>Ga0299914_10000779_pt1 | contig 19906 bp, 16 predicted proteins | sample RVTome_10_FD_201361 | JGI IMG/M metagenome (GOLD analysis project Ga0299914, IMG submission 201361) | Soil microbial communities from uranium-contaminated site in the Upper Colorado River Basin, Wyoming, United States - RVT153D57 (version 2) ...
TCGAGGCCGCCGAGCGCAGCGGCCAGCAACGTCGACGCCGATCCGAGAACCAGCGGGACCTCGATCCCGCCCGGCAGCGCGATGTACAACCTGGCGCCGCTGCCCGGCCGACCAGGGAAGGCGATCGTCGCGCCTGCATCGAGGCGATAGGTCCGCCCGGGGAGCAGCGGCCGCGACGAGGCGAGCTCGATCCCCGCGAGGTCCGCCCCCGCCAGGGCGATGACCGTCGGCGCGCGGACGGCGAGCGTCGGGCCGACGAGCGTGGCTTCGAGGGCCGGCGTGTCGGGCGGTTGGTCGAGCAGGCGATTGGCGACGGCCAGGCTCCAGCGATCGCACGCTCCGCCGACCGGGACGCCGAGGTGGGTCCACGCGGGCCGCCCGGCATCCTGGACGGTCGTGAGCAGACCCGGCTCGACCACCTCGAGCGTCATCGCCGGAGAACCGGAACGAACCGGACGCGACGGCCCGCGGTGAGAAGGGCCGGCGGATCGCGCCGTGCGTCCCACGTCGCGACGGACGTCCGCCCGATGATCTGCCAGCCACCGGGAGAGGCGAAGGGATAGACGCCTGTCTGGCGGCCGGCGATGCCGACGCTTCCCGCCGGAACGCTCGTTCGCGGCGTGGCGTGACGTGGCATCGCGATCGCCGACGGGATCGGGCCGAGGTAGGCGAAACCCGGCAGGAACCCGACGAACGCAACGCGATACGTCGACCCGGCGTGGATCTCGACGACCTCGTCGGCGGACAGGCCGGCGCGTGCCGCGACCGCCTCGAGGTCCGGCCCGTCGGCTCCGCCGTACGTTGTTGGCAGCTCGACGACCGCCTGCTCCACGTCCTCCGCTGGCCGTTCGCCCTCGATCCGGGCGACGAGCGGCGCGACCAGGTCGGCGGTCGCGGCCGGGTCGAGCCGGAGCGGGTCGACCGGCAGCATGACCCCGGCGAACCCGGCGACGGGCCTGCCCACACGATCGTCGGTTTCTCGCAGCTCATCGAGCGTCCGCCACAGGGCATGCACGCGCCGGATCAGCGTCTCGTCGATGGACTCGCCGAGCGTGATCAGGACAGCGGCGTCACCGAACGGCTCGATCGCAGCCACGCCTCAGCCCGTCATCCTGGCCCAGAACCTGCCGTCCCGACGCTCCACGGCGATGGGCATCCGGTAGGCCTCGCCGAGGACGTCGCCGCGAACCACGGTCTCGATCGGACCTGCCCGGACCGCCCGTCCATCCGCGAGGAGCAACGCATGTCCGAACCCCGGCGGGATCTCCTCGACGTGGTGCGACACGAGGACGATCGCGCGCAGTGCCGGGTCATCCGCCAGCCCGGCGAGGTCGCGGATGAGCGTCTCGCGAGCACCCAGGTCGAGCCCGGCACCGGGTTCGTCAAGAAGGAGCAGCTCCGGCGCCGGCATCATGGCCCGCGCGATCGAGACCCGGCGCCGCTCGCCGCTCGAGAGCGTCCGGAACGGATGGTCGGCGACATGGCCGATGCCGAGCTGGCCGATGAGCTCGGCGGCCCGAGCGCGGTCGGGCTCCTCGTACACGTGCCACCACGGTGCGAGGGCCGCGTGCCGCGCGCTCAGGACCAGCTGGTTCGGTGTCAATTGCTCGTCCATCGCCGCCTCGAGGGCGCTCCCCGCGTAGCCGATGCGGCGCCGGTGCTCGCGGGCATCGACCCTGCCGAACCGCGCCCCGAGGACGTCCACGCTGCCGCTCGTCGGCCACAGGTAGAGGCTCACGACCTGGAGCAACGTCGTCTTGCCCGATCCGTTCGGGCCGAGCACGACCCAGCGCTGTCCGTCCTCGACGCACCAATCGAGCGGGCCGAGGATGATCCGTCGTGCGCGACGGACCGTCACGCCGGTCAGTTCGACGGTCGTCACCCTGCGGACGCCAGCGGCTCGATCCTGACGCCTGCTGCCTCGAGTGCCGAGCGGATCGCACGGGCGTACTCGACGGCGCCCGGCGTATCACCGTGGACGCAGATCGTGTCCGCCACGACCGCTACGTCACCACCACCGGGAAGCGCGACCCTGCCGTCTCGAGCGATCGACACGGCCTGCGCGGCGGCTGCCTCAGGTGTCGCGACCATCGCTCCCGGAAGGCGTCGCGAGCGCAGGCTCGCGTCCGGTTCGTAGACCCGATCGGCGAACGCCTCGGCGGCGACCCGCAGGCCGAGCGCACGACCGGCCTCGACGAGGGCACCGCCCGCGAGACCGACCAGGATGCCGTCGGGCAGCACCCGCCCGACTGCCCTGGTCACGATCTCGGCGACCGCCGGATCCCTCGCCGCCCGGTTGTACAGCGCCCCGTGCGGCTTGACGTGTCGCAGCCGCGTCCCGGCGGAGCGGGCGAACGCGTCGACTGCGCCGACCTGATAGACGATCGTGGCCGCCAGCTCGTCCGGCGCCATGTCGAGCTCTCTCCGGCCGAACCCGGCGAGATCCGGATAGCCGGGATGGGCGCCCACGGCGGCCCCGCATTCGATCGCACGCGCGATCGTCCGTTCGATCGTCACGGGATCGCCGGCATGCATCCCGCACGCCACGTTGACCGAGGTGACCAGCGGGATCAGCTCGTCGTCCGCGCCCATCGGCCACGGGCCAAAACCCTCACCGACGTCAGCGTTCAGGTCGATCCGCGTTCGCACCGCTCCTGTGTACCACGCGCGGGCGCCCGTGGCACGCCCGCCGGTGCGCGGGGACCCGCAGGCCCGTCGGTCATCGCTCCTCGAGTGCTTCGCGCGCGAGGGCGAACGCCCGATCGTGGTGGCCGAGAGCCGCCAGGGCATCTGCCCACGCCGACAGGATCTCGCGCCGCCGGGCTGAACGCTGCCCCGGCTTGAGCGAGTTCGCGGCCCGCTCGAAGTCCTCGGCCGCCTCCTCGTGGCGACCGAGCGCCGACAGGGCCTGGGCACGCGTGACGAGGGCGTCCACCGTCGCCTTGTCCGCGCCGCTCCGATGGGCCAGGGCGAGTGCCTCGCCGGCCAGCTCGAGAGCAGCCTCCGGGTCGCTCGTGGCAAGGGCGATGCGGGCCTGCGTGTCGGCAACGTAGGACTCGAGCGTCGCATCGCCGCGGTCGGTCGCCGACGCGCGCGCAGCGTGAGCCAGGTCTGTCGCCCGATCCATGCTGCCACCGGCCAGGTAGGCGAGAGCCAGCTGGTTCTCGATCAGCCCGACTTCGACCTGGGCCTCGGCCGCGCGGAGCAGCGCGAGGGACTGGAGCCCGAGCCGGATCGCGCCCTCCGTGTCTCCGGACTCGCGGTGTGCGTTGGCCAGCGTGCTCATGAAGACCCCACGCCGGCGATCATCGAGGTCGATGCCGATCCCGCGCGCCTCCTCGAGGTAACCCAGGGCCGTCCGGGCCTCGCCGACATTGCTCTCGACCATCGCGGCAGCGACAAGTAGACGGGTCATGAAGTCCGGTGGGACCTGCAGCCCGGCCCGGACCCGGTCGACCAGGCTGCCCAGGATCGAGCGTGCCTCGACCACGTTGTCGACCTGGTACTGGGCGGATGCCAGCCAGTAGTCGGCGGCTGCCTGGTCCTCCCGGCGACCGAGCGTCTCGAACAGCTGCGCGGCCTCGGCGGCCGGGCGCAGGGCCTCACTCGGTCGCTCGAGACGGCAGTGGCACTCGGCGGCGATCAGCAGGAGCTCCGCGCGTGCGCCGGGTGTCGGCGTTCGCTCGAGGAGGTCGGCGCACGCGTCCAGCGAACGCGTGAAGTCGCCGGACGCCAGGTACAGGTCCGCCTCGAGGCGGCGCCAGGCGACGTCCGGATCGGTCAGGAGAGCGGATGCCGTCGTTCCCAGCCGTGGTGCGAGGAAGTTCAGGGCGGCCATCGACGGCTTGGCCAGGCCGTTCTCGAGAGCGCTGATGTAGGCCTTGGTGTAGCGCTCGCCGGCCAGCTTCTGCTGGGTCAACCCGGCGGCGAGCCGGGCTCGGCGTATGCGCGCGCCGATCGCCTGTGCAAGCGGCGAGTCATCGACGATGACCCGCCGGCGGGTTCGAATGGCGTTCATGACGAGCAGTGTACTCCTCTGTCATGTCCGGTTGAACCCCCGAAAAAAACACTGCCAGGGTCAAACCGAGTCGGTCGACCATCAGCGCGAGGGCCGGCAGCGATGGAACCACGTGACCCCGTTCGACGGCCGACACGAAGGCGCGTGTCAGGGGCGCACCGAGGCCCGTCTGGGTCAACCCTGCCTCGATTCGTCTCCGCCGAAGTTCGTGTCCGATCGCACTCGCGAGCGGCGAATCAGGGCCTCCGCGGCCATGTTTATGAATAGTTGACAATCGCATGGCGAGAGCCTACCATCAGCGGGCGGCACGCGCCAACCCCCATCCATCCACGGTGCGTGCCCCACCCAGGAGGGCACAGTGATGTCCCGGACACAGCGAATCCGCGTGATCTTCTCGGCGGTCGGTCTCTCGGTCGGCACACTCCTCATGAGTGCACTGACGGTGCTCGCAGGCAACGGAATGGGCCCGTTCCCGAGGTAGGCCTCCGCGACGGCTAAACGCGCCGGACCTGACCGGCGCGGCCGCCGCCGGGTGCACGCCCGGCGTCCACGACCCGGCCAGACGCCCGAAACCGCCGCTAGGAGTCCGGCGGTGCTGCCTCGGACTCTTCTGGTTCCGGCGTCGGAGTCGGCGTCGGCTCGGGGGTAGGCTCGGGGGTGGGCTCGGGGGTCGGCGTTGGAGCGGGCGTCGGTTCGGGTTCGGCCGTCGGCGGATCGCTCGGCTCGGCCGACGGCTCCTCAGTCGGTGCCTCGGTCGGGCAGAGGACGACCTCGAACTCGTCGTCTCCCGGTGTCGGCAGCTCGAACGACGGGACGACGCCGCTCGGGTCCGGTGTCGGTGGCGCGAAGCAGGTCGGCTCCGGCGTTGGCGACCCGCAGCCATCGCCCAACAGGGGACCCCACGACCGGCCGTACGGCTGGAAGCCGCTGTTGTAGAAGTAGCTGACGCGCGTCCCATCCGGACCTCCGACCGTCCCCGCGCCACGGTTCGCCCGGCGCAGCCAGTCGCGGTCCGCCTCGAGCCAGTTCGCGAACCGCGACTCGAAGCCGATCTGTCCCAGGACGTCGACGCCGCAGACGTTCGCGGCAAGCCGTGACGTGGGCTCCGTCCCGCTGATGAACCACTCCGCGACCACCGGACCGTCCGTAGATGGCAGGAGCCCGGTAAATGGATCGATCTCGACCCGGACGAGTCCGTCCGGTCGGTCGAACGAGCGGATCGGCCAGTCCGCGCTGACCTCCTGCAGGAAACCCTGCCAGACGTGCGTCGAGACGTCGATCGAGAAGAGGGGGTTGGAGGCCGTGCTGACCTCGGTATTGTCGCTGTTCCCGTTCCACACGCCGACGGCGAGGGCATAGGCGCCGGACTCGCGGTCGTTCTCGTTCGGCGGGGCGATGTAGCCGTACGCGTTGAGGTCCTTGGCGTCGTTGTTCGTTCCGGTCTTCAGCGTCGCCGGCCGGCGGCGGTCCTCCGGTCCGCGGACGGCGAAGCGGCCCCAGAACGGATTGATCGAGCGGTTCGTGTTGCCGGCGAGGATGTTGGTGACGACGAACGCGGCCTGGGGGCTGACGACCTGCTCGCCCTCGGGTGTCTCGTACGGCGGCGCGACGTCCTCGCCGGCCCGATCGGTGATTCGCAGGATCGTCGTGTGCCCCACGTACCGGCCCCCGTTGGCCAGCGTCCCGTATCCCGTGGTGAGATCGACCGGCGGCGTCTCCTGGGTCCCGAGTGCGATCGACAGCCCGGAGTTGCGGGCGCTCCCGATGAACCGCAGCCCCAGGTCCTGCACGCGATCGAAGACGTGAGCTGGGTCGCTGACCGCGACGGACTTGACCGCGGGGATGTTCAGGGAGAACTGGAGTGCGTTGCGCAGGCGGACGGGTCCCCGCTCGAGGAGATCCGCGTTGTTGGGCGTGTAGTTGTTCCCGAAGTCCGTCCCGACGTCCATGAAGACCGACCCCGCGGTCATCGACTGCTCATCGATCCCGATCGCGTAGTGGAACGGCTTGAATGCGGACCCGGGCTGCCGGTAGCCGTTGCCCGCGACGTCGTAATTCGGCTGGAAGCGCCGCGTGCCGTTCGTGGCGTAGTAGTCGGCGCTACCGACGTACGCGATCAGCTCGCCGGTCTCGTAGTCGAGCGCCACCAGCGCACCGTTGCGCAGCCGTTTGTTGCGCAGGTTCTCCATCCAGTCCGCGTACTCGAGCCCGAGCTGCCGCGCGAGCTGCCTGGGGTTGTCCGCGCGGGGCACGATCGCCGCTGCCTTGACCCACTTCTCGGCCACGGCCTGGACTTCCAGGTCGACCGTCGTCGTGACCCGCAGCCCACCTTCGTCGAGTGCCGGACACGTCGCGTCCTCACCGCACAGCCGTGTCGCGAGTTCGTCCCGTACGCGCCACACGAAGTGGGGCGCCGTCCAGCGCTCGACCCGCTGCGGCACCAGAACGACGGGCTCATCCTGGGCGGCTTCGAAGTCCTCGCGACTGTACGTGTCGCCGGACATCGGGGTCCGGTCCCCGTCTGCCATCAGGTCCAGGATCTGGTTGCGGCGCTGCACGACCGCCGTGTCCGCGGGTACGACCAGGCGCGACTCCTCGCAGTCATCCTCGGTCTCGCCCGGGGTGACGCACTCGTCGACCGCGTTGCGGGCGAGGTCGTAGTTCGACGGGGACTTGGGCAGGGCCGCGAGGACCGCGGCCTGGGCCGGGGTGAGCTCGTTGAGATCGCTGATCCCGAAGTACGAACGGGCGGCGGCCTTCACCCCGTAGCTCTGGTTGCCGTAGTAGATGAAGTTGAGGTAGGCGGTGATGATCTCGCGCTTGCCGTCCTCGCCAGGGAAGGCCTGGGTCAGGCGGATCGACTGGATGATCTCCTTGAGCTTGCGCTCGGCGAGCCGATCGGGATCCTGCATGAGATCGCTCGGCAGGAGGCGAAGGCGCGTGATCTGCTGGGTCACGGTCGATGCGCCACGGGCGTTGCCGCGGATCGAGTCGATCCCCGCGGAGACAATGGCCACGGGGTCGAATCCGGCGTTCTCCCAGAACGTCTTGTCCTCGATGGCGGTCGTTGCATCGAGCAGGATCGGCGGGATTTCGTCGAACTCGACGACTTCTCGCTTGAATTCGCCAAAACGGGCGATCTCGCGCGTGCCCGTGCGGTCGTAGACGATCGTCTCCTGGGGCAGCACGAAGCTCCTCAGGTCGTCGACCGGCGGGAGGTCCCGCGACAGCGAGGCGTAGACGCCGACGACGGCGACCGCGGCGATGACCCCGACGCCGGTCAGGAACGCGAAGACGATGATCGCGAGCCAGCCCGCCGTCGATGGTCGTGCCTGGGCAGGCCCACGGCGGCGGGATGGCGAAACACGTTGCGGATCGGTGCGCACGAGCTAAGGATGCCCGAAAGCCGACGGGTGTGACGCGGACCGCGTCCGATTCTCTCGCGGCAGGGCACGGCGGCTCCTCCGGCTCCCACGCGAACCGCTTTGTCCATCCACTTGACAAAGCTTGCGCGAAGCGTATTCTGTGCTTTGTCCAATGAGTGGACGAACTGACCGAGCGCGCCGGGATGGCAGCGCTCGAGGTGGCCGAGGGGTTCGAGTGAACGTTCCAGCAAAGGCGACCCACCGCCAGACCCGCCAGCACAACCAGCGGCTCGTGCTGCGCACCCTCTACGACTTCGGTCCGACGAGCCGCGCCGAGGTGTCACGCTTGACGGGGCTGACCCGCACGACGGTGTCGGATGTCGTCGCCGGGCTCATCGCGGATGGTGTCGCCCTCGAGGTCGGACGCGGGCCGTCGAGCGGCGGCAAGGCGCCGATCCTCGTGCGGGTCGTCGACGATTCCCGCCACGTCATCGGGCTCGACCTCGGCGAGGGCGCATTCGTCGGTGCCCTGGTCAACCTGCGCGGCGAGGTCCGCCGGATCGTCGAGCTCCCGGTCGACGGACGCGACGGTGATGAGGCCCTCGGCCTCGTCTACCGCCTGGTCGAGGAGCTGCTGGCAGAGGCGGGCAGCTCGCTGCTCGGGATCGGCGTCGGGACACCGGGCGTCATCGACACCCGGACCGGGACCATCCGCTGGGCCGTCAATCTCGACTGGCAGGACCTGCCCCTCGGACGCCTGCTCGAGGAACGCTTCGCGGTCCCGGTCAACATCGCCAACGACAGTCAGGCGGCTGCGCTCGCCGAGTACACATTCGGCGGCGACGCGTCACGCCGCCCGAACCTCGTGGCGATCAAGGTGGGGCGGGGGATCGGCGCCGGTATCGTCCTCGACGGCTCGCTCTACCAGGGCGACGGCTTCGGTGCGGGCGAGATCGGCCACACGGTCGTCGAGGACGATGGGGCCGCCTGCCGGTGCGGACGCTTCGGCTGTCTCGAGACGGTCGCGAGCGGGCCGGCCATCGTGGCTCGCGCCCGCGAACTCGGGCTCGAAGCCGGGACGATCGACGATGTGCGACGCGCCCTCGAGGCCGGCGACGCCGCGGCGATCAGCGCGGCCCGCTTGGCGGGTCGCTACCTCGGCCGGGCCGTGGCCAGCCTCGTCGGTGCGCTCGACATCCACGAGATCGTCGTCCACGGGCCGGTCGCCGCGCTCGGCGAGCCGTGGCTCGAGGCGATCCGCGACGAGGCGACGCGCCGGTCGCTGCCCCTGCTCGCCGACTCGGTCGAGATTCGCACCGCCCGGATCGCGGCCAACGAGGTCGTCCTCGGGGCGTCTGCGCTGCTGATGACCCGCGAACTCGGGTTGAGCCTCGTCCGGTGACTGCGTTTCACGAGCCCGGTCGCGACGAGCACAACGGCACGGCTGGGAGCCTGCTGGCCGGGGTCGACATCGGGGGCAGCAAGATCGCGGTTCTCGTGGCGGACCGGTCGCTCGCTGTCCGCGGCCGCCACCTCGCGCGGACCGACGTCGGGTCACCGGATCGCGCGGTCGACCAGATCCTCGCTGCCCTCGACGCGGCCCTTGCCGACGCCGGCGGAAGCCGGATCGAACTCGCGGCGGTCGGCGTCGGTGTTCCCGGCCGCGTCGATCGGGCGAGCGGGACGGTCTCGCTCGCGGTCAACCTCGGCTGGGAGCGCCTGCCGTTCGGATCGCTCCTCCGCGACCGGCTCGATCGACCGGTCGAGGTCGAGAACGATGTCCGCGCCGCCGCCGCCGGCCTCCACGATCGGGCCGTTCTCGGCGACCTCGCCGATCTGGCGTACCTGAGTATCGGGACGGGGATCTCAGCGGGGGTCGTTCTCGGCGGCAGGCTCCACCGGGGTCCCCGCGGGATGGCCGGCGAGATCGGGCACGTCGTCCTCGACCCGACCGGCCCGCTCTGCCCGTGCGGCCTGCGCGGCTGTTTCGAGGCGCTCGCCTCGGGGCCCGCGATCGCGCGGCAGGCCGAGGTGGCATTGCGGTCGGGCCGGACGAGCAGCCTCGAATCGCACCGACCTCTCACGGCTGTCGACGTCTTCGATCACGCGGCGGGTGGCGATCCACTCGCCTTCGAGATCGTGGAGGCCGTCGGAGGCTGGATCGCTCGTGCCGTCCACGAGCTGGTCATGGCATTCGACGTCCGGCGCGTCGCCCTGGGTGGCGGGGTGGCGTCCGCCGGCGAGACGTTCCTCGCCCCGATCGATCGCGGCCTGGACCGCCTGCGCGACGCGTCCCCGCTCGCGCGCGCAGCGCTGCCGCCGGATGTCGTCGCCGTCCTCGGGGCAGGGGCGGAGGTCGGGCCGTGGGGCGCACTGATCCTCGCGCGATCCGCGCTGCGCGATGCGGGGCGCCCGGCCCGGGTGGAGGAGGTGGCAGACGCATAACTGGATTGCGGGCAGGACGCCCAGACCGATGAGCACACCCAGACACGAAGGGAGACCCATGCGAACACCGAGATTGGTGATCCTCACCAGCGTCGCCGCGCTGGTCTTCGGGGCGTGCGCCGCGCAGCCCGCGACGACCCCGTCGGCCGCAGCACCGACCCAGGTGCCGGCCACGTCCGAAACCTCGGCCGAGCCGCCCCCGCCCAGCGGCCCGAACGCCGAGTTGACGGCCGCTCTGGCCGGCGAGTATTCCGGCACGACGGTCGAGGTCCTCGGGCAGTGGATCGAGGCCGAGGGCCAGGCGTTCGACGACAGCCTCGCCTCGTTCCGTGACGCGACAGGCATCAACGTCGTCTACTCCGGCATTTCCAACTACGAGACGGTGCTCAACGTGCGTGTCGACGGCGGTCTCGCCCCGGATGCCGCGCAGCTCGCCCAGTCGGGCAACATGCGGGCCTTCCAGCAGGACGGCAAGCTGGTCGACCTGGGCGCCGTTCTCGATCTCGACACCCTCACCAGTGAGTACAGCCCCGGTTTCATCGAGGCCGGATCGGTCGACGGCGCCCTCTACGGCCTGTACTACAAGCAGGACCTCAAGTCGATCGTCTGGTATCCGGTTCAGGCCTTTGAAGCCAAGGGCTACCAGGTTCCGACGACCTGGGACGAGCTCGTCGCACTGAGCGACCAGATCGTGGCCGACGGGAGCAACCCGTGGTGCACGACGATCGAACACGCGGACGCTTCGGGCTGGGTCGCGACGGACTGGCTCGAGGACATCCTCCTGCGCACCGCGCCGCCCGAGACGTACGACAAGTGGATCGCCCACGAAATCCCGTTCAACGACCCGGCAGTCCTCCACGCTGCCGAGATCATGGCCGAGATGTGGTTTACCGAGGGTTACGTCTACGGCGGCAACACCCGGATCAACGCGACCTGGGTCGGCGACTCGCAGACACCGATGTTCGACGAAGACGGGCCCAAGTGCTGGTTGCACAAGCAGGCGGCCTGGATCCCCGACTTCTGGCCAAAGGACAACGACGGCAACGCGCTGTTCACGCCGGGTGTCGACAGCTCGTTCTTCTACTTCCCGCCGATCGACCCGCAGTACGGCAACCCCGTGCTCGGTGGCAGCGATATGTTCGTCATGTTCAACGATCGCCCCGAGGTCCGCGCCTTCATGCAGTGGCTGTCGACGGTCGACGCCGTGAAGGACAGGGTCGCGACGGGTGCATTCCTCGCCGCGAACAACGCGGTTCCGGCGGAGTGGTACACGAGCTACCCGATGTCCGGCCTCGCCGAGATCGCACGCGACGCGACGGTCTCCCGCCCGGACGCCTCGGATTCGATGCTGAAGGAGGTCGGCCAGGGCACCCTCTGGAAGGCGATGGTCAAGTGGGTCTCGCAGAACGGCGAGGGCACCGATGCCATCTTCGAGGAGGTCGAGGCCAGCTGGCCGTAAGCCCCGACTCGGGGGACACTGAAGGGGCGCGCCGCCCGCGGCGCGCCCCATACCGCTGAGGGACGCGAGGATGACCGCGATCAGCCTGCCCGAACGACGAGCCGGTCCGATTGTCGGTCGCCTCGCGTCTCCGGGTGCCCTGCTCGCCGCCGCGGGGCTCTTCTGGATTGCCCTGCAGTACCTGCGTGACCAGGCCGGGCTGGCCGGGCTGCTCGCTTCGATCTACGGACTGGTCGGGCTCGACGACGCGGCGGCTGCGCTGCTCGAGCACGGTCTCGATCCCGTCCAGGGAAAGCTCATCCTCGCGGCGCTCGCCATCGCCATCGGCATCGGCGGCGTGTGGCTGCTGTTCGTGGGGATGAACGGAGTCGTCGACCTGCTCGGTACGAGGTTCCGCGAACGGATCCGGCCGTACGTGTTCATCGGGCCGGCGATCGTGATGCTCTCGATCTACCTCGTCTTCCCGGCCGCGGCCACGATTTTCGCCAGCCTGACCGACGGTGGCGGCATCGCCGAGAATTACGGCAGGGCGTTCGACGACCCGGAGTTCTGGATCGCCATCCGGAACAACGTCCTGTGGATCGTGCTGGGGACCGGTGGCAGCGTCGGGATCGGGCTGCTCGTTGCCGCCCTGACCGATCGGATCAAGCGCGAGGCGCTGGCCAAGACGTTCATCTTCCTGCCGCTGGCGATCTCGATGGTCGGCGCCGCGGTCATCTGGCGCTTCATGTACGCGTGGCAGCCGCCCGGCGAGACCCAGATCGGCTTGGTGAACGCGGCCTGGACGGGGCTCGGCAACGAGGCGGTGCCGTTCGTCCAGACCCCGGCGCTCAACACGTTCGCGCTCATCGTCATCATGATCTGGCTCCAGACAGGGTTCGCGATGGTGATCCTGTCCGCCGCGTTGAAGGGCGTCTCGGGCGAGGTGCTGGAGGCGGCCCGCATGGACGGGGCCAACGAGTTCCAGCTGTTCTTCAAGGTCGTCGTGCCGATGATCAGCGGAACCCTGCTGACCGTCGCGACGACGATCTCGATCGCGATCCTCAAGGTGTTCGACATCGTGTACGTGATGACCGGAGGGAAGTTCGAGACCGAGGTCATCGCCAACCGGATGTTCACCGAGATGTTCGTCTTCCGCGACTTCGGCCAGGCCAGCGCGCTGGCGGTGATCCTGTTCGTGGCGGTCATCCCGATCATGGCGCTCAACATCCGCAACCTGCGCCGCCAGGGGATCGGCGCGTGAGTGTCGAGGCACCGGCCCTCGAGGCCGCACGTGTCCGGACGCTGCGCCGACCCGGCTTCGCCGGAAGGACCGGCGTGCGCGTGGCGGTCATCGCGATCGCGGCCATCTGGTCTCTGCCGACCGTCGGGCTGCTGGTCAGCTCGTTCCGGAGCAACGCGGCGGTCCGTTCGAGCGGCTGGTGGGAGGCGATCGTCCATCCGTTCGAGACGGCCCAGTGGACCGTCAACAACTACATCTCCGTGCTCAGCGCGGACGGCCTGGCGGCGTCGTTCGTGAACAGCCTCGTGGTCACGATACCGTCGGTCGTCATTCCCATCACGATGGCCGCGTTCGCCGCCTACGCCTTCGCCTGGATGCGCTTCCGCGGCCGCGCCGTGCTCTTCGCGATCGTCGTCGGGCTGCTCGTCGTACCGCTCCAGATGTCGCTCGTGCCGATCCTGCGGCTGTACCTCGCGGTCGACCTGACCGGGACGTTCCTCGGGACGTGGCTCGCGCATACCGGGTTCGGGCTGCCGCTCGCGACATACCTGCTCTACAACTACATCAGCCAGCTGCCGGGCGACCTGTTCGAGTCCGCCGCGATCGACGGAGCGTCGCACTTCCAGGTATTCCGGCGGATCGTCGTGCCGCTGTCGGTCCCGGCGCTCGCGTCGTTTGCGATCTTCCAGTTCCTGTGGATCTGGAACGACCTGCTCATCGCTCTCGTCTACCTCGGCACGAATGCGGAGGTCGCGGTCCTTCCCGCGCGGTTGAACGAGCTGGTCGGGACGAAGGGCGAGGCCTGGCACCTGCTGACGGCCGGGGCGTTCGTCACGATGGTCGTCCCGCTGACGGTCTTCCTGCTCCTGCAGCGCTATTTCGTCCGGGGAATCGTCACCGGATCCGTGAAGGGATGAGCGGCGGCACGGGCGCCGACCTCGACGAGCGCGACGTCCTGGGGCTGCTCATGCTGGCCTTCGAAGGGGAGGCAATTCCGGCCTGGCTCGCGGCCCGCCTGACCGATGCGCCGCCGGCGGGGTTTACGCTCTTCCGCCACCACAACGTCCGCACGCCCGGCCAACTGCGCGATCTGACCGACGCGCTCCAGGCGGCCGCACCACCCGACCTGCCGTTCCTCATCGCGGCGGACCAGGAGGGCGGTCAGTTCCAGGCCCTCGGCGACGGCCCGACGCCCTTCGCCGGGGCAATGGCCCTCGGTGCGGCCGGCTCCGAGGGGCTGGCGGAACGCGTTGGCCGGGCGATCGGGCTCGAGCTCGCGGCGATGGGCGTCAACGTCTGCTACGCGCCGGTCGCCGACGTCGCGGTGACCCGCCTGAACCCGGCCCTCGGGATCCGCTCGTTCGGGGAGGACGCAGACGTCGTCGCCCGCCTCGTCGCCGCAACGGTCCGGGGCATCCAGTCGACCGGTGTCGCCGCCACGGTCAAGCACTTTCCCGGCAAGGGTGCGGTGGAGGCGGACACGCACCACGCGCTCGGGATCGTCGACCACGACCGCAGCCGGCTCGATGACGTCGAGCTCGTGCCGTTCCGGGCGGCAGTGGCCGCCGGGGTCCGGCTCGTGATGTCGGGGCACTTCGCCGTCCCGGCCCTGACCGGCGACGCAAGGCTTCCGGCGACGCTGGCAGCCGAGGTGATGGATGACCTTCTGCGCGGCGAGCTGGGCTTCGACGGTGTCGCGATCACCGACGCGCTCGACATGAAGGCCCTGGAACAAGGCCCGAACCAGGTCCTCGACGTGCTCGCGGCTCTCCGGGCCGGGGTCGACCTGCTCCTCCTCGCCGCGGACCCGGTGGGCCGTGACCGCGTCACCACAGGCCTGCGCCATGCCGTCCGGCGTCGCCTGCTCGATGCCCGGACGGTGCACCGTGCGCGGGAGAGGGTCGCGGCGCTGCGGCGTTCGCTGGTCGCCGCGACGGACCCGGAGCGCCGCCCCGACCTGTCCGTCGTCGGATGCGCGGCTCACTTGGCGCTGTCGCGTGAACTGGCCGAACGGTCGCTGACGCTCGTGCGCGACGACGATGGCCTCCTGCCCCTGCAGCCGGGCCCGAAGGGGCGCATCCTTGCGGTCATGCCCCGACCCGTCGACCTGACCCCCGCCGACACCTCGTCGACCGTCGAGCCGGGCTTGGCCGCCGCGCTGCGCGCCACCCACCCCGCGGTCGACGAGGCCGTTGTCGCGATCGAGCCGGACGATGCGACGATCGCCGCCGTCCGGGCCCGTGCCGAGGGGGTGGACACCGTCGTCGTCGGCACGATCGCGGCCACGCCCGCTTCCGCACAGGCTCGTCTCGTCGACGCGATCCTCGCCACCGGCAGCCCGACCGTCACCGTGGCGCTGCGGACGCCGTGGGACCTCGCGGCCTACCCCGCGTCGCGGACCCACCTGTGTACCTACTCGATCCTGCCCGATCCGCTGGCGGCCCTTGCCGATGCCCTGGCCGGTCGTCTCGTGCCGGTCGGGCGCCTCCCGGTCCGGCTCGGCGAGCTCGGACCGGCTCCGGGCACGCGATGAGCGAACGGCTGCTGCTGGTCGGTGCCCGGCTGCTGGGCCAGGACGGCACCACGGACGAGCCGCAGGCGCTGCTGCTCGATGGCCCGACCGTCCAGGCCGTCGGCGACGACGTCGACCAAACGCACGGCGGGGGCGCCATCCGCCGGATAGAACTCGACGGGTTGTGGCTCGCGCCCGGCTACATCGACCTGCAGGTGAACGGGGCCGCAGGGCGGGACATCACCGCCGACCCGACCGCGATCTGGGCCGTCGGTGAGGCCCTCGTCGCGAGCGGCGTGACGGCCTACGTCCCCACGATCGTGACCTCACCGCCCGCGACAGTCGAGGCGGCCCTCGCGGTCCTCGCCGCCGGGCCGCCCACCGGCTACCGCGGTGCGACGCCGCTCGGGCTCCACGTTGAGGGTCCGTTTCTCAGCCCGCTCCGGAACGGGGCCCACGACCCCGCGCTGCTGCGGGACCCGGATCCGGCATTCGCCGCGAACTGGTCGCGGGCCGCGGGCGTGGCGATCGTCACGCTCGCGCCGGAGCTCCCGGGGGCGCTCGACCTCGTACGTGATCTCACGGGACGTGGCGTGGTCGTGTCTGCCGGCCACTCGGCGGCGACCCTTGATCAGGGCCGCCAGGCGATCGAGGCCGGCATTCGCTACGCCACCCACCTGTTCAACGCGATGCCGCCGCTCGGGCATCGCGAGCCGGGCCTGATCGCGGCACTCCTGTCGGACCGGCGGGTGACGGTCGGGACGATCCCGGACACGATCCACGTCGACCCTGCGATGCTCGATCTCGTCTGGCGGCTGGTGGGACCCGACCGCTTCTCGGTCGTGACCGATGCGATCTCGGCCATGGGGATGCCCGAGGGACGGTACCTGCTCGGCGAGCGCGAGGTGACCGTCGACGGGACGGGTCCGAGACTCGCCGACGGGCGGCTCGCGGGGAGCGTGCTGACCCTCGACGCGGCGGTCCGGAACCTTGCCGCGGCCACGGGCTGCGATCCGGCGACGGCCATCGCCGCGGCGACGACCGTCCCGGCACGACTCCTCGGGCTGGCCGATCGCGGTCACCTGGCGACCGGTGCACGATCCGCCGTCACCGTCCTCGATCGGAAGCTCGAGGTGGTCGGGACGATCGTCGACGGCGTGGTGGTCGCGGGCACCGTCGGCGACCTCGAGCGAGCGACGGCATGAGCCTGCACGACGAGATCCACGAGCAGCCCGACGTCGCACGCCGGTTCCTCGCCCAGCACCTGGCGGCGGTCGAGGCCCTGGCCGACGGCCTCGCCGATCGACCGATCGACCTCATCCTGATCGCCGCCCGAGGCACGTCGGACCACGCCGCGATCTACGCCCAGTACGTCTTCGGTGCGCTGCACCGGTTGCCGGTCGCCCTCGCCGCGCCGTCGCTCGTGTCGCTCTACGGGATCGCGCCGCGGCTGGATCGGGCGCTCGTCCTCGGGATCAGCCAGTCGGGCCGGTCACCGGATGTCGTCGCGGTTCTCAGGGCCGCTCGGGCCCAGGGCGCGCACACCGTGGCGATCACCAACGCGCCGGGTTCGTCGCTCGCGAAGGCAGCGGAGTTCTCGATCGACATCGATGCCGGGCCGGAGCGTGCGACGGCGGCCACCAAGACCTACACCGGGCAGCTCCTGGCGGTGGCGGCACTCGCGGCGGCGCTACCGCCCCAGGCGGGTGGCGCCCGGACGCTGGGCGGCTCAACGAAGGAGCGCTGTGCGGCCCTCGCCGCTGTCCCCGAGGCGCTCGCCGCCGCGCTCGCCGTTGATGCCGACGCCGCCCGTCTCGCGGCCGACCGGAAGTCGCTCGACCGGTGCACGGTCCTTGGCCGGGCATTCGACTACGCGACCGCGCGAGAGTGGGCGCTGAAGCTCAAGGAGCTCGCCCAGGTCCACGCGGAGTCGTACTCGACGGCGGACTTCCAGCACGGACCCCTCGCCCTGGTCGAACCCGGCTACCCGGTCCTCGCGGTGGCCCCGTCGGGGATCGCGGGGGGTGACCTCGCCGTACTCATCGGCCGGCTGCGCGACGAGCACCAGGTCGACGCACTCATCGTCTCGGACGACCCGGCGATCCGGGCGGTCGGGAACGCGTCACTCTCGTTGCCGGCGGGGCTGCCGGAGTGGCTCATGCCGATCGTGTCGATCGTCCCGGGCCAGTTGTTCGCGCTCCACCTGACGGTTGCCCGCGGGTTCGACCCGGAGCGACCGCGCTGGATCTCCAAGGTGACCGAGACGCGCTGATCGGGGCGGCCCACGCGGTTCAGACGCGTTGCTGGGCGGCGAAGCGAAACGCGCGCGCCGGATTGCCCACGAAGATCGCGCGCTGCGCCTCGTCGTCGATCCCGTGCCCGCGCATCGCCGCCGCGAACGCGCCGAGCAGGAACGTCATCCCGGGTGACCCGCCATAGGTCGTCCAGTAGCCCTGGCGGGCCGCGTCGAGACCCAGCATGAGCCGATCGCCGAACCCGTCCTCGAGCATCCAGCCGAGCAGGCGCAGCGTGCCGTTGTCCTGCCCCACCCGCCAGCGGAATGCCTGGTCGTACTCGACGAAGGCGCCGGTCGAGAGGATGTCGCGGTGGTAGCCCCGTTCGACGACCTTGTCGGTGTGCGACAGGATCACGTGGCCGGGGTCGACGCCGTGGCCGGCGAGGATCTCCAGCTGCTCGAGGGCAGCGAGCCCGTCCGAGCAGTGGGTGAGGATCGGCGCGCCGGTCTCGCGATGTGTCGCGGTGGCCGCCTCGAAGACACGCCGGTCCCGGTCGCTGAGCCGGGGAGCGCCACCGGCGACCTTGACCACGCCGGCGCGGTGCGGCGTTCGTGCCGTGTCCGGACCGAGATCGTCGCGCTCGTCGATGCCCTCGCGGACATCCGCGCAGAAGTGGCCGGCGATCGCCTCTGCCGGCGCCGTTGCGCTCCAGTGATCGGCGGCGTAGTACCGGGCGAGGTGGAGACCCGTCGAGGCCACCACGTGGATGCCGCTCCGCCGGCTTATCTCCGCGAGTGCACCGATCCTGCGGCCGCCGCCGCTGGGCAGCGCATCGACGACGGCCGCGAGCCCGAGCGAGCGGGCGGGTTCGAGTTCGGCAATCGCCTGCTCGGGGTCGTCGAGGAGCATGTCCGGGTGCTGGTCGACGATCCCGCCGGGACCGATCTGGATGTGCTCGTGAGCATAGGTCGGCCCGAGGTCCGCGGGTTCGACGTCGCCGAGGACGGTCCGGACGAACGTCATGGCCCGACCGCGTCTGCGAGGGCGAGGATCGCGCCATTGGCCCGCAGCCGGTCGCGCAGGGCGTCGACCGCCAGGTCGCGCGGGTCGACACTGGCCGCCACCGCCATCGCGGCCGCCGTCCCCGTGGCTTGCCCCATCGCCATGCACTGGGCCATCGAACGGACAGACGCGTGGGCATCGTGCGTCGCGCTGAAGCAGCGCCCGGCGACGAGAACGTTCGCTGCGTCCCGGACGAGGAGCGTCCGGTAGGGGATGTCGACGGCCTGCCCGTCCGGCAGGTATTGCCAGCGCGTGTCCGCCCCGCTGTGGTGATCCTCGATCGGCGCGCCGCACAGCCCGACCCCATCATCGAACTGGCGGGCGGACAGGACGTCGTCCCGGGTGAGTCGGTAGTCGCCGTGGACGCGGCGCGTTTCGCGCACGCCGATCTGGGTGCTCAGCGTGGCAAGGCGCGCCCGTTCGTAGCCGGGCACGCGGTCGGTCAGGAATCGGATGTACTCGAGGGCCTGGCGACGCCCGGCGATCTCGGTCGCGGTCAGGAAGTCGGGGTCGGTCGCGTTGATCACGCGGCCGTCGTCACGGCGGTGCCCGTCGAGACGCGTCATGACCGTTGCGGTCATGCCCTCGACCGGGGTGACGTGATCGCTTCCCTCGCGTCGCGGCAGGTCGTAGTCGCCCGAATCGCCGGCCTCTGCCATGAGTCGCTCGAGCTCCGGCCTCGAGACGCCCCGGCGCCGGTCGAGGTCGACGTTCGCGATCCGGAAGGTCGTCGTCAGGGTCTGGGCGGGATCGAGCTCGCCGGCGAGCTCGTACCCGAACCCGGCGAAGTGGCACAAGTCTGCGTCGCCCGATGCATCGACGAAGATCCGTCCTTCGATCCGCTGCAGGCCGGCCTTCGTAGCGACGACGAGCCCACTGACGCGGCCGTCGCGGACGTCGACGGCCTGGACGAAAGCGTGGAGCAGGATGGACGCGCCGGCCGTCGAGACGAGCCGCTCCCAGGCCACCTTGAGGTGGTCCGGGTGATAGGTCACCCCGGTGCCGGCCCCGTACGAGTTCGGCCGCTCGATGACCGGGCCGAGTGTGCGCAGGCTGGCCACGACATCGTCGGCGATGCCACCGACGACCTTGCGAGCCTGGTGCCCCGGCGTGTAGAAGCCGTAGAAGGTGTCGAGGACCGCGGTGCTCACGCCGCCGAGGAACGGCAGCTTCTCGACGAGCAGGACCGACGCCCCGCCCCGCGCCGCGGCGATCGCGGCCGTCGAACCGGCCGAGCCCGAGCCGACGACGACGACGTCGAAGGGCCCCGCGCCGTACCGCGGAAGTCGAGCCAGGTCCACGGTCAGGTCCGGTCGCGCGGTGCGTCGGTCAGGGCCCACCCGGCGTCGATGTCGAGGACCTGGCCGGTGATCGCACTCGCCTCGCCCGACAGCAGGAAGGCAGCGGCACCGACGATGTGTTCGGGCTCGAGCAGGCCGCCGACGAGGGGCTGCTTCCAGGCGACGAACTCGGCGATCTCCGGGTCCTCGGCCGCCCGCTGCGCCATCGGCGTGCGGGTGACAGCCGGGGCCACGGAGTTGACCCGGATTCCGTGCGGCGCGTAGCTGGAGGCCATCGTCCGGGTC
>Ga0299914_10000780_pt1 | contig 19898 bp, 18 predicted proteins | sample RVTome_10_FD_201361 | JGI IMG/M metagenome (GOLD analysis project Ga0299914, IMG submission 201361) | Soil microbial communities from uranium-contaminated site in the Upper Colorado River Basin, Wyoming, United States - RVT153D57 (version 2) ...
GCTTGGCGGATGCTGCCCGCCGTGCACAGGTCGTCGCCCACGGGTCGCCGTCCAGCAGACCCCAGGTCATTGCACTCGGCGCCCCCTTCGGCAATGCGCAGTAGTGCAGGGCGTCTGCAGCCGACCCCGCCCGAACGCCGCTGGCGGACCGTCGACGATGCACCCGTCATCAGCCGCGCGACGGTATGCCATCTGAGCCATGATCGCACCGCCCACCGTCACGCACTGCACCCGTGTCATGCCCCAACCGGACGACGACGGCAGTCACCGGGCCCGGGCCTGGCCGTTCGCGGCCGAGGGCCGGCGTTCAGCGGCGAGCCGGGTCAGGAGATGCGCGGGCTTGACGTGGTCGGATCGAAATCAGGTACAGCAGGCTCGGCGACGGGGACTGGGAGCGCACGGGTGCCGTGATCTCGACGGACCTGTCCTCGCCCTGCGAAGGCCATGGGGCCGCCCGTTGTCGGATCCGGCGGGTTGACACCGGCGATGATTCCGAAGTCCATGAGGATCGGGTGGTGGCCGCGCAGGAACGTCTTCCACGCCCACAGCGCGTCCCCGCAGCCAGGCGCGAAGTGGTCGGTGTCCGCGATGACGATTTTCCTCCCGTCAATCGGCGGCGGATCGCTGTGCCAACCTGAGGTCTGCATGTCGGGGTTACCGGGGAACCACCCTGGTGTGCTGGTCCATTGGCTCGTGCTCGAGGCATCGTCGAGGACGTCGTTGGCCAATGCGTTGGCCGACCGCCGGGCTGACAAGGGCCCAGGTCGGACGAGCGTGCACCTCGTCAGGCGGGGATAGGGTCGGCGCCATGCCTGCCGAACACGCCGAGCGCCGGGCCCGCGTGGCGGTCGCCGTCGCCGACAGCGGCGCCGACGTCGCCCTGATCACCCGGTTGGTCAACGTCCGGTATCTCACCGGGCTGGCGAGCAGCAACGCAGCGGTCCTGATCGGGGGGGACGGCGGCGCAGTGCTGGCGACCGACGGCCGGTACACGACGGCCGCCGCCGAGGCGGCGCCCGACGTCGAGCTGGTCAAGGACCGCTCGGTCGCGACCGCGTTGGCCGAGCGGGCGGCCGCCGATGGTCCGGTCCGCCTTGCGGTCGAGGAGCACGACGTCACCCTTGCCCTGGCCGAGGCCATCCGGAAGGCGGCGGACCAGGCCGAGCTGGTGCACCTCGGACGGGTGGTCGAGGCGCTGCGGGCGATCAAGGACGACCACGAGCTCGCGCTGCTCCACGAAGCCTGTGCGATCTCGTGCCGGGCGCTGGAGGACCTCTACGCGGCCGGTGGCTTCGCCGGACGAACGGAGAAGGAGATCGCGCGAGACCTCGAGGCGAGGATGTACGACCACGGCGCCGACGGATTGGCCTTCGAGACGATCGTCGCGGCCGGGCCGAACAGCGCGGTTCCGCACCACAGACCCACCGCCCGGACTGTCGGTGCCGGAGATCTCCTCAAGATCGACTTCGGCGCGATGTACCAGGGCTACCACGCCGACTGCACGCGGACATCGGTGGTGGGCACCGAGCCGGCCTCTTGGCAGCGCGAGATCTACGACCTTGTGGCCACGGCCCAGCGAGCCGGTACCGATACCCTCGCCGTCGGCGTCGACTGCATCGCGGTGGACCGGGCCGCGCGCGAGGTGATCGACGCCGCCGGCCACGGCGAGCACTTCGGGCACGGCACGGGTCACGGGGTGGGGCTGGAGATCCACGAGGCGCCGGCGCTGGGGCAGTCGGCGACGGGTACACTGGCTGATCGCATGCCCGTGACCGTCGAGCCCGGCGTCTACCTGCCCGGGCGCGGTGGCGTCCGGATCGAGGACACGTTCGTCGTCCGCGATGCCGGCGGCCCGGAGCTGCTCACGACGACGACCAAGGACCTGCTGGTCCTCGACGCCTGACCGCGTCGGGGCCCTGCCCGGACTCGAAGGCGCACCCCGGTGGCGACGACCAACGACCTCAAGAACGGCCTCGTGCTCAACCTCGACGGACAGCTGTGGACCGTCGTGGAGTTCCAGCACGTCAAGCCCGGCAAGGGCGGTGCCTTCGTGCGCACCAAGCTGAAGAACGTGCTGTCGGGGAAGGTGGTCGACAAGACGTTCAACGCCGGCGTGAAGGTCGAGACCGCCAACGTCGACCGGCGCATGATGCAGTACCTCTACCGCGACGGCGGCGACTTCGTGTTCATGGACGCCCAGTCCTACGAGCAGATCCACATCGGTTCGGCCACGGTCGGCGATGCGGCAAACTTCATGCTGGAGAACCAGGATGCGACGGTCGGCCTGCACGACGGTGTGCCGTTGTCCGTCGAACTGCCCACCTCGGTGGTCCTCGCCGTCGAGTACACCGAACCCGGTCTGCAGGGCGACCGGTCCACCGGTGGCACCAAACCGGCCCGGCTCGAGACCGGGTACGAGATCGCGGTGCCGTTGTTCATCACGTCCGGCGAGAAGGTCAAGGTCGACACCCGGGACGGGTCGTACCTCGGCCGGGCCTCCTGACCGGCGGCCGGACCGGACTCCGTGGCCGCGCGCACCAAGGCTCGCAAGCGGGCGCTGGACGTCCTCTACGAGTCCGAGATCCAAGGGCTGGCGCCCGGCGCGACGCTGGCTCGGCGGATGGTCGCGGCGTCGCCACCGATGAGCGAGTACGCCGTGACCCTGGTCGAGGGCGTCGTGGCGAACCTCGAACGCATCGACGAGCTGCTGTCCACCTACGCCGTCGACTGGACACTGGAGCGCATGCCCGCCGTCGACCGCAACCTGCTCCGGATCGGCGCGTACGAGATCCTCTTCCGCGACGACGTGCCCGACGCCGTGGCGGTCAGCGAGGCGGTCGCCCTGGCCCGTGAGCTCTCGACCGACGACTCGCCCGGGTTCGTCAACGGGCTGCTGGGCCGGTTGGTCGAGATCAAGCCGACTCTGGCTCGGTAGGCGCCCGGCGGTGCACCTACATGGCACGCCAAACGGTTCCACGAACCGCCACAACTCGGGCGCTGGAACGACCATTCAGCGTGCCACGTACAGCCATCGAATGTGCCATGTGACGACCGGCCGAATCATTCTCCGGCGAAGTCGGCACCGCGGACCAACCGCGGGTCGGCAGGCGCGGCTGCTGTGCGATTGCTAAACTGCACCTCGACCGACGTCCTTTAAGTCCCGTCCGGTGAGGCGGGAAAGGAGGTCCGCAGGTATGTCCACGCCTGTCTCCGATCCGAGCCCCTCGGCTCGCGGTCGCTCCGATGCTCCCGGCGTCCTGGACGCCGACGACATCGCCCGGGCGCTGACCCGGATCGCCCACGAGGTGGTCGAGCGCAACAAGGGCACGGCCGGCCTGGTCGTGCTGGGCATCCCGTCCCGTGGTGTCCCACTCGCCAAGCGGCTGGCCGCACGCATCGCCGCCGTCGAGGGCACCGAGGTTCCGGTGGGCGCGCTCGACGTGACGATGTACCGCGACGACCTCCGGCTGCGACCGGCCAGGGCGCTGGAGCACACCGACATCCCACCCGGCGGAGTCGACGGCAAGGTCGTCGTCCTCGTCGACGACGTCCTGTTCTCCGGCCGGACGATCAGGGCAGCGCTCACGGCGCTCGACGACGTCGGGCGTCCGGCGGCGATACGGCTGGCGGTGCTGGTCGACCGCGGGCATCGCGAGCTGCCGATCCGTCCCGACCACGTCGGCAAGAACATCCCGACGTCGCTACGGGAGAGCGTGAAGGTCCATCTCGACGAGATCGACGGCCACGACGCCGTCCTCATCGACGCGGCCGGGGACGGCGTCCGATGAAGCGCCACCTGCTGACAGCCGCGGACCTCGACCGCGACGACGCGACGCTCGTCCTCGACACCGCGGCCGAGATGGCCCGCCTCACCGAGGGCCGCTCGGTCAAGAAGCTGCCGACGCTGCGGGGTCGCACCGTCGTCAACCTGTTCTTCGAGGACTCGACCCGCACCCGGACGTCGTTCGAGCTGGCCGCGAAGCGGTTGTCCGCCGACGTGGTCAACTTCTCGGCCAAGGGCTCGAGCGTGTCCAAGGGCGAGAGTCTCAAGGACACGGCCCTGACCCTCGAGGCGATGGGCGCCGACGGGGTGGTCGTGCGCCACTGGGCCAGCGGCGCACCGCACCGGCTGGCCTACTCGGGGTGGATCCGCTCCAGCGTCGTCAACGCCGGCGACGGCACCCACGAGCACCCGACCCAGGCCCTGCTCGACGCGTACACGCTGCGACGGCACCTCGGCTCCCTCGACGGCCGCCGGGTCACGGTGGTCGGCGACGTCCTGCACAGCCGGGTCGCGCGCAGCAATGTTCTGCTGCTGTCGACGATGGGTGCCGAGGTCACCCTGGTCGGGCCGCCGACCCTGCTCCCCGTGGGTGTCGAAGGCTGGCCGTGCCAGACCTCCTACGAGCTCGACCCGGCGCTGGCGAAGGCCGACGCGGTCATGATGCTGCGCGTCCAACGCGAGCGGATGAGCGCCGCCTTCTTCCCCTCTGCCCGCGAGTACAGCCGCCGTTACGGGCTCGACGCACGACGCTTCGCGCTCCTACCCGAGGATGCCGTCGTCCTGCACCCGGGGCCGATGAACCGCGGGATGGAGATCACGGCCGACGTCGCCGACAGCGACCGCTCGGTGATCGTCGAGCAGGTGACGAACGGGGTCTACGTGCGGATGGCCGTGCTGTATCTCCTGCTCGGGGGTGCGTCGTGACGTGGGTGGTCAGAGGGGCACGGCTGCTCGGGGCCGAGCCGACCGACCTGCTCCTGCGGGACGGCCGCGTCCAGGAGATCGGGACCGGCCTCGACGCCGCGGGGGCCCAGGTCGTCGACGCCGACGGACTCGTGGCGTTGCCCGGCCTGGTCGACCTGCACACGCACCTGCGCGAGCCCGGCCGGGAGGACGCCGAGACCGTCGAGACCGGTACCCGTGCAGCGGCGCTCGGCGGGTTCACCGCGGTGCATGCCATGGCGAACACGGAGCCGGTCGCCGACACGGCCGGGGTCGTCGAACAGGTGTGGCGGCTCGGTCGCGAGGCGGGACACGTCGACGTCCGACCCGTCGGTGCGGTGACGGCGGGCCTGCGGGGGGAGCGCCTGGCCGAACTCGGCGCCATGGCCGACTCGGCGGCACAGGTCCGGGTCTTCTCCGACGACGGCCGCTGCGTGGCCGACGCGATGCTGATGCGCCGCGCGCTCGAGTACGTGAAGGCGTTCAACGGCGTCATCGCCCAGCACGCGCAGGACCCACGGCTGACCGAGGACGCGCAGATGAACGAGGGCGAGCTCGCGGGACGGCTCGGGCTTCGCGGTTGGCCCAGCGTGGCCGAGGAGGCCATCGTCGCGCGGGACGTCCTGCTGGCGGCCCACGTGCGATCACACGTCCACGTCTGCCATGTGTCGACGCAGGGGTCGGTCGAGATCATCCGGGTGGCGAAGCAGCGGGGGTTCCCCGTCACGGCGGAGGTCACGCCGCACCACCTGCTCCTGACCGAGGACCTGGCGGCAAGCTACGACCCCCGCTTCAAGGTCAACCCCCCGCTGCGCACCGCCGACGACGTGGCCGCCCTGCGCGAGGGGCTCGCCGACGGGACGATCGATGCGGTCGCCACCGACCATGCACCGCATCCGGCCGAGGACAAGGAGTGCGAGTGGGACGCGGCGGCGTTCGGGATGCTCGGGCTGGAGACTGCGTTGTCGGTGGTCCAGGCGACGATGGTCGACACCGGGCTGCTCGACTGGGCGGGTGTCGCCGAGCGGCTCTCCGCCGCTCCCGCCCGCATCGGCCGCTGTGACACCGGCGATCGCGCGCAGGGCAGGCCGTTGGCGCAGGGCGAACCGGCCAACCTGGTGCTCGTGGACCCGTCCGCCTCGGGCACGGTAGACGCGCGCGAGCTCGCCTCCCTGTCCCGCAACACGCCCTACGACGGCCGGGCTCTGCCCGGGCGCGTGGTCGCCACCTTCCTCCGCGGCCGGCCCACGGTCCTGGACGGGAAGCTCGCGTGAGCCGCGCTCCCGCGCTCCTCGTGCTCGAGGACGGCCGGACCTTCCGCGGCGAGTCCTACGGCGCCGAGGGGGAGACGTTCGGCGAAGCGGTGTTCTCGACCGCGATGACCGGCTACCAGGAGACCCTCACGGACCCGTCGTACCACCGGCAGGTCGTCGTCCAGACGGCTCCGCACATCGGCAACACGGGTGTCAACGACGAGGACCCGGAGTCGGACCGGATCTGGGTGGCCGGCTACGTCGTCCGCGAACCGGCCCGGCTGCCGTCGTCGTGGCGTTCCCGGCGCAGCCTCGGCGACGAGCTGGCGGGCCAGCGCGTCGTGGGCATCAGCGGTGTCGACACCCGTGCCGTCACCCGGCACCTGCGCGAACACGGCGCGATGCGGGCCGGCATCTCCACCCTGACGGCCTCGGCCGACGCCCTGCGCGCGCTCGTCCTGAGCTCTCCGCGGATGGCCGGCGCCGACCTCACCGCGGACGTCACCACCCCGCACCCCTATGTCGTACCGGCGATCGGCGAGCGGCGGTTCACGGTCGCGGCGATCGACCTCGGGATCAAGGCCATGACCCCGAACCGGATGGCACAGCGGGGGATCGAGACCCATGTGCTGCCGGCCTCGGCGGGCATCGACGACGTTCTCGCACTCCAGCCGGACGGGCTGTTCATGTCCAACGGTCCCGGTGACCCGGCCACCGCCGGCCACGCGGTCGACCTGCTCACCGAGGCACTGGCGCGGCGGCTGCCCTTCTTCGGGATCTGCTTCGGACACCAGGTTCTCGGTCGGGCGCTCGGGCTCGGGACCTACAAGCTCGGCTACGGCCACCGCGGCGTCAACCTGCCCGTCCAGGACCGGGCGACGGGCAAGGTCGAGATCACGGCGCACAACCACGGCTTCGCCGTCGACGCGTCGCCCGACCGGGTCACCCGGACGCCGTTCGGAGCGGCCGAGGTGAGCCACGTCTGCCTCAACGACGACGTCGTCGAGGGGTTGACGGTGCGTGACCGGAGCGGGCGGACGAGGGCGTTCTCGGTCCAGTACCACCCGGAGGCGGCGGCCGGCCCGCACGACGCGGGCTACCTGTTCGACCGGTTCGTCGACGTGATCCGCGCGGCGGGTTCCTGATGCCGCGGCGCGCGGACATCGGGTCGGTCCTGGTCATCGGGTCGGGCCCGATCGTGATCGGCCAGGCCTGCGAGTTCGACTACTCCGGGACCCAGGCCTGCCGGGTGCTGCGGGAGGAGGGGCTGCGGGTCGTCCTCGTGAACAGCAACCCGGCGACGATCATGACCGATCCGGATGTCGCCGACGCCACCTATGTCGAGCCCATCACGGCGGAGTTCGTCGAACGAGTCATCGAGATCGAACGTCCGGACGCCCTGCTCGCGACGCTGGGCGGGCAGACGGCCCTCAACACGGCCGTCGCACTCCACGAGGCGGGCATCCTCGACACATACGGCATCGAGTTGATCGGTGCGTCGGTGGAGGCGATCGAGTGCGGCGAGAACCGCGAGTCGTTCAAGCGGGTCGTCGCACACGTCGGGGGCGAGGTGGCCCGGTCGGTCGTCTGCCACTCGGTCGAGGACTGCCTGGCAGCTGCCGTCGACCTGGGCTTCCCGACCGTGGTCCGTCCCTCGTTCACCATGGGCGGCGCGGGCTCGGGCATGGCCTTCGACCAGGACGACCTGAAGAGGCTGGCGGGTCTCGGTCTGGCCGCGTCGCCGACAACCGAGGTGCTGCTGGAGGAGTCCGTCCTCGGGTGGAAGGAGTACGAGCTCGAGGTGATGCGCGACCGCGCCGACAACGTCGTCGTGGTCTGCTCGATCGAGAACGTCGACCCGATGGGCGTGCACACCGGCGACTCGGTGACGGTGGCACCCGCGATGACTCTCACCGATCGGGAGTACCAGCGGATGCGCGACCAGGCGATCGCGGTCATCCGGGCGGTCGGTGTCGACACGGGTGGCTGCAACATCCAGTTCGCCGTGGATCCGGTGACCGGCCGGATGATCGTCATCGAGATGAACCCGCGGGTCTCGCGGTCGTCGGCGCTGGCCAGCAAGGCGACCGGCTTCCCGATCGCGAAGATCGCCGCGAGGCTGGCGCTGGGGTACACCCTCGACGAGATCCCGAACGACATCACCGCCGAGACGCCGGCCTGCTTCGAGCCGACCCTCGACTACGTCGTGGTCAAGGTTCCGCGTTTCGCGTTCGAGAAGTTCCCGCATGCCGACCGGACGCTCACCACGCACATGAAGAGCGTCGGTGAGGCCATGGCCGTCGGACGCAGCTTCACCGAGGCCTTGCAGAAGGCGATGCGCTCGCTGGAGCAGGCCGGCAGCCTCGTCGACTTCGCCGCCGAGCCGGGACCGCCGGATCAACTCGTCGAGCGGGTACGACGCCCGTACGACGGCCGCCTGCGTGATGTCGTCGACGCCCTGCGTGGGGGGGCGGACATCGCGACCCTGCACGAGGCGACCCGGATCGACCCGTGGTTCCTCGACCAGCTCCTGCTCCTGACCGAGGTGGCCGACCAGGTCAGGGACGCGCCCCACCTCGGTCCGGAGATCCTCCGCCGGGCCAAGAGGCACGGGTTCTCCGACCGCCAGCTCGCGGCACTGCGAGGCATGTCCGAGGAGGTCGTGCGCGGACTACGGCACGCGCTCGACGTCCGGCCGGTCTACAAGACCGTCGACACCTGTGCCGCCGAGTTCGCCGCACGCACCCCCTACCACTACTCGTCCTACGACGAGGAGACGGAGGTGGCGCCGCGGGAGCGACCGGCGGTGATCATCCTCGGCAGCGGCCCGAACCGGATCGGGCAGGGGATCGAGTTCGACTACTCCTGCGTCCATGCCGCCATGGCCCTGCGCGATGCCGGCTACGAGACCGTCATGGTCAACTGCAATCCCGAGACCGTGTCGACCGACTACGACACATCAGACCGGCTGTACTTCGAGCCGCTCACCCTCGAGGACGTCCTCGAGGTCGTCCACGCGGAGCGCTGCGCCGGCCCGGTCGCCGGCGTGGTCGTCCAGCTCGGGGGTCAGACCCCGCTGGGCCTGGCCCAGGCGCTCGCGGCCGCCGGCGTGCCGGTCGTCGGCACGTCACCGCAGGCGATTCACCTGGCCGAGGAGCGCGGCGCGTTCGGGCAGGTCCTCGCGGCGGCCGGCCTGCCGGCGCCGAAGCACGGCACCGCGACGTCGTTCGACCAGGCCCGCCAGATCGCGGCCGAGATCGGCTACCCGGTCCTGGTCCGTCCCTCGTACGTCCTGGGTGGGCGCGGCATGGAGATCGTCTACGACGAGCAGTCGATGCGCTCGTACATCGAGCGTGCCACCGACGCCAGCCCGGAGCACCCCGTGCTGGTCGACCGCTTCCTCGACGACGCCGTCGAGATCGACGTCGACGCGCTCTTCGACGGCTCTCAGCTGTACCTCGGCGGGGTGATGGAGCACATCGAGGAGGCCGGCATCCACTCGGGCGACTCCGCGTGTGCACTGCCGCCGATCACGCTGGGCCGGGAGGAGGTCGACCGGATCCGGGTGTCGACGGAGGCGATCGCACGCGGCATCGGGGTCCGCGGTCTGCTGAACATCCAGTACGCGCTGACGGGTGACGTGCTGTACGTGCTGGAGGCCAACCCCAGGGCGTCGCGGACGGTGCCGTTCGTCTCCAAGGCCACGGGGGTGGCGCTGGCGAAGGCGGCGGCGCGGATCATGCTCGGCGCCACCGTGACCGACCTGCGGGCCGAGGGGCTCCTGCCCGCCGTCGGCGACGGCGCCGACCTGCCGGACGGTGCCCCGGTCGCGGTCAAGGAGGCGGTGATGCCGTTCAACCGCTTCCGGCTCCCGGACGGCCGGTCGGTCGACACCGTGCTCGGTCCGGAGATGCGCTCGACCGGCGAGGTCATGGGGGTCGACGCGCTGTTCGGCACGGCCTTCGCCAAGTCGCAGACCGCGGCCTATGGCGGGTTGCCGGCGGGCGGCCGAGTGTTCGTGTCGCTGGCCAACAGGGACAAGCGGCACATGGTGTTCCCGGTCAAGCGGCTCGCCGACCTGGGGTTCGAGATCATCGCGACCGCGGGCACCGCACACGTGCTTCGCCGCAACGGCGTCGCGGCCGAGGTCGTCCGCAAGCTCTCCTCGGGCGGCGCCCGCGACGGGGAACCGACGATCATCGGGCGAATCCTGGCCGGCGACGTCGACCTGATCATCAACACTCCGACCGGGACCACCCTCGGTGGCAGCCCGCGAGCTGACGGCTACGAGATCCGGACCGCGGCGGTGCAGGCGAACATCCCGTGCATCACGACCGTGCAGGGGCTCGCGGCCGCCGTCCAGGGCATCGAGGCGGCCCGCGCCGGCGGCATCGCGGTCCGCTCCCTGCAGTCGTGGGCCGCGTCCCTGCACCCTCCCGAGCCCGTTGATCATGGCGAAGCGGGGCACCCCGGGCGGGTTCGGACCCCCACTCCGCCATGATCAACGGGGGAGGCGGAAGGCTCTACCGGGTGCTGTTCCGGACGGTGCTGCGGCGGATCGACGCGGAGACCGCGCACCGGATCGGGTTCGGCGCCATCCGGGCGGCGGCCGCGGTTCCCGGTGGGGCCGCACTGATGCGGCGTGCGTGCGCGGTCGACGACCCCGCCCTGCCGGTTCGTGCCCTCGGTCTCGACCTCCCGGGACCACTCGGGCTCGCGGCGGGGTTCGACAAGGACGCCCGGGGCGTGACGGCATTGGCGGCCCTGGGGTTCGCCTTCGTCGAGGTCGGTACCGTGACCGCGGCACCCCAGCCGGGCAACCCGCGCCCGCGGCTGTTCCGGCTCGCGACCGACCGGGCCGTCGTCAACCGGATGGGTTTCAACAACGACGGGTCCGCGGCCGTCGCAGCCCGGCTGCGCCGGCTCGGCCGGCGGCGGCGACAGCGTCGGCGGGTCGTCGTCGGTGTGAACATCGGCAAGAGCGCAGTGGTGCCCGACCAGCACGCCGTCGTCGACTACGTCGCCAGTGCTCGGCGGCTGGCGGGCCTGGCCGACTACCTCGTGGTCAACGTCAGCTCGCCCAACACGGCCGGACTGCGCGACCTGCAGGCCGTGGAGCGGCTGAGACCGTTGCTGACCGCCGTCCGCACCGCCGCCGACCGGGCCGCCCGCCGGCATGTCCCGCTCCTGGTGAAGATCGCGCCCGACCTGGCCGACGAGGACGTGGTCGCGGTCGCCGATCTGGCGCTGGAGCTCGGCCTCGACGGGATCGTCGCGACCAACACCACGACCTCGCGCCACGGCCTCAGGTCGGCCGCCCTGGAGATCGACGCGGCGGGGGCCGGTGGACTGTCCGGCCCGCCGCTACGCGAGCGCTCCGTGCAGGTGCTGAGGCTCCTGCGGGACCGGGTCGGAGACCGGCTGGCGCTGGTCTCGGTCGGCGGGGTCGAGACCGCCGCGGATGTGGCCGAGCGCCTGCGCGCCGGCGCCACGCTCGTGCAGGCCTACACCGCGTTCGTCTACGGCGGGCCGTCGTGGCCGCGCCGGGTCAACCACGACCTGACCCGACGACTCGGCACCCAGCCGGATCTCCGCCGATGACGACGAGCTTCGGCGCGCGACTGCACGCCGCAACACAGGAACGCGGTCCGCTCTGCGTCGGCATTGACCCGCACCCGGAGCTCCTGCGCGCCTGGGGACTCGACGACGACCCGGCCGGGCTCGAACGGTTCGCCCGGACCGCCGTCGAGGCGCTCGGAGAAACGGTGGCGGTGCTCAAGCCGCAGTCGGCGTTCTTCGAACGGCACGGGTCTCGGGGCGTCGCCGTGCTGGAACGCGTCATCGCCGACACGCACGAATGCGGCGGACTGGTGCTGACCGACGCCAAGCGCGGCGACATCGGCTCCACCATGCAGGGCTACGCCGATGCCTACCTCGACCCCGGGTCGCCGCTCTGCTCGGATGCCGTCACCGCCTCGCCCTACCTGGGTTTCGAGTCGCTGCGCCCCCTGCTGGACACCGCGGCCCGGCACGGCAACGGTGTCTTCGTGCTCGCGCTGACCTCGAATCCCGAGGGCGCGGAGGTCCAACGTGCGCGCACGGCCACCGGCGCGACCGTGGCCGGAACGATCCTGGCCCGGGTCCGGGCGGAGAACGCGGGTTCGCGACCCTGGGGGAGCGTCGGAGCCGTCGTGGGCGCGACGATCGAGGCCGCTGACGACGACCTGGACGTCGGCGGGCCGCTGCTGGCACCCGGTATCGGCGCGCAGGGCGGTGCGCCCGCCGGCCTGCGCGCCGTGTTCGGCGCGGCGCTGCGGAATGTGCTGCCGGCAACGTCGCGCGAGGTCCTGCGGGCGGGGCCGGAGGTCCCGCGACTGCGGGCGGCGGCTGCACGCATGCTGGCCGAGTGCCGGACCGCGCTCGGCTCCTGAGACGCACGATCGTGCACCCCGGATTGCGGCCTGCATGGCCGATCGCGTTGCTGATCGGTCCCGGGACTCGCTAGGTTCCCGGGTGACCGCAGTCGAACAGACGACCAGCCGAGGTGACCCACCAGTGACGCTTCCACCCCTCACTCCCGAACAGCGCACGGCAGCCCTGGCGAAGGCCGCGGAGGCCCGCCGGGAGCGTGCGGAGGTGAAGAACCGGCTCAAGCACTCGGGCGCCTCGCTGCACGACGTCCTCAAGGAGGGCGAGACCAATGAGATCGTCGGCAAGATGAAGGTCTCCGCCCTCCTCGAGGCGCTTCCCGGTGTCGGCAAGGTCCGCGCCCGGCAGATCATGGAGCGCATCGGCATCGCCGAGACCCGCCGGGTGCGCGGGCTCGGAGCCAACCAGGTCGCCGCTCTGGAGCGTGAGTTCGGCGGCCGGGACTGACCACGTCGGCGGACGGGGGTACGGGAGCGGGGCGGCTGGTCGTCCTGTCCGGGCCCTCCGGCGTCGGCAAGTCGACGGTCGTGCGCATGCTGCGCCTCGACCATCCCGACGTCTGGATCTCGGTGTCGACGACCACACGGTTCCCCCGGCCGGGTGAGGTCGACGGCGTCCACTACCTGTTCGTCGACCGGACCGAGTTCGAGCGTCGCGCCGCAGCCGGCGAGTTCCTCGAGTGGGCCGAGTTCGCCGGCAACCTGTACGGGACGCCGCTTGCCCCGGTGCTGGCCCGCCTCACGCTCGGTCAGAGCGTTCTCCTCGAGATCGACCTGCAGGGCGCCCGGCAGGTCCGGCAGCGGCTCGCGGACGCCCGGCTGGTGTTCCTGCGGCCCCCGTCGTGGGAAGAGCTGGTCCGCCGGCTGACCGGGCGGGGGACGGAGCCGGCCGAGCTCGTCGAGCGGCGGCTGGCCGTCGCGCGGGAGGAACTGGCAGCCGAATCCGAGTTCGACGTCACGCTGGTGAACTCCGATGTCGAGCAGGTGTGCGAACAGTTGGTAACCTTGTTGGGTTCCCCCCATCGAACTCCCAGCCCGGAGGCATGAACGTGTCCCGTACCCACGGCGTTGCCGAGGGCATCACCTCTCCCCCCATCGACGACCTTCTCGCCAAGACCGACTCCAAGTACGCGTTGGTCATCTACGCGGCCAAGCGTGCGCGGCAGATCAATGCCTACTACTCCCAGCTCGGCGAGGGGCTGCTCGAGTACGTCGGTCCGCTGGTCGAGACCCACGTGCAGGAGAAGCCGTTGTCGATCGCCCTGCGGGAGATCGACCAGGGGTTGCTCACCGCCGAGCAGGCCGAGCCGGAGTAGGCGGTGGCGCGACCCCGGGTCGTCCTCGGGGTCAGCGGCGGGATTGCGGCGTACAAGGCCTGTGAGGTCCTGCGTGGGCTGACCGAGACCGGCCACGACGTGCGCGTCGTCCCGACGGCGTCCGCCCTGCGCTTCGTGGGTGCTCCCACATGGTCGGCGCTGTCCGGCCACGCGGTGTCCGACGAGGTCTGGGACGACGCCCACGAGGTGCCGCACGTGCGCATCGGGCAGGACGCCGATCTCGTCCTGGTCGTGCCGGCCACGGCCGACCTGCTCGCCCGGGCCGCACACGGTCTCGCCGACGACCTGCTGACATCCACCCTCCTCACCGCCCGGTGCCCGGTTCTCTACGTGCCCGCCATGCACACCGAGATGTGGGAGCACCAGGCCACCGCCGACAACGTCGCGCTGTTGCGCGCACGCGGCGCCGTGGTCGCCGAACCGGCGGTCGGGCGGCTGACCGGCGCCGACTCGGGCAAGGGTCGTCTTCCCGATCCCGACGAGATCGTGGCGCTCGCGCGCGACCTGCTCGCCGGTGCCCCGACCGGAGCCGACCTGGCCGGCCGCCACGTGGTCGTGTCGGCAGGTGGGACGCGGGAGTTCCTCGACCCGGTCCGGTTCCTGGGGAACCGCTCGTCCGGCCGCCAGGGCTACGCGCTGGCCCGGGCCGCGGTCGCGCGCGGGGCGAAGGTCACGCTGGTGTCGGCGAACGTGGGCCTGGCAGACCCGGCGGGCGCAGACCTGGTCCGGGTCGGATCTGCCGGCGAGATGCGCGCGGCCGTGGTCGACGCCGCCACGAGCGCCGACGCCGTCGTCATGTCCGCGGCGGTCGCGGACTTCCGGCCGAAGGCGTACGCCGAGGACAAGATCAAGAAGACGCCCGGCAGCGGCGTACCGACCGTCGCGCTCGAGCGAACCCCCGACATCCTCGCCGAGATCTCCGCATCGCGCTCTCGGCCCGGCCAGGTGATCGTCGGCTTCGCGGCCGAGACCGGCGACGCGTCGGGCAGCGTGCTCGACCACGGCCGGGCGAAACTGGCGGCGAAGGGCTGCGACCTTCTGGTCGTCAACGAGGTCGGTGCCGGACGCGGCTTCGAGTCGGAGCACAACGAGGCGGTCGTGCTGGGCGCGGACGGCTCGGTCACGTCGGTCCCGTACGGTCCCAAGTCGGCACTGTCCCACGTCGTCTGGACCCTGGTCCGGGACCGGATGGCGGATACGTGAGCCCATGACTGCGTCAAACGCCTACAGTGTCGCCCAGAAACCAGCCCGTTCCGTGGAGGAAGCTTGTGTCCCGCCGTCTGTTCACGTCCGAGTCCGTCACCGAGGGTCACCCGGACAAGATCTGCGACCAGATCAGCGACGCGGTTCTCGACGACCTGGTGAAGAGTGACCCGGCCAGCAGGGTCGCGGTCGAGACCATGGTCACGACCGGTCAGGTACACGTCGTCGGGGAGGTGACGACGGCCGGGTACGTCGACATTCCCGGGATCGTGCGCGAGACCATCCTCGCCATCGGGTACGACTCGTCGACCAAGGGCTTCGACGGGCAGTCCTGCGGTGTCTCGGTCTCGATCGGCTCGCAGTCGCCGGACATCGCCCAGGGTGTGGACGATGCATGGGAGCGGCGTGTCGACTCCCAGCACTCCGACGACCCGATGGACCGCCAAGGCGCCGGCGACCAGGGCCTCATGTTCGGCTACGCCTGCGACGACACCCCCGAGCTGATGCCGCTGCCGATCACGCTCGCGCACCGGCTGGCCCAAGGGCTGGCCGAGGCGCGCAAGTCCGGTGCGATGCCCTACCTGCGGCCGGACGGCAAGACTCAGGTGACCATCGAGTACGACGGCGACCGCCCGGTCCGACTCGACACCGTCGTCGTGTCCTCCCAGCACGCCAGCAACATCGACCTGGACGACCTGCTGGCCCCCGACGTCCGGACCCAGGTGGTGGCGCCGGTCCTGGCCGCCGTCGACATCCCGACGGACGGCTACACGCTGCTGGTCAACCCGACCGGGCGGTTCGAGATCGGCGGCCCCATGGGCGATGCCGGCCTGACCGGGCGCAAGATCATCATCGACACCTACGGCGGGATGGCCCGGCACGGCGGTGGCGCCTTCAGCGGGAAGGATCCGTCGAAGGTCGACCGGTCCGGGGCCTACGCCATGCGCTGGGTGGCGAAGAACGTCGTGGCCGCCGGTCTGGCCCGTCGCTGCGAGGTGCAGGTGGCCTACGCGATCGGCAAGGCGCACCCGGTCGGGCTGTTCGTGGAGTGCTTCGGCACCGAGACGGCGCCGGTCGCACGGATCCAGCGGGCGGTCAGCAGCGTCTTCGACCTCCGGCCCGCGGCGATCATCCGCGACCTCGACCTGGTCCGCCCCATCTACTCGCAGACCGCGGCCTACGGCCACTTCGGCCGCGAACTGCCCGACTTCACCTGGGAGCGCACCGACCGGGTCGAGCAGCTGAGGGCCGCCGTCGGCTGATCGGCCGTGAGCCGTCCTGCCGAACCCGACCAGCTCGCCCTCGTCCGGCCCCCCGTTCCACGGCGGCGTCGGACCCGCAGGCCTGAGCCGGTGGCCGCGGATCTGCCGGTCGCCAGGGTTCTCGTCGACGTGCCGCTCACCCATCTCGACCGGCCCTTCGACTACCTCGTGCCGGCGTCGATGGCGGCCGGAGCCGTACCCGGCGCTCGGGTCTCCGTGCCGTTCTCCGGTCACGACGCCGACGGCTTCGTCCTCGACCGCGTCGCGGAGAGTACCCACGAGGGTCGTCTGGCCCGGCTGCGGCGGGTCGTCTCCGCCGAGCCCGCGCTGGCGCCCGAGATCGCCAGGCTGGCGCGTGCGGTTGCTGACCGGTACGCGGGGACCGTTGCCGACGTGCTGCGGCTGGCCGTTCCGCCTCGGCACGCCACGGTCGAGCGCGAGCCGCCGCCGTCGACGCCAGCCGGCCGGCCGGGCCGGCCGGCTGCCGGTGGATGGGCCGCCCACGTCGACGGACAGGCGCTGATCACGGCACTGGCAGCGGGCGGGTCGCCGCGTGCGGTGTGGAATCCCGGCCCGGCCGCCGACTGGCCCGACCTGCTGGCCCGGCTGGTCGCATCCACCGTGGCCGGTGGCCGGGGAGCCCTGGCCGTGCTCCCCGACGCCCGCGACGTCACCCGCGTCGATCAGGCACTCACCGGTCTGATCGGGCCTGGCCACCACGTCGTGCTGGAAGCGGGACTGGGCCCGGCCGAGCGCTACCGGCGGTGGCTGGCCGTACGCCGTGGCGCTGTTCCCGCCGTGCTGGGCACGCGGGCCTCGATGTTCGCTCCGGTCCAGGATCTCGGCCTCGTGGTCGTCTGGGACGACGGCGACGACCTGCACGCCGAGCAGCGGGCTCCCTACCCGCACGTGCGCGAGGTGCTGCTGCTGCGGGCTCACCTCGAGAACGCCGGGGCGGTCGTCGGCGGTTTCGCGAGGACGGCCGAGGCCGAGCAGTTGATCGGGTCGGGATGGGCGCGCCCGGTAGAGCCCCCCCGCGCAGATGTCCGCCGGACCGCCCCCCGTACCCGCGCCACCGGCGACGACCACGACCGGGCCCGCGACGAGGCGGCCCGGACGGCCCGGCTTCCCTCCGCGGCATGGCGGGCCATCCGCGCGGGCCTGCGGACGGGTCCCGTGCTGGTCCAGGTCCCGCGGACGGGGTACGTCCCGGCGCTCGCCTGTGCACGATGCCGGCACCGGGCCCGATGCCAGGTCTGCCACGGGCCGCTGGGGATCGGCGAGCGCGGGCAGCCGGCTGCGTGCGGGTGGTGCGGCAGGGCAGCCAGTCCGTGGGCCTGCCCCGCCTGCGGCCACCACTCGATGCGCGCCGTCGCCGTCGGCGCCCGGCGGACGGCCGAAGAGCTCGGCCGTGCCTTTCCCGGAGTATCGGTGCGGGCCTCCGGTGGAGGCGGCGTGCTGGCCGAGGTTCCGGATGACCCGGCGCTGGTCGTCGCGACACCGGGAGCCGAGCCGGTAGCTTCCGGCGGATATGCCGCGGCCGTCCTGCTCGACGGGCAGCGCCTGCTGGCGCGGCCCGGACTGCGTGCGGCCGAGGAGGCGCTGCGGCGCTGGCTCGGCGCCGCTGCCCTCGTCCGCAGCGGGCTCGACGGCGGCGTGGTGGTCGTCGTCGCGGACGCCGGCATGCCCCCGGTGCAGGCGTTGGTGCGGTGGGATCCGGGGGGCTCGGCATCCCGCGAGCTGGCCGACCGGGTGGCTCTGGGCTTCCCGCCGGCCGTACGCGCGGTCGAGGTGTCGGGCCACGGCGCCGACGTCGCCGACCTGCTCCGCCTGATCGACCTGCCGGCGGGTGGTGAGGTCCTCGGCCCGGTGCCGACGAGTGAGGATGGGCACGAGCAGGCGCTGATCCGGGCCCCGCGCGGGTCGTCGGCGGCGCTGAGCGCGGCAGTGAAGGCGGGTCAGGCGGTGCGGGCGGCGCGCCGGTCGGGCGGCGCCGTGCGGGTTCGCGTCGACCCCGTCGACCTCGGCTAGCGTGTGTTCGGCGCGGGATCGTCCAGGCCGCGGGCGACCAGCGCCTCGCCGAGCGCGTCGGCGTGCCGGAGCGTCCGGACCACGAGCGGGACGGCGTACGCCCGGACGCTGCCGCGCAGGCCGCGGGCCCGTTGGGCGTCGCGGACCTCCGCGGCCAGCCCGGCGACGACCGGCACGGCTCGGATCGCGAGCGCGAGGACCAGCGCGACCCGTTCGGAGTCCACCCGCAGCCGCCGCAGTGGCCGCAGCACCCGCTCGAAGACGTCGAGCAGGTCGACGACACGGGTGGTCAGCGTGACCAGACCGGCGAGGACGACGGCGACGACGACCCGCCCGGTCACGACCACGGCCGCTGCCCAGCCGCTGGTCAGCGCCTGCAGTGCCACGAGTCCGGCCACCAGCCACCGCAGCGACCACACCTGGGCCGGCAGCGCCCCGACCATGCCCGCGGTCAGGTAGAGCAGGGCCGTGGCACCCGCTGCGGCTGCGATCCCGGCAGGGGAGTCGACGAGCAGCACGACGACCATCCCCGCGGCCAGACCGGCGAGCTTCACCGACGCCGGGAGGATGTGCAGCCAGGACCGGCCAGGAACGTAGGTGTTCATCCGATCAACGCACGGTAGTGGCCCACCGCGGCGGCCGGTGGACCGTCGGCCACCAGCATGCCCTCGTCGAACACGAGGACCCGGTCGTACCCCCCTACGGAGTCCAGGTCGTGCGTCACCATGACCACCTGCTGCGGAAGGCCCTGCAGGATCTCCAGCACCCGCCGGGTGTTGCGCAGGTCGAGCAGCGTCGTGGGTTCGTCGCACACCAGGACCCGTGGTTCGGTCACGAGCACCGAGCACAGTGCCAGCAACTGCTTCTGACCGCCCGAGAGCAGGTGGGCGGGATGGTCGGCGAAGATCTCGAGACCGACGGCGGACATCGCCGCGAAGACGCGTCGTCGGGTCTCCTCCCGGTCCAGTCCGCGGCGGCGCAATCCGAAGGCGACATCCTCGGCGACCGTCGGCATCACGATCTGGGCGTCGGGGTCGGTGAACACGAAGCCGACGGCCCGGCGTACCTCGGCCGCGTGAGACCGCGTCGACAGGCCGTCGACGAGCACCTCGCCCTCTCGCGGGACGACCAGGCCGTTGAACAGCCTGGCGAACGTCGACTTGCCCGAGCCGTTGGCGCCGATGACGGCGATGCGATGCTCGGTCAGCGTCGCGCTCACGCCGCGGAGAATGTCGCGCGCGGCGAATCCGTGCGTGACGTCGCGGACCTCGATCACGTGCGCGTGGCGGCAGCCTCGCGCCGGTCGTCGTCGCGGCTCAGGGCCGGGTAGGCGCGGTGGACGCCGGCGGCCACGACCGTCGCGAGCACGGCCTTGAGCAGATCGCCCGGCAGGAATATCAGCGCACCGGTGCGCAGTGCCGTCGAGAGGTCGAGCCCGGCCCGCCACGCGAGCACCGGCACACCGACGACATAGACGACGACGATCCCGCCGACGACCGCGGCCAGGAACCCACGGGCCGGATGGAACCCCCGTTCCGGCCGCGCGATCAGGCCGATGACGAAGGCCCCGATCGGGAATGCCACGAGGTAGCCCGCCGTCGGGCCGGCGAACGGCGCGAGGCCGGCTGCACCTCCGGCGAAGACGGGGACGCCGGCCG
>Ga0299914_10000781_pt1 | contig 19864 bp, 19 predicted proteins | sample RVTome_10_FD_201361 | JGI IMG/M metagenome (GOLD analysis project Ga0299914, IMG submission 201361) | Soil microbial communities from uranium-contaminated site in the Upper Colorado River Basin, Wyoming, United States - RVT153D57 (version 2) ...
ATCGGCTGGCGCACCACGCACATGAGATCGTGACCGTTGGCAACAGTTTCGCGCCAGTTACGCAACGAGGCCCTTGCGCACGGCGTAGAGCACGATCTCGGCGGTACTGTGCAGATCGAGCTTCTGCATCAGGTTTGAGCGGTGGGTCTCAACCGTCGAGAGACTGATGTTCAGCATCGTCGCGACTTCCTTGTTCGTGCGGCCCTGACCGAGGATCTGCAGCACCTGCCGCTCACGCGCTGTGAGCAGGTAATACGAGTCGCTGAGCCCCTTCTTCTGCAGCCGGCGCATCTGCTCGTCGTAGAGGGTCGTCGTAACGATGGGCGAGAGAAAGGGCTTACCCGCGCGGATCGTGCGAATGGCCGGCAGCAGGTCGTCGTCACTCATATCCTTCAAGAGGTAAGCGCGCGCGCCTGCCGAGAGGGCGCGAAGTACGTAGGACTGGTGGGCATGCACGCTGAGGACGATGGCGAGCGGGGCGCGCGGCAACTTCTGCGACTCGGCAACCACCTCGATCCCCGACAGCGATGGCATCGCCACGTCGACGATGATAAGGTCCGGCTGACACTCTCGGCACAGTCGAATCGCCTCGAGGCCGTCGGCTGCCTCGGCGACGATCGTGAGGCCAGGCTCGGACTCGAGCAGGCTGCGCAGGCCGCGGCGGACGATCGCGTGATCATCGGCAATCAGGACGCGCATGCGACATCGCTCCCGGCCGCCAGGGGCAGCTGGACGTGCAGCTGCGCGCCCCCCTCACCGGGCCGCCCCAACTTGAGTGTGCCGCCAAGCTCACGTATCCGCTCCCGGATACCGCGCAGTCCGAGGCCCATCTGAACCCCCCCGCTTCCAAACCCCCGACCATCGTCGGCGATTTCGAGGTGAACGGCCGAAGCGCCCCCAGTCACCCTGATCTGCACCTGCGACGCGCCCGCGTGCCGGGCACAGTTCGTCAAGGCTTCCTGCACGACGCGGTAGGCACACGTGCGACGCTGCTCGTCGAGCTGATCGAGCGGCCCGGCAATGACCAGATCCACTTCGATGTCGTAACGCCGCCTGAAGCCTGCGACGAGCCATTCCAACGCGGGCTGAATCCCGATGTCGTCCAGCATGCTCGGCCGCAGCGCCCAGGCGATGTCGCGAACCGTCCGCATCATCTCGTCGACCAGCGCCTGAGACTCGGCCACCGCCTCGGCGAGTCGAGTATTCGTGGGAACCCGAAGGCGATCGATACGACCGAGCTCCATGCGGAGCGCCGTGACCATCTGCCCCACGTGATCGTGTAGCTCCCGCGAAAGGTTCTTGCGCTCCTCCTCCTGGGTTGCGACCAGCTGCTGCGAGAGCCGACGCATCTCCTGCTCGGCTTCCTCGGCTTGGGCCTGATGTTCCGCGGCTTGGGCCTGATGTTCTGCGGTCTTGCGCTCGACATACCGGAGCCTGAACACGGCGATCGCGGCCACGACGAGCCCGAGGGCAAGGCTCTGCCTGGTCAAAGCCGTGATGTCCGACCGAAACGCGTCTTGCCGGCTCTGGACTTCGGCGCGTTGGACCGCCAGGTTCGCGTTGTTGACCTCTTCGATCTCCTGAGCGATCGCCAGGACCGCATTGCGGCGTGGCAGCACTTCGCGCCGAAGAAACCGTGCGCTCTGCGTGATCTTTTCGATGGGCGTCCAGGTGAACAGGGGATCGAACGTTTGCCAGTACGCCTCCAGACGCCCCTGCAGTCCCTCAACCTGTCCGCCGTCCGAAACGCGGGCCTCCGCCGTCAGCGCACGAAGCGCCTCGACGCTGGACAGGGTGGCCTCTCGCAGTTCCGTGAGTCGCGCTCTGTACTCGAGGAGCCGGTCCCGGTCGTGATCGAGCAGGTAATCCCGGACAAAGATGCCGGACAGATGAACATCCGATCGGAGCCGACGAAGCCGCGCCTCGAGCAGGCGGTGATGAGTGTTCAGCTCGTCGAGCTCTACGAAAATGTCTTGCGCCTGCCGGGAGGCCTCGAGCAGGGATCCGGCGATGACCGCAAGAAGGGCCAGCAAGCCCAGGGCGGCGACCGGCCATGTCTTGAATCGCATGTGGGCTCCAGTGCGGCTGTGATGGCCAACATACCGTAAAGCCTGCCCCGCCGCATCGGGTACGCAGGGGAGGCACTTTCCACCTGTGGCCTCGATGGCGTCCGGCCCGCTTTAGCAGTGAACTGGTCCGAGCGGTGACGCGGCAATCTGGAGGAAATATGGCAGCAATTACACGCGTGCTGAGTCAGTACCTGCTGCTGGTCGGTCTGCCAGCCATCGGGATTGCGGCCGCCCTGCAGGCGGGGACAACCGTACGGGCCCCTGCCGACATCTCCGGACAGTGGCACGTCACGGCGATCAGCCGGGGCACCGTTCCTGGTTCCTGCCTCGCATCAGTGGGGCGGGACGGTCCGATTCCTCTGCGCATAACGCAGTCGGGACGGTATCTGTCGGCCCGGATGCGCGGGTGGCACCACCGGGCAAGCGGCAGCATCGAGAGCGGGCGAATCACACTCGACTGGCCCGGGGTCCAGGAACCGCCCTGTGTCCGTGCCGTGCGAATCGATGCGCAAGTCGCGAAGGAAACCGACGGTCAGCTCTCGCTCTCGGGCACGATGCGTATTCGCGATTGTTCCGAGTGTGGGGTAGCCCGCTTTGTCGCGGAGAAGCAGGCGACCGCGGTTGTACGGAGTGAGGTTCCCTGATGCCGGAGTTACTGTCGCTGCTGATCGCGCTCGTCGTGCTCGTCGTCGCCGCCCGTCTCGGGGGCAGTGCCGCGGAACGTATTGGACAACCCCCCGTCGTCGGGGAGATGGTGGTTGGCATTGCCCTCGGGCCATCCTTGCTGGGCTGGCTGTGGCCGGCCGCGGCGGCCACGCTGTTCCCCGAGGATCTGCTCCCTCACTTGTTCACCCTCAGCCAGGTCGGCCTGCTGATCTTCATGTTCCTGGTCGGCCTCGAGTTCGATCACGGCCAGTTGCGTCGCCTCGGGCACACGGCCGTGCTTGCCAGCCATGCCAGCATCACGATTCCGGCGCTGTTCGGATGCCTGGCGGCGCTCTATCTGTATCCCCGGTTGTCTTCGGACGCGGTGGGATTCCGGGAATTCGCCCTCTTCATGGCCGTAGCCATGAGCGTCACGGCGTTTCCTGTGCTCGCGAGGATCCTGCGGGAACGTCGTCTTCAGGACACCCCACTGGGCACGGTGACTATCGCCTGCGCCGCGGTTGACGACGTGACGGCATGGTGCCTGCTCGCCGGCGTCGTGGCGCTCGTGCGCGTCGCCCATGGCGGGCTGCCCGTCGCTCTCATGGTCGCCGGGCTGGCGGTGTACGTCGGCGCCATGCTGGTCGCGCGTCGGACCGTGCTCCCGGCGATCCTGACCACGTTTCAGCGCCGGGAACGCCTGACCGACAATCTCTTCGCCGCGGTCATCGCGCTCGTTCTGCTCTCGGCATGGGTGACGGAGTGGCTCGGACTGCACTTGTTGTTTGGTGCCTTTTTTGCCGGCGTTGCATTGCCGAAGAGCGATCTGTTCGTGCGGGCGCTTCGCGAGCGGCTCGAAATGGTGGCGACCGTCCTGCTGTTGCCCATCTTCTTCGCGTTCACCGGACTTCGCACAGAGATCGGTCTCGTGCAGGGCAGGGAGATGTGGTTCTACTTCGGATTGATTCTCCTGTTGGCCGTCTCCGGGAAGCTCCTCGGATCGACCATCGCGGCCCGGATGACGGGCCTCTCCTGGCGGGACGCCACGGCGTTGGGCATCCTCATGAACACCCGAGGACTGATGGAACTGGTCGTCCTGAATATCGGCCTCGAGCTGGGCGTGATTTCGCCCGCACTCTTCTCGATGATGGTGCTCATGGCGCTCGTGACGACGTTCATGACCACGCCGCTCGTCGAAGTGGTCTATGGCCGTGCTCAGCGCAGGACCGGAGTCGTGCCGACCAAACAGCTGACAGCGGTTCAACCGGACTTCGCACCGTGAAGGACCGCGCTGAGCAGCCTCTGACTTTCTCGCTGCTCACCCTTTCCGCCGTCGCATGCGCGCCTCTCGCCAGCTGTGGATCGAGTGGACTGGACGTCTCGGGAATAGGCATCCGAGGGCGTTCGGCCGTTGTGGCGCCAGGTCGTGTGGTGGGTGCGCTGTGGTGGGTGCGCCCTGCAGCTCACTCCATGCGTGGATGACGCCTTGACAGCTATGCTTGGTGTGTCTCCAAGTGATCTCGACACATTGGGAGGTCTGACACAGTTCGTTGTTCTTTCGATTCAGCCGCGGTAACTCGTTGATTCTAAAAGGGGAGATGTCCGAGTGGTTGAAGGAGCACGCTCGGAAAGCGAAACGGGCGACGCTCACGAAATCACGCTGAAACACCTCGCAGCGCAGTCGATTCAAACAATTTAGAGCTTCACGTTGCTCCTCGATGTGACCCTGTAAGCGTTCGTATTCCCCGCCACTTTCGGGCCGACGTTAAACAGTTTCTACACTCGGAATCCTGACGAGTTGGCGTGGTTCTCCCCTCTCGACATGAGTGCGGGGCCCCTTGCACGGAACCCGGCAAAAGGTCAAGACCGCAGGCAAAGGGCGTTGTATGCGCCTGGACACTTCAGATCACGTGATAGAGGATCATCCCGCCCGTTGCAACCGTGAAGATCAGCGCGAGTAAGGCCACCAAGCCGTCACGCGCGATCAAGGCGAGTCCAAAGGCGGTCAGCGCGGCGCCAGCTCCGCTCGCGGAGAACGGAATCACTTCCATGACGGGCATCGCCAGCGAGATCAGCAGGGAGACGGTGGCGATGACTCGGACGGCAAAGCCCTCTGCGAACATCGAGAGTCGCGGCCGCAGGAAGCGGTCGATGAACCCAGCCGGTCGCTCGAGCCAGCCGATGCTCTTCGTCATCTTCGAGCGGGCGATCGATTTCCGGAGCAGCCATCCGGGCAGCCAGAACGACCTGCGCCCCCACAGTAGTTGCGTAGACAACAGCAGCACGAGCACAGCCACCATCGTAGGCACGCCGGGAATATCGCCCACGGGAGAGAGCGTCACGAGCCCTGCCAGTAGTACCAGCGGACCAAAGGACCGCGACCGACGGCCTCCAGCATGGTGTCCACGCCGACGCGCTCGTCGGTAGCGGCATCACACAACTGCTGCAACATCTGCTGCAGACTCGTTGCTGTTTCGGTCATCTCATTGCCCTAGGCGGACCGTCGGCTCATAGCTGGTAATCCTCCGGGGTGCCGGCAGGATGCCAGCAGCCCCGCCTCGCATCGCCAGGCGCAGCAACGCTGACGCGAGTTTCCAAAGGTCTTGTATCCAGAGCACCCGAACTCGGTGCCGCTCAACAGCGCGGCGGCGTGTCAAGCTCGCCATCACCGACTGCAGGATAAGCCGGCGTGAGAATCTTGTGGCATGCACGAACGTCAAAACCGCGAGGTTTCGCCACTTGCTGCTGCTCGTCGACGCGGAACCGGAAGCCACTGCAAGGGTCGCACGCAGGGTGCATACCCGGCGCCTCGAGTGTTTCGGATGAGTACGCGCCCACCCTGCTCGCCATCGGTTCCTCATCTAGCGTCTCGACAGGCCAGTCCATCCGGTCTCGAAGGGATGATCCCCTCCTCAACAGGTACTGCAAGCATGGACGGTGAATACCGCCGTGGCGTCGGCATCATCGGTGCACGATTGCGAACCGGAGGTGTGAAATGAACAAAGACGAGCTGAAGGGGAAAGCAAAGGACCTCAAGGGTCGGGCGAAAGAGGGCGCGGGTGAAATGACCGACAACGAGCGCCTGGAGCACGAAGGCAAGGCTGACCAACTGGAGGGGCAGACGCAGGACACATTCGGTCGCGGAAGGCGACGTGTCGGCGAGGCGATTGCCGACGCTGGTGAGCGGATCAAGGAGTAAGTGAGTCTGCGGACGCACGAACCAGGGCGTGATCGGGTGGCGGTCCACGTGGCTCGACCACGCTCGAAAGGAGCAGATGATGATCGAACTCGCCATCGGAGCCTTGGTGATCGGCCTGATTGCGTCTCTTCTCGGCTTCACGTCGATCGCGGGGGCCTCGTTCGCCATCGCAAAAGTCATTGCCGGCATATTTCTCGTGTTGTTCGTGGTTCTGTTGGTGCTCGCCTGGGGTGTCGGCACCGCGCTGTTTTGAGCCTTCTCACTCCTCGTTGTGGCGAATGCAACTGGTGACTTGTCAGAACGGAGGTGCGGTGCAGAACCACTGCGCCAATATGTGTTGCTGATATTCACTAGAAATCAAGAATGCATCGCGCTCGTGGGTGTTGCAGAGCGGTTGACACCGCTCGGCACGGCAACAGGGAGGAACTCGCATGCCCCCCAGATCGGTGCTGCTGCTCACGGACCATCCGGACGACGGCGAGATGTATGTCGCTGGCCTGGCGGCGCACGGATTTTACGTAAAGCTGGCTGACGAATTCGACGATCTGGCCACCGCGATCCGTGCCGGCGAGCCTGACGCCGTGGTGCTCGACGTCAGGCTCGGTGATCAGCGACTGTGGTCTCAGCTCGAGGCGATCCGTTGCGGCGATCTCCTCAACGTGCCCGGCATCCTGCTGACAGGCTCGATTCGCGCGGACGGTGCCAACCGCCTGCGGGCACGCGATATCGGCTGTGCAGCGTTCGTGGTGAAACCCTGCCTCCCCGAGCACCTGGCGCAGATCCTCCGAGCAGTGATGGCCGGCAAGCGGGGCCTCATCGTGCGTCACCCGGAGAAGTACGCCTCCACCGAGCGAGTAGAGGAGTCCGGTGAGCCGTCCTGATTCGTGCCCTGAAGCGGCTCACAGTGCTGATTGGGAGGATGGCTCAGCACGGTCCTTTCAATGACTTCGGGTTGTCGTTGCGTACCGTGCGGTCGTATGCACCGCCGCAGGATCGCTGGCGGCGCGATGCTGATGACCGTGCTCAGCACCTCCAGGGAGACGACGTGTTCGAGAGCCCTCGTTTTACGGACGCCGACGAAGCTCTGCGGCAATGAAGCGTACGATCGCCAGAACAATGACGACCATGATGACGCCGACCCAGATGCCGGCTTCGAAGATCGTGCCGATCGCTTCGCATGCCGACACGGACAACGCCAGCGCCGCGATTACGACCAGTCGCAGAAGACTCGCTGAACTCGTATTTCATGCAATACTCTCATCGATCTGGTGTGAGGGGACTACGATCGGCCAGCACTGACGGCATTCACCGCTGCGGCACACCCTAGCCAGGCACGCGCGCCCCGATCTCGCCCGTACACGTCGTCCCGAAAGTGAATGACACCCTCACCGTCGACCCACACGGTGAAGTACAGGAGGTGCACCGGAACCGGCGTGTCCAATCGAACAGCCTTGCGCTCCTGAGCGTTCATGGCCTGGACGATTCGCTCGGCTGGCCAGGCCTCGGTCGTTGAGAGGAGGACCTCGGCGAGCGCGTTCGGGTCCGCGACTCGCACACACCCATGACTGAGGGCCCGGCGGGGATCTTCGAACCGCGAGCGCGCTGGCGTGTCGTGGAGATACACGCTGTACCGGTTGGGGAACATGAACTTCACCCGTCCGAGTGCATTGTCCGGTCCCGGACGCTGGCGCACTCGGTAACCGATTCGATCGGCCTCCCAGTCCACCGCCCGTGGGTCGATCGCTTCCGCATCATCGTCCCATCCGCTGAGCACCTCGAATCCTTCTTCCTCCAGTCGCGCCGGGTCTTCAGCGCCGGTCGCAGCGATTTCGTTTCGCACGATGCTGTCGGGGACGTTCCAGTACGGGTTGAACACCAGATATCGAATTCGATCGCTGAAGATCGGTGTCTGAGTGTCGGGCGCTCCGACGATAGTGCGCATCTGGAGACGTGATTCGCCATCCTGGAACACGCGCAGGCGGAACTCGGGGATGTTGACGCGAACATGGGTCGAGCCCAGGTTATCTGGCACACGACGCCAACGGTCCATGTTGATCTCGACCTGCTCGAGCCGCGCTGACGCCGGCACATTGAGAGCCGCCACGGTGCGAGGGCCGACGATGCCGTCCCTGACCAACCCGTGTCGACGTTGAAAATGGCGAACGGCTTCGACAATGACGCCGTCATAGAGGTCGTCGTCTGCGGCACTCGGCCACTCGTCGTCCAGGTCGCCACTCGACCGCAGCCGCTCGGCTAGTATCTGCAGTGTCTCTGCATCAGCCGTGTCACCCGGCTCCAGCCGTAGCTGCGAGTCGACGGAGGGCCACCCACCGCGGAGGACGACCGCACGCAGGTCCGCCAGGGCTGTTCGCAGCCCGCGATACTCGCGGTGCTGCGGCTCCAGGGAGCGCAGTGCCGCTCGCAGCGTCGTCGGCGCTCGCATTTTGTCGAACGCACCCAGCACGTCGGTTGCACGAGCAGAGGACGCACGGTCCTCCGCCGCAGGATGGCCCAACGCCATGTGCAGCGCGTATCGCAGTAGCCCGATCGAGAGATCGACCTCCAACACCGCGCCATTGCCGGGCGAGAACGGATCGGCCACGGCAAGGCGGTTGCGCAGCCACGGGACCTCGTATCGCATCGGGCAGAGTCCGTCCTCGTGACTTGCTGCGATTCGCACCAGCAGCTCACGGGCGGCGGTCAGCGCAGGTGCGTGTGCCCACGCGTGCCGGTACTCCCGACCGTCGTAGAAGGTGTCGAGGAGGTCGGCCAGCGCGGCTTCGCCGCCGCCTCGCAAGTCCTCGACTCTCGCCCGGACCTCGGCCTTCAGCGGTTCGATCGTAGTCGCCGGCGGCATAGTTTGAGCCCAAACGACATTCTGCTCTCCGGTATTCAGGGGAGCAGAGAAGAGGCATGCCACCAGTGTCCACGCCACTACCGACATTGCGACCGACGGCCTGAATCGACACGCTCTTCCGGCAGGGAGACATCTGGTCCGTTCTGACACGCGTGGCTGGTGACACATCGATGATGCGGGTGCAAGAATCGCGCGAAGCGGACGTCAGAACCAGCGGATGAGGCGGCTAGGTGTTCGCATAGTCCACGGCAACGAAGCGCGAACACGGCATCCGACTCGCAGACGACATCGGGGGACGTTCCCGGATCTTGTTCTCTGGAGGTAGCAGTGACTCGTGCTTCAACTCGCGCACTCATTGTTCTCTGGCTCGTCGGTGGGACCGCATGCCCCTCGCATCCAGTCGACACTGGACCAGCCTCCCGGACCCGCGCAGATGCAGCAGTTCTGGAGCGAGCCGAGCGACATCACCTCGAGGGATTTGTTTCTGGGGCGCGGGGGGCAGACGGTATGCGCCGAATTCCGACGCGACTTTCTCATTCGTCGAGGAAAAGCAGGGTGGCTTCAGCCCCGGCTATGACGTGCGCGACGCCGACGGACGTCTGTGGAAGGTCAAGATGGGACCGGAATCGCGGACAGAGGTCGTGGCCTCGCGCATTGTCTGGGCCCTGAAATTTCATCAGCCTCCGATCTATTACCTGCTGAGTGGAGGCTTCGCGGCGGGCCGAGGCCCGGGCTCCAGGAGGGCGGCCGGTTCCGCCCAGTGCTCGAGCGACTGGACAAAGGCGAGGACTGGTCGTGGCACCAGAACCCGTTCGTCGGGACGCGGCCCTATCGCGGTCTGTTGGTCCTCAACGTCATGATGAACAACTCCGACCTCAAACCGGCCAACAACAGCGTGTATCGCGCGAGCCGTCCCTGGCCGCACCCGGGCCGCTGGTTTGTCGTCCGGGATGTCGGCCACACGTTCGGCCGCACCGGCCGCATGCACGGCACGCGCGATGATCTCGAGGGCTTCGAGGAGCATCGGTTCGTCACGAGAACGACCGAGGATCGGGTGTTCTTCGAATGGCACGGCCGTCATGGAGAGTTGCTCGAACCGATTACGCCCGAGGACGTTCGCTGGATCGGCGACCAGCTCGCCGAACTGACCGATCAGCAATGGATAGACGCGTTCCGGGCGGGGGGCTACACACGAGACGAAGCACGGCCCTTCATCTCCCGCATGCAGGAAGAGATTCGGCGGGCGCAGTCGGTGGGCCCATGACGCGCCTCCTGTCTCTGCTGTTCTGTCTCGCCACGTTGGTCGTGCGCGCGGAGAAAAGTCAGGCGGCATTCGACGACGCGGGGGGCGCATTCCTCATGCGTGAATTGGGCTTCACCGAGGACGACCTCCGTGGAGTTGGAAATGGCCGTGTGGCTTTTCGGCAGCTCGCCACCGAAGACGGGCGTGAAGTGGCCGCCGCCGGCATCGTGCGAGTCGCGATCACCCCAGCGGAGTTCGTCAGGCGGTTGACGGACATCGCGTCATTCAAGAAGGCGGACGCCGTCCTGCAAATTGGCACGTTCTCGGCGCCGCGGGACATCACTGACGTTGCAGGGTTAACGCTCCCATCGGCCGACGTGCGGAATTTGCGCAGCTGCCGCGTCGGCGACTGCGGTATGCAGCTGCCGTCGTACATCATCGACCCCGACGAGTTTCGAGACCTGGTGAGTTCTGATACGCGCGTGTTGCCGACGTTCCCCGACCTTCGCCGCCACCTGATGACTGCGCTGACTTCTGCGCCCACCGTGTCCGACGTCCTGTACTGGTCGAAGGAGAAGGTAGCGCGGAAAGAGGTGGTCAGCGTCACCCATCTGGCGATTGCACGTCAGCCGAGCACCTCGCCCTTTGCGTACGTTGCAGGGTCCAAGCAACTGTATGGGAGTCACTATTTCGATGCGGCGCTCGGTTTGACGATCGTGCTTCGCGATCCGACGAGCCGAGCATCGGCGTACGTGGCGTACGTGAACCGGTCGAGAGTCGATGCGTTTGGAGGGCTGTTCGGAGGCATCACGCGCCGCATCGTGAGGTCACGGGCACGAGGAGCATTAGCTGATTTTCTAGAGGTTCTCCAACGGCGGCTCGAGACCGGCGGTTCACTCGAATGATCGGCTTCCTGGCATGCTGAAGAGAAATCGCGTCGGTTGGGTTGCGAGGCGCCGAACGAAGCGGCGGCTGGAAGAAGCACCGGAGACTTGATCAGCCCCCGTGATTAGCAGTACAGCGGATCCATAGACCTTCCGCTTGTCCTGACCGACCCATACCGAGAGCAGCTTTGGTGAGGCAAAACGATGCTACGAGGAAGAACGGCAGGTTGGGCGATCTGCACCGCGCTGGTCATCAGCGCGTCAGTCGCACACGGCCAATCCGCCGGCGAAGCATCGGTCCGTCTCAACGGTGTGCCGGTCATTCAGGTGACCGCCTCGGGAAGCGAATCGGCCACCGCACGCGCAGCTCGGATCGAACGCCGGCTCGAACGGCTGGCGGATCGTGTCGAGGAAACGGCTCGTCCCACCGTCGTCCGGGGGCCGACGGATGACACCCGCGTCGTGCAGTCGGGGGACGCACCGATCGTGACGGTGACGCAAGCCGACGCCGAGGATCACCTGCTCACCGTGGATGCATTGGCGGCGGACTGGGCCTCCGCGCTCGGCGTCGCCCTGGATCAGGCGCGGGCATCTCGATTATCACCATGGCGCCGGTTCGCCATCGAAGTGCGTGGATCCGTGATGACGGCGCTCACGCGGCTCGGTGAGTCCGCCACTCGCATTATTCCCCGCGTGCTGGCTGCCGTCGCGGTGCTGGGTGTCTTCTGGGCGGTCGCCGCTGGCCTCCGAGCACTCCTACGGGTGCTGTTCCGTCGCGTCATTTCAGACCTTACCGTCGAGAACCTGTTGAAACAGGTCGTGTACTACCTCGTGTGGGCGATCGGCATTCTCGTCGCTGCCGACGCGCTCGGTTTCGAGCCTGAGACGGTCGTGACCGGCTTGGGCCTGACGAGCCTGGCGTTGGGCTTCGCGCTCAAGGACATCATTTCGAACTTCGTCAGCGGGATTCTCATCTTGGGCCTGCGGCCATTTCAAATCGGTGACGAGATCGTCGTCGGTGAAACCGAGGGATCGGTCCAACGCATTCGACTGCGGGCGACTGAGATCAAGACGTACGACGGCCGGCTGGTCCTTGTCCCGAACGCGGAGCTGTTCACATCGCGCGTGACCAACAACACGGCAGCGCCGGTGCGGCGGACCTCGGTGGAAGTGCCGGTAGCCTATGGGACGGATCTCGCACGCGCGGAACGCGCGCTGCTCTCCGCCGCCGAGAGCGTGTCCGAGGTGCTGACGTCACCGGAGCCTTCCGTGCGCGTCCGCCTGCTTGGCACCGCCGATATGGTCCTCGAGCTTCGATTCTGGACCGATTCCAGGCGCGCCGACTTGCTCGCGACGACATCCGTGGTGCGGCGTCGCGTGGTTGAAGCGTTCAGCGATGCGGGACTGCCGTTGCCGGAACCTGATCTCCGTCGCGTCGAGCTGCAATCTGACCCCTCCGCATGAGCATGCCTGCGCGTATCGTCGCGGCGGTGGCCGGGCTTCTCATCAGCGCCACCACGCTGTCCTTCATACCGTCGAACGAGTGGTGGATACGCGTGTTGGACTTCCCCAGGTTGCAGATCGCCGTTGCAGCCGCGGCGGTACTCGCCGCGTGTCCCTTGCTGATGGATCGCGGACGCTGGCGCACCCTGCTCCTCGCGGGACTCGCGTTTGCACTCGTTGCCCAGCTCGCCCGGGTCGTCCCGTACACGACGCTTGTGGAGCCGGAAGTGGCGAATGCCGACAGCTGTGGTGACGAGACCCGCCTCCGAGTGTTCATCGCCAACGTGGAGTACGCGAATCGGGACAGTCGCGATCTCCTTGCGATGGTGGCGGCCATCGACCCGGACGTGGTACTGCTCACGGAACCAGGTGCGTGGTGGCAGGCTCAGCTCTCGGGCCTCGCGCGTGACCGCCCGTACTCGGTCCTTCAACCGCAAGAAGACACGTGGGGCATGCTGCTCTACTCGCGCTTCCCACTGGTTCAGCCACAGGTGCGATTCCTAGTGGAGGAGGATATTCCCTCAATCACCGCCAGGATTCGACTGCCGTCGGGCGATCACGTGCAATTCTACGGCGTGCATCCACGGCCGCCTCGGCCCGGCGACGATACGGGCGATCGTGACACCGAACTGACTCTCATTGCCCGAGAGATACGGGAGCAGCGCCGGCCGGTCATTGTGGCCGGTGACCTGAATGACGTCGCGTGGTCGCGGACGTCCAGGCACCTTCAGCAGACCGCTGCACTGCGCGACCCCCGGGTCGGCCGCGGCCTCTTTGCCACCTTCAATGCGAATCTGCCGGCAGGTTTGCGCTGGCCGCTGGATCACGTCTTCGTCTCCGACGATTTCGCCCTCTGCGCATTGGAACGCCTAGGCGACATCAGATCCGATCATTTTCCGCTGCTCGTCGACGTACGGCTCCAACGCGAGGGTTCCCAGCCATGACAGGACGCAACACACCCGGAGATCTGCGGCCGCTCGGGAGGCGCACGGCGGTCGTTGTCGCAACTGCGATGGCGATCCTCGCCGTCGTCGCCGTGATCGTCGTGGCGGCGGAGGTTCTACTGCTGGTGTTTGCCGGACTGTTGTTTGCGGTCCTCCTCAGCTCTATTGCGGACGCGATCGTCCGGATCTCTGGCCTGGGCCGAGCAGTAGCGCTTGGCCTGACGGTGTTGGTGCTGCTCGCAGCCGCCGGGGGGACGGCATGGGCGCTGTGGCCATCTGTGTCCGAGCAGGCGGACCAGCTGGCCAAAGACCTGCCGGCGGCGCTTCGTGAGTTGCGGGGCTGGGTCGAACAGCGGGAATGGGGCCGATGGCTGCTCGGGCGCGCGGAACCCGATCAGATGGCCGATGGAAAGACCATCGTCGATCAAGCCACCGGTGTTCTGCTGACCACCATCAGGGCGCTGGCCGCCGCTCTCATCATCCTCTTCGTCGGGCTCTACGTCGCTGCGCAACCGTCGCTTTATCAGCGAGGCCTCCGGCGACTCGTCCCTGTGGCGGGAAGGCATCGCGCCGACGCGGTGCTGTTTGAGGTCACCAGCGTCCTCCGCTGGTGGCTGATCGGAAAGATCCTTTCGATGGTGTTGGTCGGCGTGCTGACCACCGTGGGCCTCTGGTGGCTCGACGTGCCCCTGGCACTGACGTTCGGGCTCCTCGCAGCGGCGCTTACCTTTATTCCGAATTTCGGTCCGGTGCTCTCCGTTGTTCCCCCGGCCTTTCTCGCTCTCGCCGACGACCCGACCCGAGCGGCATACGTCGTCGCCTTGTACCTTGCGATTCAAACCGTCGAGAGCTATGCGGTTACACCACTCATCCAGCGCCGCACCGTGTCGATGCCGCCGGCCCTGACCATCATGTCCCAGCTTGTGCTGGGCGTACTCGTCGGCGGGATTGGTGTGGCTGTCGCGACACCTCTGACGGCCGCGGCCATGACGTTGGTCCGTATGTTGTACGTTGAACATCTGCTGGAACAGGACGCGCCCGCCGAACGGATCACATCTAGCGGGACGGCGCGGCCACAAACCCAACCACCGCAAGGATGAGGGCCGCCACCGAGATCGGCGGACATCGATCGCCCCCTCCTGACTCGGTTCGAAGGTGGCGCAATAACCTCACACCCGAGGTGGGCCACCTCCTTGAGCACCATCAACAACAGCGCTCGCTCGCCGGAAGCCCACCCTGCCGTATCGAACGTCAGTCGAGGGCTGTGCTGCAGAGATGAGGTCGATCGGCGGCGTTCGGCGCCCGTAAGTGGTCGCGAGAGATTACGAGACGTATCACAATCGGCGGTGTGCGTGAAATTTGAAGCCCGCAAGTGTATGATTCTGAACGGGAGAGATGCTGGAGCGGTCGATCAGGCACGCTTGGAAAGCGAAGCGGGCCAGCGATATCAACACACTCCGAAGCGGGCCAACACACACGCCTTCAGCGATCTAGACCTACCGGAGTATTACTGGATGTGCGTCCGTAAACCTCAACGTCCTTCGGGGTTTTCAGCCTGACGTATCACGGTCCTATCACAATCCAGACTCTCACTTGGCGTTGACGGCAAGACTGGGGCCGGTCCGCGACGCGGTCCAGCTCGGGGTCGCGCGGCTTCACCGGGCCGGGCCTGCGTTCAGCGAGCCCACCGGCCGCGTCTCGTGCCACAACCAGAGCGTTCCGGGCATGGCCATCACGCTGGTGCGAGCCCGCGGGGTAAAACTCGATCTGGCGAGCGCGTCACATTCCATCGTGGCCACTGAGAAAGCACACACAAGTCTCTTCATGCCGTGCTGACGGTGATACCGTCGCGAACGTGGCGTTCGTGCCATACGGGCTGCTCGAACGCATCGAGGCTGGACTGCCACGCACCGTGGACACCGACGCGATGATCGTCGGGTTGGCGAGTCGGCAGACGCTGGACGGTTGGCAGCCGGTCAATGAGATCCGTACGCCGATTAGCGGCAGTGCCGTCGTCGCGACCGCACTCGCGGTCCGCGCGTTGCGCGCGCTCGCACCGCACCGATATCCCCGAGACGGCGGAGCTTCTGGCAGACACGGTGCGTGTCTATGGAGAGGTGCCCGACCGCCTTCGATCGCAAGGCCGTGCCCGTCGCTGGAGGAGTGTCTGCGATGAGTTGGCCTACTCGTATCTGAGGGCCTCCATCGGATGCACGCGTGACGCGCGATGCGCGGGGATGTAGCCGGCGCCGAACGCTACGATCCAGAGCACCACGACCGACAGGAGGATGACGACCGGGTCGTACGCCTCGAGCTCGAACAGCAGCGTCGTGGCTCCCTTTCCGAGATAGTACGCGCCGACGATGCCGATCACGCTTCCGATGAGCGTCATCCAAGCGACCTGTTTCAAGATCATGGCTCGCATGCGCGCGGCATCCGCGCCGAACGCCATGCGCAGCCCGATTTCGCGCGTGCGCTGCGACACGGTGTATGCGAGCACGCCGTAGAGGCCGACAGCAGCCAGCAGCGTCGCCAACGACGCGAATGCCGTCGATAGTGTGCTGACCATCCGATCCATGAACACGTTCTCCCGCACCTGCTGCGGCATGGTCTTGACGTTCTGGATCGGCAGGTTGGAATCGAGTCGCGCGAGCACGCCAGGCGCAGCGCGCATCACCTGATTGGGATCGAGCGACGTTCTGACATAGAAGTTCATCGTCGTCAACAGTTCGCTCTGCCGATTCGGCCGGTAGAAGATCGGTGGCGGCTCCTGACGCACTTCGCTGTATTTCGCGTTCTGGACGATCCCGACGATCTCGAGGTCGAGCTCACGTGCGCCGGCCGACATCCGCTTGCCAACCGCGCCTCGCCCCAGATTGAACTTCCTGGCAAAGGCCTCGTTGACGATCACGACTTTCGGCGCGCCCGCCGTGTCCGCCGGCGTGAACTCGCGTCCGGCCATGAGCGGAATACCGAGCGTCCGGAAATAACCGGGACCGATTTCGTTGAAGTAAGCGTGCGTGTCAGTATCCGGCCCGCTGTCGAAGCCTTGGATCCGAACGTTGGTGCCCCAGTTGCTTCCCGAGAGAAGGGGAACCATCGAGGTCGTCACCCCGGTGACGCCGGGCAACGTCCGGAGTTCCTCCTCGAATCGCTCGAAGAATGTCCGCCCGCGCGGCAGATCGTAGCCGCTCAAATGCGGCGACACCGCGAAGGTGACGACGTTGTCGACGTTCAAGCCGAGATCCACGCGGCTCACGTTCAAGAGGCTTTTGATGAACAGGCCGGCTGCAATGAGCAGGGCCATCGACAGAGCGATTTGCATCGTCACGAGGGTGCTGCGGAATCGTGCCGCGGCTCTGGCGCCTGACGGTTGACCCGCCTGCGCTTTGATCGCCGACACAAGATCCGGCCGCGTGCTGTGCAGCGCGGGAAACAGCCCGAACAGGAAGCCGGTTGCGATCGAGAGCGCAGCGGCGAAGATGACGACAGGCGGCTCGAGTCCGAAATGAAAGGTCGCAGAACTGTCGGCGGGCAACAGGTTCGCGATCAGCGATAGCGTCAAGCGCGCGATCACCAGCCCGGCAACCCCGCCGAACGCCGCGAGCACCGATGACTCGGTGAGAAGCTGACCAAGCAATTGGCGGCGGCTCGCGCCGAGCGAAAGCCGAACCGCCATTTCGGTCGCTCGCCCAGCGCTGCGCACCAGCAGCAGGTTCGCGATGTTCGCGCAGGCAATCAACAGCACGATGCCCGTGATCGAAAGCAGCAGGATCAGCGGAGTTCTGGCGTCCCCATGAACGGAGCTCTGACCACGCTCGCCTTCGTCGAGGAGGAGCTCCTTGGCGCGGAACTTGGCCATCGTCTGGTCGCTCATGCCCTTCAGCAGCGGCGCTTCAACGTCGTTGATGATTGGCCGGTAGATGCCGTTCATGGCGGCGCGCGCCTGCTCGATCGACACGCCTGGTTTCAGACGCGCAAACAGGTACGCCCAATAGGCCCTGCGATTCTGGAGGACCTTCCAGCCGGGCACCATCAACTCGCGCATCGTGATTGGCACGAAGACTTCAGGGTCCGCGCCCAGCGTGGTGCTGTTGAATCCCGCCGGCGCGACTCCCACAATCGTCAGGCTCTGACCGTTGACGATCATCGTGCGATTGAGCACGCCCGGATCGCCGCCGAGGTGCGTGGTCCAGTAGGCGTGACTCAGGACCACGACGTGGCGCCCGCCGATCGTCCGGTCGTCGTCGGCGTCGAGCGGACGGCCGAGGGCCGGCCGCAAACTCAGCACCGGGAAGTAGGATCCCGACACGAGTAAGCCAAAACCGCTCGTCGTCTGATTCTGGTAGGCAAGGTTGGCGCTGAATCCCACGTGCGCGGCTATCCCTGTAAAGGATGTTTGCAGCCGCTCGAGATCGCGGAACATCGGGTAGCTGAATACTGCGTCGCAGCCGCCGGCCTGGCCGCAGGAACTCGCTCCCTGCTTTGGACCCGGCGACGAGAAGTTCACGAGTTCGTCAGGCCGCTGCACTGGCAGCGACCGCAGCAGCGCCTGATCGAACAGCGAGAAAATGGCGGCACTCGCGCCGATTCCAAGACCGAGCGACAGGATTGCAACGGCGCTGACGAGTGGGGTCTTGAACATCCGCCGAAACGCGAGCTTCAGATTCATGGCGCCCTCAACTGGATATGCCAGACTTGAGTGTGACGCAGACCGGCGTCAAGTAGTTTACTTCTCGGTACTCGAAAGCTGGGCGTGCTTGCTTCTTTCTTCCTTTGCGCCAACTACACTAGAGGGACTTGAACGCGACTCGGATGCTCACCGTCGGCGACATCGGGCGTTTTGCCGTCAGCAGACTATTCTCGCCCGTCGCGCTGGCTGTGGCGATCGAGAAGCTGGGATACGTTCAGGCCGACCCTATTCGCGCGCCTGCGCGCGCGCAGGACCTGACGCTCCGGCATCGGGTCAACGGTTACCGGGCCGGCGATCTCGAGCGGTCGTACGCCGGGCTGCCGGTCGAAGAGGACGTCTTCATCAACTACGGGTTCGTGAGTCGCTCGCTGCAAGCGCTGATGCACCCGCGCACCCGGCTCGGCGTGCCGGCGAAGGCCACGAACGCGCGGGTACGGGCGCTGCTGGAATTCGTTCGCGAGCGAGGCGACGTTTATCCTCGCGACGTTGACGCGCACTTCTCGCACGGCACCGTGACCAACTACTGGGGCGGATCATCGAGCGCCACCACCTACCTGCTGGAAGCCATGCACTACAACGGACTGCTGCGGGTCGCGCGGCGTGATGCCGGTATCCGCATCTACGGCGTGAAGGAGCACACGCCCGGGCCCTCGCACGCTACCGGGCGGCGCGAGCGCCTGGATGCGCTCGTCGATATGGTCGTTCGTCAGTACGCTCCTGTGCCGGCGTCGAGCTTGTCGTTCGTCGTGAGGCGCCTGCGCTACGCGGTGCCGCAGTGGCGCACGGAGATTGCGGAGGCGCTGGAGCGCGCGAAGCAGCGGTTGTCCCGTGCGACTGTCGAGGGAGCGACGTGGTATTGGCCTGCGGACGAGCCCCTGATCAAGGATGCTGCGCCGGACACCGTCCGCCTGCTGGCGCCGTTCGATCCATTGGTGTGGGATCGGCGCCGCTTCGGGTTGCTGTGGGGATGGGCCTACCGGTTCGAGGCTTATACGCCACTCTCGAAGCGCAAGCTCGGCTACTACGCATTACCGCTTCTCTGGCGGGACCGTGTGATCGGATGGGGCAATGTATCGGTGGTCAGTGGACAACTACGGGTCGAGATCGGATATGTGTCCGGAAGCGCTCCCCACGATCGCCGCTTCAGAACGGCACTCGATTCGGAGCGCACACTACTGCGGGAGTTTCTCGGTGGCTGATTGAGCGCCGAGCAGGAGCTGAACATGGTGCAGCCTGGCGATTCGGTTCCCCACCTCGAGGTGCGAACTCTTCAGGGTGAACAGTTCTGCTACTCGACAATCTGGCGGCGACGGAACCTCGTGTTCGTCACGCTTTCGGTTTCGGAGTTTGGACCGCGAAGGGCCCTGCGTTCTCAGCTGCTTGCCCGAGGCTCGGACTTCGCGAGACAAGGCGCCGAGTGTGTCTTTCACGCGCGACCACCTCCCGTGGCTGCCAGGCCACGGGGTGCTGGTCGCCGACGGCAGCCGAACCGATGGTCGTTCGAGCTCCGCGGCCTCGCTGTACCTGAGTCAATAGCAGCCAGCCCTGCTCCACGCTTTCTCACGACAGCGCCGAACTACGTCCAGACCTGCAGCTCCGATGGCACAGCTTGGCTCGATTAGCGACTCGCCTCACAGCATCCTCCTGCGCGCCGTTATACTTGCAGGAGCCGTAAGTGATCGGGAGACATTGGAGGACGTATCACAATCGTCACGATCGCGAGTGTGACTCTTTAGGGTCGGCGGCGACAGGTGTGCGGAGGGGCCGGCACGTTGCTAGACGCTGGAGAGGTCAATGATTCCTCTCTTCAGGCCGATGATCGCCGCG
>Ga0299914_10000782_pt1 | contig 19849 bp, 28 predicted proteins | sample RVTome_10_FD_201361 | JGI IMG/M metagenome (GOLD analysis project Ga0299914, IMG submission 201361) | Soil microbial communities from uranium-contaminated site in the Upper Colorado River Basin, Wyoming, United States - RVT153D57 (version 2) ...
CTGGTTTTTTGTACACACACAGCGGATTTCCACACGGTCCGTGAGCTTTTCCACACGCCGGGAGGTGACCGATGGCCGCACCGAAGCCCACGCCGTTGCGGTCCGTCCCGACATCCCCGGCCGGCGCGGTCCAGAACGCTGCGAACACCTCGCGCCGGGACCTGCTCCGTGCACTGCGGGACCGGATCGCCTCGGACATCGACGAGGGCGTGCCGGCGCGCGATCTGGCCTCGTTGTCGAAGCGGCTGCTGGACATCTCCAAGGAGCTCGAGGATCTGGAGGCGGTCGAGGATGGCGACGACATCAGCACCGCCGCAACCACCCCGGACGAAGCGTGGAGCGGGTAAGCCCCGAGCGCTGATCCTGCCTTCGGGGATCGTGTCGACCGGCTGGCCATCGGTTCGGGACACGAGCGCCCGCATCGGAATCCACTACGACCCGTGGCAGCAAGAGCTGAACCGGGGGCTGCTCGCCAAGTCGGCTGATGGTTTGTACGCCGCGGACACGGCGGTCATCTCGATCTGCCGGCAGTCGGGCAAGACGTTCGACGTCGGTGGCGTGGTGTTCTCCGACTCGATCATCCACCCGGGCACGACGACGGTTTGGACGGCGCATCGCTTCAAGGTGTCGCGTGAGTCGTTCAACGAGATGCGAGCGTGGGCTCGCCGGCCCGAGTTGGCGCCGCACATCGACTACGACGAGATCACCACGGCGGCGGGGAACGAGTGCATCCCGTTCCGTAACGGGTCGCGGATCGTGTTCGCTGCCCGCGAGCGCGGTGCGATCCGTGGCTTCACGAAGGTGCGCCGGCTCATCCTTGACGAGGCGCAGATCCTGAGCGAAGCGGCCATGTCGGATCTGGTGCCGACGACGAACCAGGCGTGGAATCCCCAGATCATCCTCATGGGCACGCCGCCGAAGCCCACCGATCCGGGCGAGGTGTTCACCTCTCTGCGGGACACGGCACTACTCGGTGAGCCGGAGGGCATCTTCTACATCGAGTTCGGTGCGGACCCGGACTGCGACATCGACGACTGGGACGCCGTGGCGGAAGCGAACCCGTCCTTCCCGACCCGCACTGGCAAGCGGGCCATCCTCCGTCTCCGCAAGCTGCTGACCAACGATGACGACTACCGCCGTGAGGGCCTCGGCATCTGGAGCGAGAAGCTCACCGAGGAACGAGTGCTGCCCGCCGCCGACTGGGCACTGTGTTGCAACCCCGACGAGCAGCGCGGCGATTCGTTCGCCTACTCGGTCGACGTCGGTGACGACGGCACGGCCGCCACCATCGCAGCCTCGGACGGCCGGGTTGTCCGGATCCTGGAGTGGAACAAGGGCTCGAAGTGGCTGCCCGCCAAGCTGGCCGAGATTCTTGCCGAGAAGCCCGGCCCGGTGTTCCTCAACGACAAGGGACCGACCGGCTCACTGCTCACCGACCTCGACGAAGCCGCCATCGAGTGGGAGTCAGTGAACGGCGCCGAGCTCGCCCAGGCGTGCGGGGCGTTCAAGGTCGCGGTGACGGAGAACCACACGCTGCGTCACGCCGGGCAGATGACGCTCGACATCGCCGTCGCCAACTGCTCCCGCAAGAACTACTCGGACGCGTGGGTGTGGGATCGGCGCAAGTCGACGGTCGACATCTCCCCGCTCGTGGCCGTGACCATCGCCCGCTGGGCCGCCCTGCAAGCCGAAGACAGCGCCCCGATCTTCGCCTACTGAGCGATGGAGGTCCCCTGAATGCCTGACATCGCCTCGACGCTCGCGGAACTGGCCGGCGCCACCCTGATCCTGTTCGCACTGTGGCTGATCTGGGTCCCATTGGTCCCGTTCGCGGCAGGTTGCGGTCTGCTCGCGGTCGGATATCTGGCCGGTGACGGCTCGTGAGCCTCATTCGCAGGCTCTTACACACCGAGGAACCCGAAAAGCGCTCCGGCTTCCCCCGGGGTCTTCCGATCTACGGCATCCCCACAAAGTCAGGCCAGATCGTCACCCCCGAGAACGCCGCCCGATCCGCCGCCGTCACCGCCTGCCAGCGGGTCCTGACGACCACGGTTGCGTCACTTCCGGTCGATGCGGTTCGCACGGTCGGCAAGCGACGGCTGGAGATCACGCCCACTCCGCCGATCATCCGCTCACCCTCGACCACCGTGAAGCGCCGGGTTTGGGTCGCGCAGATCATGAAGTCGATGGTCTCGTCGGGCAACGCCTACGGCCAGGTGACCGCCTACGACCCCCGCGGCTTCCCGCTCTCCATCGAAACCGTGCACTACCGCTCGGTGTCCTGGCTACTTACAGAGCAGGGCCTCAAGCCGTTCGTGGACGGCAAGGAGCGGGACCTGTGGCCGCTCGGTGACCTCGTCCACATTCCCTCCTCCCCGTTCATCCAGCCCGGCTCCCCGGTAGCGGATTCGCCAGTGGAGCTCGCCAAGCAGTCGATCGGAACGGGTCTGGCAGCGGAGGAGTTCGGCGCCCGGTTCTTCGGTGACGGCTACCACCCGACGGCGGTTGCCAAGTCGTCCGACAAGGACATGACGCCGGAGCAGGCACAAGCCATCAAGAACACGATCAACCGGATGCGCCAGAACCGGGAGCCGGGCGTGTTCGGCGCCGGCCTCGACATCACCTTCCCCGAGGTCAAGGGCGACGACAGCCAGTTCATCGACCTGATGCGCTTCGAGGTCGAGCAGGCGTGCCGGTTCTTCGGCGTGCCGCCGTCGATGGCGTACGCCGCCGTGTCCGGCCAGAGCGTCACCTACACCAACGTCTCGCAGGCGGATCTCCAGTACCTGAAGCACTCCGTTGGTATCTGGCTCCTCGACGTCGAAGACGCCTGGTCGTCCTGGCTGCGGCCGGACAGCGACGGCGCGAAGTTCAACGTCGATGCCCTGCTACGGATGGACGCCCCGGAGCGCTGGAAGATCCACGACCTGCGGTTGAAGAACAAGACCACCTCGGTCAACCGGGTGCTCGCCCTCGAGGACGAGGAGCCGGTCAACGATCCCGAGTTCGACAAGTTCGGGGTGCCTGGAAGCGCCGACGACTCCCGTTCCCTGTCCGCCGCCGAGGTGTCCCAAAAGGTCTACCTGGCCTTCCAGGCTGGCGTCCTCACTCGCTCCGAGGCCCGCCAGCTGATCGCCGATGCCGGCGCAACCATCGACCCCAACGCCATGCCGGAGCTCGTCGACCCACCAGAGGAGACGCCATGAAGGCACCGAAGAACAACCTGTGTCGCGCGGCCTCGTTCGAGCTCCGTGCCACCGACGACGAGGACGGCCTGACCCTGGAGGGCTACGCCGCGGTCTTCGACGACCCGACCCGCATCGACTCGTGGGAGGGCATGTTCGACGAGACCATCGCCCACGGCGCGTTCTCCAAGACCATCAAGGAGCGCAAGCCGGTCCTCCAGTTCGACCACGGTCACGACATCGCTACCGGCTCCGTCCCCATCGGCTCCATCGAGGAACTGAAGGAGGACAAGACGGGCCTGTTCGTCCGTGCCCGCCTCCACGACAACGCCCGCGTCGAACCGATCCGCCAGGCCATCGCCTCCGGCGCCATCGACGGCATGTCGTTCCGCTTCCGGGTCACCCGCGAGGAGTGGGACGAGACCGGCGACATCCCGCAGCGCACCATCCGCGAGGTCGAGCTGTTCGAGCTCGGCCCGGTCGTGTTCCCCGCCTACGCATCGACCACGGTCGGTGTCCGCTCCCTTCTCGCCGAACTGGATGACGACGACCGCAAGCGGCTCGTCTCCGAGTTGGCCCGAGAGATCCAGTCCTCGTCCGACGCCGCCCCTGCGGGCACCTCGGACACCCCCGTCGCGCCGGTCGATGACCACCCGACGGAGTCCGGCCGCAGCCTCTCCCTGGCTGAGGCAGAGATCCTCGCACTCCGAAAGGTCGCATCATGAAGTTCCTCGAAATCCTGCGAGCCAAGCTCGCCGAGCTGGAGGAGACCCGCAACGGTCTCCTCGACGAGCTCGACACCATCACCTCCACCGCCGCCGAGGAAGAGCGCTCCGCTCTGACCGACGACGAGAACGCCCGCTTCGGCGAGGTCAAGGCAGCCATCGCCGCGCTCGACGACGCCGACGAGGACGAGTCCATCCCGTCGCTGCGTTCGCGCATCGAAGAGCTGGAAGACGTCGAGGCCAAGCGCACCGCCGCCGCCAAGGCCCCCCAGTTCATCCGCAAGACCGACCCGGTCGACGTGCTGGAGGATCGCAACGCGACCCCAGCGCAGGTCGCTGACGCGGTCGTGCGGTCCATCGGCGAGCGTGGCATCGACGAGGCTCCGGCCAAGGCGCTCCTGCGCCGGCACCGGTCCGACGTCGCCTGGTCCCGCAACCTGCTGGCCCGGTCCCAGGACGTGTACGCCGACGCGTGGCAGAAGTACGTCACCGGCCGGGAGATGGAGCTCACCGGCGAGGAGCGTGCTGCGCTCTCCGTCGGTTCCAACACGAACGGCGGCTACCTCGTCCCCACACACCTCGACCCGTCCATCATCCTCACGAGCGACGGCGCCTCGAACGCCATCCGCGCCATCTCGCGGGTCGTCTCCCTGACGACCGGCAACACGTGGAACGGCGTGACCAGTGCAGGTGTGACCAGCTCGTGGGACGCAGAGCTGGAAGAGGTGTCGGACGACAGCCCCGAGTTCGGGGCGGTGTCCGTCCCCGTGCACTCGGCCCGCGCGTTCGTGCAGGCTTCGATCGAGGCGTTCGAGGATATCGACGGCCTGGCCTCCGATGTCGCCATGCTCCTCGCCGACGAGAAGGACATCCGGGAGGCGCACGCCCACGCCACGGGCAGTGGCACCGGTGAGCCGACCGGCATCTTCACAGCGCTGGACGCCAACACCAACGTCGAGCTCACCTCGACCACGGCGGCGACCATCGGGAAGGTGGACCTGAACACGGTGTACCGGTCCGTTCCGGTCCGGCATCGCAGCCGGTCGTCCTGGCTGATGAACCCGCTCTACGCGCTTGCCATCCACGACCTCGGCACTGCGGTGTCGGCGTCGTACTCGGGCGATCTGCGCGAAGGCACGGCGGGCACGATCCTCAACCGTCCCGTGGTCGAGTCCGACGAGGCCCCGACCACGCAGACCACCACGGTCCGCGACAACGAGATCGTGTTCGGCAACTTCCAGAACTACCTGATCGTCGACAAGCCCGGCTCGACGGCGATCGAGTTCATCCCGCACCTGTTCAACACCACCACCAACCTGCCCGACGGCCGGCGCGGCTGGTTCATGCACTGGCGCTCCGGCGCCGACTCGGTCAACGACCTGGCGTTCCGTCTGCTCCAGGACAAGACCTCGGCCTGAGTCCCGCCAGGGGACGGCCGGCCCGGCAGGGTGCCGGCCGTCCCCTAACCCTGCACCACCCTGCACACGAAGGAGTGATCCCACATGGCAACCGTTCGCGTCTCGCAGACCGTGTCCGTCCAGAACCCAGACCCGAGGGTGGTCGAGATGATCGGCCTGCACGAAGGTCAGGCGTTCGACGACAAAGACCCGATCGTCAAGGCGTACCCGTGGGCGTTCGAGTCCGACAACATCGAACGAACCACCGCCGCCCCCGGCGAGAAGCGCAACGTCAAGCGGTGAACCGGGGCACGGTGTCGGTCGGGTTCCTGCACCCCGGCCACTACGCCGCCTGCTTCGCAGAGTCCCTTACCGACCTCCTGTTCCACGACCTCGGCAACCACCAGCGGATCGTGTCCCACGCCTACGGCAAGATGGGCAAGGAGTGCGGCACCGGCGGCATCATCGCCGGGCGCAACAAGCTCGCCGCCACGTTCCTCGACGAATCCGAGTCCGAGTGGCTGTTCATGATCGACAGCGACATGGGCTTCGCTGCCGACACGGTCGACCGGCTCATCGTCGCCGCCCATCGAGACAAGCGCCCCGTGGTCGGTGGGTTGTGCTTCGCCATGAAGACCGACGGACGCGCGTCGTTCTACGGCATCCGCTACCGGGCGACCCCCACCGCCTACAGGTTCTACGAGGACGAAGACCGGGCCGGGTTTGTGCCGCTGTTCGACTACCCCCGCAACGAGATGGTCCCGGTGGCCGCCACGGGCGCCGCGTGCGTCCTCGTGCACCGCAACGCCATCGAAGCCGTCAGGCGCAAGTACGGCGACGTGTGGTTCGACGCCATCACGCACCCGAAAGGCCCGACGACCTTCTCCGAGGACCTGTCGTTCTGTGTGCGCCTAGCTGGCTGCGACATCCCCATGTTCGTCCACACCGGGATCAAGACCACGCACGACAAGGGCTTCGTCTACCTGGACGAAGAGTTCTACGACTGCCAGCAGGCTCGAGCGGAGGTGACCAGTGGCTGACACGCTCGACGTACTGACGCTCGCGGAAGCCCGCCTGGCGATCTCCGTGCCCGACGGACACACCGCCGAGATCGAGCAGTTGGTCACCGCGGTGTCGCGCGCCATCGACGACGCCTGCGGCCCGGTCGTGAACCGCACAGTCACCGAGTACCACGACGGCGGCGGGGCTGCGATCTGGCCTCGGCAGTCCCCGGTGTCCTCGGTCACGACGTTGAAGGAGTGGGACGGCACCACAGAGACCACCCTGACCGCTGACTCGTGGGGCACGGTCGGCAACGCTGACGGCTACCTGATCGAGCAGTCGGGCAGCTACGCCCACGACGTGCGGATCTACCGCCGCTCCGGTGGGATGAACTACACGTTCACTGCCGGTCGCCGGTCGATCGAGCTGGTCTACGTGGCCGGCAGAGCTGCGGACACCGCATCCGTGGACCCGAAGTTCAAGAGCGCCGCAGCGGCCATCCTGCGCGATCTGTGGTCCCGTGCCGCTGGCGCCTGGGCTCGCGCCGAGGACCCGTTCGTCGAAGGCGGGTTGTCGGTGTCGCTGTCGAACGCCGTCCAGAAGGTCGTCTCCGGGCAGATCCCGTCCGAGAAGCGCCCGCCTGGCATCGCCTGATGGCCACCACATCGACCATCCCCACCGTCAAGGCGCAGATGGTCACCAAGTTCACGACCGCCCTCGCCACGGCATCCACGGCCGGCGGTCAGGTGCAGGTGTCGTACGCCTGGCCGGGACCGAAGACCGAATCCGAGTCCGTGTTCCTCGGCCCCCATCCCGAGACCGCCGACATCCGCCTCGACCGCACATCGCAGATCGCCACCATCAAGGCCGGCCGGAAGCACATGGACGAGGACTACACGGTCCGCGTCACCGTCTGGAGCTTCCGCCCCGACCTCAGTGTCGAAGCGGCGAACACCTGTGAGGCACGGGCGTTCGCGCTCCTCGCCCACATCGAGGACGAGTTCGCCGACGACCCGCGCCTCGGCCTGGGGGTCGGGGTCGTGAAGAAGGCCGAGATCGCATCCACCGCATCCACGTTGTTGCCGTTCCAGAAGGGCTGGGCCTGCGAGCTCGCCGTCGACATCGAAGTGGAAGCCCGCCTCACATGAGGAGTCACCCATGAACATTCGCAACATCCACACCGACACGCTCGAGATCGCTCACGCCGACTGCTCCGAAGTGGTCGAGGCGGGCGGTACCGCTGACGTGCCGGACCATGTCGGCGAGTCGCTGATCCAGCAGGTTGACCGCTGGGAACAGGTCCAGACATCGAAGGCCGAGAAGGCCACTAGCAAGGAGAAGAGCTGATGGCCGGACAGGTCGGATGGAAGAGTGAAAGCACTTGGGGCACGGCGGTCGTGGTTGACACGTTCGCGCCGGTCCTCAACGCCAACCTGTCGATCGACGAGGGCTACATGCTCCCGGCCGGCATCCGTGGCGGCCGGTACACGCGCGGTGTCGCGACCCTCGGGCGCCGGACGATCACCGGCTCGACGACCCTCGAGTTGCCGAACAAGTCGATCGCGTCGAAGTTCAAGCACATGTTCGGCTCGGTCAGCACAACCGGGGCCGGGCCGTACGAGCACACGTTCACACCCGGCTCCGTGGCGTCACTGTCCCAGACCGAGCAGGTCGGCATCGAGGACACCGCGGGCACGGTGAACCCGTTCACGCTCTCCGGCGTGAAGATGGGTAGCTGGACCCTGTCGTGCACGGTCGGCGAGTACGCCCAGCTCTCCTACGACTACACGGCCAAGGATGCGGTTACGGCGACTGCTCTGGCGACGGCGTCATACACCTCCGGGCTGACGCCGTTCACGTTCGTGCACGGCTCTGTCACTGTCGACGGCACGGCTGTCGCATCAGCGAACGCCGTCACTCTGTCGGCTTCGAAGAACCTCAAGGACGACCGTCACGTCCTCGGCTCCCGCCTGATCCGCGAGCAGTTGAACCAGGACTTCTACGACTTTACGACCGAGATCACGGCCGACTTCGACAACCTGACCCTGTTCAACATCATCGCCGCCGGCTCCGAGGTGGCGTCGGTGCTGACGTTCGACAACGGCACCGACGATCTCGTGATCACATGCAACGGCCAGGTGGTCGGTGACGCTCCGTCGCTGACGAACACGGGCATCGAGTCGCAGACGATCCGGCTCGAGCATGGCAGCGGCACGAGCGACGCCGCCACAGTGACCGCGGTTCTCACCAACACGGATGTGACTGCGGCCTAGTCCCGCTTGCCGGTCTGGACGATCAGGCCGACGACGAAGACGGCGGCAGCAACGCCGAGGGCAATCAGGTACGGGGTCGAGTTGAACGGGTCCTGCTCGAACAGCTCGGTCCCGAAGGCGTCCTCGTGGTTCTGCTTCTGGGCGAACCAGACCACTCCGACGACGACGGCCCCGATGATGCCGAGGATCGTCAGCCGCTTCCCGATCACGTCCGCCTGCGTGGTCTCGGTTTCTTCCATGCACCGCATGGTCCCACAACGGGAGGTGTTCTGTCGTGGCGTACATCGAGGTCAAGGGGCTCAAGGAGTTCCAGCAGGCCGTTCGCAAGGCGCGCGACAAGGACCTGAACAAGCGGCTCGGGCAGGCCAATAAGGCGGTCGGCGACCTGGTCATCCAGCGTCTGTCCCCGAAGCCGGACCCGGCCGCAGTCGGTGTAGGCGCTGGTTCCTCGGTCCGTCCCTCAGCCTCCAAGCGTGAGGTTCTGCTGCGCGTCGGTGGCGTCCATCGCTCGTCGGGCCAGCACACGAAGAAGCAGCCGTGGGGCAAGCGGCGCACCGTTCGGCCAGGAACGCACACACCACCCCGCCCGAACATCCAGGGCACCGCCGACGACCACTTCGACGACATCGGCAACGAGTGGATGACCGCCACGATGCAGGCGCTCGGACCCGCATTCGCCGACGCCCGCATTCGATCTCTCTGAAAGGGGCAGCGCCATGGCGGACGAGCACGACGCGCTGGTCGAGGTCGACTTCACCGGCCCATACACCCTGAACGAGATCATCGAGATCGAAGCCATCTGCGGCGCGTTGATGGCCGATCTGCTCGAGGAGCGCAGCGGAACGTTCATGCGGGCCGCCGCATGGGTGGTCGCTCGCCGCTCTCGGCCCGACATGTCGCTCCACGCCGCAGGAGAGATGACGGTGAAGCTCGGTGGCTAAGTCTGGCGTCCTGACCGTACGGCTCCTGTCCGACACGAAGGATCTGGAGAAGGGTCTCGGCCGCGCGTCGAAGCAGGTCAAGTCGACAGGCGAGAAGTTCTCCGACGCCGGCAAGAAGATGACCGTCTTCGCCACGGTCCCCGTAGCTGCGGCCATGGTCGGAGCAACGAAGGCGGCTTCGGATCTGGAGCAGTCGGTCGGTGGCGTTGAGTCTGTGTTCGGTGAGGCCAGCGACACGATCGAGGACTTCGGCGACACCGCTGCCGCTACTGCCGGGCTGTCCAAGCGTCAGGTCAACGAGATGGCCGCAGTCATCGGCGCCGGTCTCAAAGGCATGGGCTTCGAGGCACAGGAAGCTGCAGACACGGTTGTCGACCTGGAGAAGCGTGCTGCCGACATGGCGGCCACGTTCGGCGGGACGACCGAGGAAGCTATCGACGCTGTCGCCTCTGCGCTGCGTGGTGAGCGCGACCCGATCGAGAAGTACGGCGTCTCCCTCAAGCAGGCCGACGTCAACGCCCGCGTCATGGCCATGGGGCTCGACGTGTCGACCACCGCGGCGAAGAAGAAGTCGGAAGCGATCGCCACCCTCGATCTGCTCATGGGCCAGACGGCCGACACCGAGGGCCAGTTCGCTCGCGAGGCTGAGGGCGCTGCCGGGTCGATGCAGATCGCCAAGGCTGAGATCGAGAACGCCTCTGCGGAGATCGGGTCGACACTGCTGCCGTTCGTTGCCAAGGCTGCTGGCGGGGTGGCGGATCTGGCGAAGGGGTTCGGCGAACTGCCGAAGCCGGTACAGGACAGCGTCCTTGCGCTCGCCGGTCTCCTGGCTATCTCGGGGCCGCTGATCACCGCTACCGGCAAAGTGATGACCGGGTCCAGGGTGGCAGCCAGCGCGTTCGAGACGCTGCGACTCAAGGCGATGTACGCCTCAACTGGCGTCAAGGTGCTGGGCGGTGCGCTGGGTGGGCTCGCCATCCTTGCGGTCGTCCATCAGCTCTACCAGTTGGCTGACGCCGCCGGAGACGTTGAGGTCAACGCCACAAAGGCGGCCAAGGCAACGACCGAGCAACTGGCGCAGGCGTTCCGCGAGCTCGAGGCATTCGACAGCGGCGCCGGTATGGAGGCGTTCGAGCAGCTGGCCGAGCAGAGCATCGGCACGGCGAAGCGGCTTCGGGATGAACTCGTCGCATCGGGTGAGGACGCTGAGAGGTTCGATGAGATCCTCCGAGACGCCGCCACGGGAGAGCAGCGGTTGGCGGCGGACACCGAAGCGGCCACGGGCGCCGTCGAGGAATTCGGCGACGAGACCGGCGACGCAGAGAAGCCGACGAAGGATCTCACCGACGCCACCGAGGATCTGGAATCGGCGGTCACCGACACGATCGACCCGTACGAGGACCTGACCGACGCCATCAACGAGGCGAACGACGCACTCACGGACCAGTTCGATCCGCTGCGCAAGGCGCGCGATGCAATGCTCAACAACCGCGATGCACAGCGGGACGTCGAGGATGCGAACACCGACGCCAAGAAGGCGCAGGACGAACTCAACGCTGCGATCAAGGAGTTCGGCGAGAAGTCACCAGAGGCGCAGGACGCCGCCCGACGCTTTCGTGATGCACAGCGTGGGGTCGAGGAAGCGAACCGCGACGCCCAGGACTCGGCCCTCGATGTCACGACGGCATCACAGGATCTTGCAGCGAAGATGCGGGCAGGCATCGTCGACATCGACGCAGCCAAGTTCGCCATCGACCAGTGGGCCGAACAAGGTCTGATCACCGAGCAGCAGGCCACGGCCATGAAGGACGAACTGGCTCTCGTCGCCCTGGCCGCCAGCAACCTGGACGGCACGAACGTCAAGGTGGACGTCACCGCCGACACAACCCGGTTCTGGCAGACGATCAACGACCTGTTCTCTGGCGCAGCAGGCGTCCCTATCGGCATCGGCGATGCGGGTGGGCCCATCGTCCTGCCCGAGCTTCACAGCGGTGGCGTGTTCCGTGCTCCGAGGCCGGGTGGCGAGGGGCTGGCCGTGCTGCGGGACAAGGAGCGCGTGCTGACCCCCGAGCAGGACCGTCAGGGCACAGGGATGGCAGGGGCGAACATCACCGTGAACAACTACTACCCGAAGCCGGACACCGCGGATGAGTCGACCACTCGGTCACTCCGCAAGATCAAGTACGCGGTCGGTTTCTGATGGCGGTCGGTCTCACCATCGCCTCGCAGTCGCTCGACATCACCGGGGCATGGGAGCACAACATGTCCCTGACCCGCCTCATTGGCACGGCACAGTCGCGCGGCAGCAACCGACTGATCCCGAACAACGCCGGCCGGACCGCCTACGCGATTCTGCGCGACGAGGTGATCGTCGATCTCGAGTTGGAGATCTACGGCGTCAAGAACAGTGCAGGGGCCGCGCACGCCAACGAGTTCGACGGGCTCACCGCCAACATGGCGTACCTCTACGACTTCGTCCTCGACGGCATGGCATCAGGCGCCGCAGCCACACGCGCCGCCACGCTCGAACTGCCGAACAGCCGGACGTTCACCGCAGACGTGCAGATCCTCAACTGGCGCGTGGTCCGTCAAGACGTGCTCGTTGCGTACGTCTCCTACGACCTCCGCATCCCCGGCGGGATCTGGACGGACACCACTCCGTGAGCCGGGTCACACTGGCCGTCTACAACCGGGCCGGCACGCTGGTCGCCGAACCGGCCAAGTGGTGGGTTGAGGGCGGGCTGTTCCTCGACGAGCTCGACGACATCGGCGCTTGCACCATCAACGTCCAAGCAGACGACACGGACCTGGGCGACATCCAGCCAGGCATGATCTTGGTCGTCTCCCTCGATGCGACGGCCATCTGGCGAGGCGTTCTGCGGCGTCGAGTGGATCGGGTTGTCGCCGACACCGAAGCAGGCGAGTACGTCACCGTCTCCGGCACAGGTGAAGCAGGGCGCCTCGACGAGCTGGTCGTCTACCCGACCGGCGGGCTGGGTCGGTTCCCGTTCAGCGACGAGCGCACATTCAACTGGACCGCCCCCGAGTACGACGACTCAGGCTGGGATGCGGTCGTCGTCACCGCAGCGAACTACGGCGAGACCAACGAGAACTACGGACTGCCCGAAGGCTTCCCCGACGGAACGTCTGAGTGGATCTGGAACGTCGACTCGTCCGGCTCTGTGCCTGCCGGGATCAAGCGGTTTCGCAAGACCACCACGGCAGCATCGACCGCGGTTCGTGAAGCATGGTCCGCGGCGGATGACCGCAACGAGGTGTGGTTCCAGGGGACCAGCATTCTCAAGTCCTCTGACGCCCCGTACGACGGTCGCACCACGGCGGTCGAACTGCTCGTGTCGTCCGGCTCACTCACGGTCGCAGCGCAGGCAGAGAACCGCAACGCACTCAAGGCCGGGTTCCTCTTCTCACTGCTCGTTCCGCTCGAGACGTCGTCGACGGTCGTCAAGACCGACTCGACGTGGAAGGTGGCACCGGACAGCGCCGAGCTGGGAATGACGGCCGGCAAGATCCTCAAGGTCCTGTTCGACGAAGCGGTCGCGCGAGGGGAGACGGTCCCGTCGTACACGTTCACCGCCGCCCTCGACTCGGCAGGGAATGCGTGGACGGTGTACGACGAGGTCACCGTCCCGGTCGGATCGGCCACGTACCTCGATGTGCTGCGCCAGCTCGTGGACCTGGAGATGTGCGACTTCCGCATGGACCCGGCCGGGTACACGCTCAAGCTCTACAACCCCGGCGCCGCAGGTTCCGAGGTCGACTACACGCTGGGTGACGGGAACCTCCGCTCACTCACCTGGGACGAATCCGCAGCGGTCTCGTCGGCGCTGCTGGTCCGCTGGCAGCGCGGCTACACCGACCAAGCCGACTCGGGGCTGGTCACCGAGCACGGACGGCGCGTGTCGTTCCTCGCCCTCGGTGGCGTGGCATCCGAATCGACAGCCGAATCGCAGGCATCGCTGGCGATCAAGCAGTTCGGCAAGGACCGGGCCGAGGTGTCCGCCGACATCGAACCGGAGGACACCGCCTCGGAGCCGTACACGAAGTACGAGCCAGGCGATTCGATCTACGCCATCACCCCGACCGCAGCATCGGGCTACAACGACGGGTTCTACAACGACGGCAACTACAACGAGGACACCGGCACCTCTGGCCTGTCTGCTCAACGGGTCATGGCCGTCGGGATGGGCGTGGACGACACCGGGCAGCCGATGTGGTCGATCCATCTCAACTCGACGATCGCCGAGATGGCGAAGCGCCAACAGGTCATGTTGCGCCGGTTGGCGAACGGGTCAATCGGCGGCCGTTCCCAGACATCCACTGTTCCGTACCAGCCCCGCCCAGTCGAGCCCCGCGAACCGCAACCGGTCATCTTCTCGCAGCACGGCGTCGTGGCTTCAGCCACATCGGGGCCGCACACGTTCACCCGGGCCGTTCGCATCCGGGAGGTACAGGTCGAGCTCGGCGTCGCGGACAGTGGCAGTAGCGACGTGGTGCTCACGGCCCGCAAGGGTGGGGTCACGTTCGCCACGGTCACCGTTTCATCCGGTCGGGTCAGTTCGTACGAGCCGGTGTCGAACGTGGTGTTCCAGCAACGCTCTCAGGTGCTCACGCTCGAATGGACGTATGGGGGGACCACGGCCGAGAACCTGACGGCGAAGGTCATCTACGCGTGACCTTCATCATCCCAGACGAAACCACTGCTTCACTGTGGCTCCCGACCGCGAGTCTTCCTGTCTCGCACCCGTACGGGATCGCTGCGAACACTTTCGGCACGAAGCTCTACGTGACGTGCCTGGGAGCCGATCCCGCATCGGGTACCGGCGCCCTCGTCGAGATCGACGTCGCAACGAAGGTCGCCACGACAGTCGCCTCCGGGTACACGTGGATGAAGCACGGCGTCGGTGTCGATTCGTCGGGGAACGTGTACTTCACTGCCGGGGCGAACAACAGCCAGACCGCCTATCCGATGTACAAGTGGGACGGCTCATCGGTCTCGGCGCTTCCCGCTGACGGGAACCGAATCGAGCCGAACGGCATCGAGGTGTTCAACGACGAGCTCTACTACGGATACCGGGACGTCGGGGGCAGCGACCTACGCGATCAGATCATGCAAGCGAGCCTCGACGGCTCATCACCGGTCCTGCTCACGAGCCACGATCAGTTCTCGCAGGTCCGCGGCATCGGCGTGACCTCCGGCTATGTGGTCTCAGCGGACTCCGGGACAGGGTCGACGCTTCGGATAACGAACATCTCAGCCGGTACCACAGCCGTGATCAATGGTGACGACCCGATCGGCGTGTGGGGCCAAGCGGACGACGAGTGTTATGTCACATACAAGGCCGGTCAGGTGCTCCGGAGGGTCAACCCCTCCACGGCCACCGCTACCACGATCACGGTCACGGGCGGGACGGTCTGGTCCGACATCGTCATCACGTCGGGAAGTCGAGCGTTCGCTGTCGCTGGCGGCGTGACGACGTTCGCCACCACCCGCGCCGCGGATCAGCTCTCCGGCACCGACAGCGGCATCTACGAGATCCGAACGACCGGTGGCGGCCCCTGGGTCGGCTTCATCGGTGTCAACTAACCAACGGAGGTCTGCTGCCGTATGGCCGTGAACTACTCGCCATCCGATCCAACTGCTGGCGGGTCGCGTGGGACAGGGACCACGGAGGCTCAACGGTGGGTCGACTACGCCGACACCATCGCCGACGTCGACACGCGCATCACAGGCTCGTACACGGCGGGCGGCACTGATGTCGCGATTGCCGACGGCGGAACCGGAGCATCCACGGCATCAGCGGCACGAACGAACCTCGACGTCGACCAAGCAGGCACGAACGTCCCGAAGGCCACGTTCCCCGTGGTGCTCGGCTTCGCCATCTCCGACGAGACGACAGCCATCACAACCGGCACAGCGAAGCTCACCGCCCGCGCGCCTTTCGCCTTCACACTCACCGCCGTCCGGGCTTCGCTCACTACCGTCTCCAGCTCCGGCACTCCAACCTTCGACATCAACGAGGGCGGCACATCCGTGCTGTCCACGAAACTGACGATCGACGCCAACGAGAAGACCTCGACGACCGCAGCGACCGCAGCGGTGATCTCCGACAGCGCCATCGCCGACGATGCCGAGCTCACCTTCGACATCGACGTGGCCGGAACTGGTGCGGCCGGTGCAAAAATTTGGCTCGTCGGGACACGGGTCATCGCGTGACGCTGATCAACCCGTACATCTTCGGTGGAAGCTCGGCGTTCTCACCCAACGACATCGCCGGCTTGCGGTTCTGGTACGACGCCGAGAGCCTCGGTCTCTCCAACGGCGCAGGGGTGGCGACGTGGACGGATCAGTCCGTGAACGGCCTGGACCTGACGCAGGCGACGGGAGCAAACCAGCCGACCTACCAGACCAACGTGTTGAACGGCCTTGCCGTCGTGGACTTCGACGGCACCAACGACTACGTCGGGCGGTCGACTACTTCGATCTCGCCGACGACGGGGTGGTGGACGGCGTTCGCTGTCGTGCAGGTCGACACCGTGACCGGTGTCCATGCGGTCATCGGGAACGACGGAGCGACCGGATCCACCGACCGCATGGCGCAGGTGCTCCGGTTCAACGGCACCGCCGTGGAGTCGATCGCCTTCAACACGACACCGACAGCGTTCACCGATGGCGCCGGGGTCACCGCCGCCACCGGGACGTGGTACATCCTGACGGCAACGCGCACCGCGGATCAGGTCGTTGCGTTCGTCGATGGTTCCAGCAACGGCGCAACCGGCACCTCTGGCACGACAGCGAAAGGCTCGAACGCCCCGCTGCGCCTCGGCGCCGACATCGCGACGCCGACCGCCTTCCTCGACGGACGGATCGCAGAGGCAATCGGTTACTCCGCTGTGCTCACAGCGACGGAACGAGGGGACGTGGAGTCGTACCTGGCTGACAAGTACGGGCTGTGATCTCGATGGGCTTGGACCGGAAGCGCCCCTCGATGGTCCGCATCGACACCTCCGCAAGAGCGATGCTGCCGATGAGCACGACCGGGAGTGTGAACCACCACGGCGCACCAGCGGCGTCGAAGACAATGCCGCGGAGCGGGTAGTGGTACAGGTAAGCGCCGTAGGAGATGACTCCGAGCCGCTCGAGTAGCGGCCGCGCCTTCGCCACCGTCAGAGCGCCGCACACCAGAACGACCGATGCGACAGCGACGGCCGTCATCCCCCACGCCAACATCACATCCCATGCCGACGGGGCGGCGAAGACCGCAGCGACTATCGCAGCCGCCCACATCGTTGACCTGCGAGGAGTGGCCGTGCGGGCGACGGCGAACGCCAGCAGGGCGCCGAGCAGGATGGCGTCCACTCGATACGGGGTCCACCGGTACGCCTCGATGACCGTGTCGGGGATCGTCATGCGAGCCACGACGGAAGAGACGACACCGGCCGACGCCACCCATGGCACGGCTCGCAGCGGCAGGACGAGCATCACGAGCGGCCACACGAGATAGAAGTGCTCTTCGACCGCCAGCGACCAGAGGTGGCTGAAAGCGCCGACCTCGCCTGCGAAATTCACCGTGTAGGTGCTAGTGGCGATGGCGGGCCGAAGGATCGGATGCCCCCCCATGACGAGGTTCGCCATCGCGCAGAGGGTAAGGGCGAGCGGCAGTGCCGGGAGCAGTCGCCTGGCCCGTCGGATGTAGAACCGCCGCAGATCAATCCGGCCGGTGCGAACCCGCTCCTCGATGAGCAGACGCGTGATGAGGAAGCCGGACAGCACGAAGAACACGATCACGCCAACCGCTCCAGCCTTGTCGAGCACGGTCTCTGCCGCTCCGTGCCCGATGAGGACGATGAGCACGGCCAGGCCGCGGAGCTGATCGAGCCCGCGCCGATGCCCGAGCCTCCAACCGTCGTCCGCCTTCACTTCCGCCACACCATCCACTCTCCCATATCGGTCAATAGTCCCCGAGACCTAAGCGATTCCGCCGCACCACCACGGGAGGCCGTAATGGCTGACGTGACAGTCCACGACTTCAACGAGCGATATGACCGCACTGACCGGGAAGCCATCCTCGAGCTGCGCAAGCGCGGGGAGACCATCCCCGCCATCGCCCGCGTCATGGGCCGCACCACGGGTGGCATCCGCTCGTTCCTGTACCGGATGCGCAAGCTCGGCATCCACCCGTGACCAGACTCGCCTACGTGGCCGTCACTGCTGCGTGGCTGGCGCTGATGGCCGGCGTGCTCGATCACGAAGCGGGGTGGCTGCTGTGATCGGCCGCCTCCTGTGCGCCGCGTTTGGCCACCGACGACATCGGGGATCACCGTTGCGCTGTGAGCGGTGCGGGATCTACTTCATCGGGAGGCGCTGATGTCCGACCACGAGCACGGGCCGATGGACGAGAACCCTCCCCACGGCTCCAACACCGAGGAAGAGATGGACGTCGATGACAACGACGACGACGCTTCGTAGCTGGTGGGCGCCAGCCTGCGAGGGCCCATTCTCCCGCGTTGGCCTCTACGGCTCCGGTTGGGTCACCGTCCGCTCGTCCACCGTGCCCGCCGTCGTCGCGCTCAACTCCTGCCTCATTAAGTGGCATTACACCACCCGCCGCGAGGACACGGGCGCCTTCAACTGTCGGCGCATCACCGGCGGCACGGGCTACTCGCTCCACGCCTACGGCACAGCCATCGACATCAACTGGCAGAGCAACCCCTACGGCTCCCGCCTCGTCACCGACATGCCCCGAGACATGGTCCAGGCCATCAAGGCGATCCGCACCAAGAACGGCAAGCAGGTCTGGCGCTGGGGCGGCGACTACCGCGGCAACAAGGACGCCATGCACTTCGAGATCGTCTGCCACCCGGCCGACCTCGCCACCGGAATCGACCCGAGCACCCTTCCCGGTGCCGACCAGGAGGACGAGATGCCCAAGACGCTCACGGACGTCATCAACTACGTGGCCCTGCTGTACCGGGCTGCTGGCAACGACCACGCCCGAGGCCAGCTCGACTGGGTTGATCGCATCGCCAAGGAAGTGGATGCCGGGAACGAGCAGGGCGTGAAGGACACGATTCGCCAGCTTCGGTCTGCTCTCAAGCTGTGAACCGCCTACGCGTCGTCCTTATCGACGACGAGGACGAAGTCCGCCAGGTCATGGAGCGCCTGCTCCAGCACCACCTCCCCGACATCGTCGACATCCGCTCCTTCCACCCCAGAGACTACGAAGCGGTCGACTGGTCCGGCTGCCAGGTCGCGCTCGTCGACCTGATGATGCCCGGCATCGACGGTGAGACGATCCTCGCCGAACTGCGCGAGAACAACCCCGACGTGTACCGGGTCGCCTGGACCGCCAAGGACGAGAAGTCCCGCCGGCACGTTCTCGACTCCGGCCTCGCACACACCGTCGTCGTCAAGCCCGGCTTCGACGACATCCTCGCCATCCTGCGAATCGGGCGCCCATGAGCGACGCCGCGATCACGGGCACGCTCATCGCGCTGGCCGGCGTCGTCGGTGCTGTCGTGCGGGAGTGGACGCTGCGCCGCCAACGAGGCGACCGCATCGACGCCGAGGCAGCGAAGCTCGCCGCCGAAGCGAAGCTCGACGACGCCACCACTCTCGAGACCGTCAACGGAGTCGTACAGGGGCTGATCGTCGTCATGCAACGCCAGTTGAACTCGGCACTCCAAGACGCCGAGAAGACCCGCGCCGAGGTGCGCCAGCTCCGCGCCGATCTCGACGCCGAAAAGGAACTGACGAAGCGGCTGACCGCTGACAACGAGGCGCACACCCGCAAGATCGCCGAGCTCGAAACGCGGCTCAACGCTGCCGAACAGGAGAACCCATGACCGCCCTCGTCAACCTGCTCGCGCCCATCTCGAAAGCGATCGCCCCCGGCCTCGTCATCGCCGTGGTCCTGATCCTCGACGCCAACGGCGTGAACGTGCCCATCGACCTCGACGGCGTGTGGGAGCACCTCATCGCCGTCCTCGCCCTGCCTGCCGCTGTGTACGTGGCGCCGGCCAACAAGGCTCGCCGAGGGGAGGGCTGAGATGCCACCGCACTTCTGGTACGGCCTCCTGTTCGGCATCGTGCTCACGCTGCTGTTCATGATGCTCACCGGTCGCCTGTAGAACCACTCGTCCGCTGGGGACGACTACCAGGAGGGCTGATGCCCCGCGGCCAAACCGACCCAGCGCTCGTCGACCACTGCACCGAGATCCTCGCCGCCAACCCCCGCGGACCCGTCCTGTTGGCCCTCGCCGTCATCGGCAGACTCGGAGCCCGTGACGTCCGAGAAGCACGAGACC
>Ga0299914_10000783_pt1 | contig 19826 bp, 17 predicted proteins | sample RVTome_10_FD_201361 | JGI IMG/M metagenome (GOLD analysis project Ga0299914, IMG submission 201361) | Soil microbial communities from uranium-contaminated site in the Upper Colorado River Basin, Wyoming, United States - RVT153D57 (version 2) ...
GTCGTCGGGCCTGCCCTGGCTCCTGCGAGCGCGGGTGACGATCCCGGCGCGATCGAGCGCGAGATCGGGCGTGTCGAAGAAGAACACCTGCCGCAGGTACGCGTCGAGGGGGTCGATCCCGAGCGCGACCACGGTCGAGCGCCGGTCTTCGTCGGGCACCGTCAGCTTCAGCTCGACGCTGTCGCTCGAGTCGATCAGCCCGAGCACTTCGCGAAGCTGCTCGTCGGTGAGGTGTGGGGAGGCGGAGGTCGACATACGGTGGTCGGGCGCGATCGTATGGCGTGAACGGTCCCCGGACATCACCCCGATCGCATGAGGCGACGGTGCAGCGGCCGTGCCAGCATGCGGATGCGTGATGCGCTGATGAGTGATCGCCAGGCGCAATCGGACGCTCCGGCACCGCCGCCCGACGATCCGACCCGGGACTGGGAGGTGCAGCGGGTCGAGGGGTTCGGTCCGTTCGCGAGCCGCGTCACCTGGCGACTGCCGGGCGGCGAGGAGGCGACCTGGGAGTCGCGTCGAGCGCGCAAGCTTGGCGTGATCGCGGTCGGGGGCGATCGAACAGCTCCCATGCAGGTCGCTCACGTGCCCGACTCGATCATCCGCCGCCTGCGCCGGATCAACTGGGTAGCGGCCGGAGCGTTCACCGTCGGCGGCGCGCTCTTCGCCGTCGGCGCGGTCGTCGCGCAGCTCGGCTCGGGGAACGCCCTCACCGCCGCGTCGATCTACTTCACCGGAGGCGTCCTCTTCACGACCGGCGGCTATGCGTCGTGGCTGGGCGCGATCAACGGCCCCCGCCGGGCCGGCGGCGGTGGAACGCCCTCGGTGGACCGCTGGCGCTGGTGGTCGTACGACCCCGAGCGGATTGATTGGCTGAGCACGTTCCTTCTCCTCGCCGGGACGCTTGCATTCGGCGTCAGCCTGCTCGACTCCTTCCTCGAGGGCCTGACCGCGCCCGAGGTCAACCGGCTGATCTGGGCGCCTGAGATCACCGGCTGCGTGCTCTTCCTCGTCTCCGGACACCTGGCGATCGCCGAGGTCTGTCACCGGCCTCGTCCGTGCCTGCGCCGGCGCGATCTCGGCTGGTCGATCGTCGCAATCAACCAGGTCGGCTCGATCCTGTTCATGATCTCGGCGCTGGCCGCGTTCACCCGACCCGAGACCGGAAGCGCGATCAACGTCGACATCGCCAACTGGGGCACCCTGACCGGTGCCCTCTGCTTCGCGGTCGGAGGCGTGATGCAGGCGTTCGATCGGCCCGCCGGCCGCAGATCACCCAATCCGGGTGAGGATCGAGCCTGAGCCGCGATCTAGGGTCGTGCCGCGTCGGGCAAGAAGGATATGGCCCGAGCCCATGGTCGCTGGAAGCGGCCGGCGGACGAAGGGAGTCTCAATGAGAGGTACCGGACGAGTGGTGTTCGCGGCCATCTTCCTGATGGTCGTGGGCATCATCAACATCATCTACGGCATCGGCGCGCTCGACGACGCGAGCATCTTCGTCAACGACACGCGCTTCGTGCTCGACAACCTCAACACCCTCGGCTGGGTGCTGATCATCGTCGGCGTGATCCAGCTCACCGGCGGCTTCTCGCTGATGGGCGGCTCCGCCTACGGGCGGGTGATCGCGATTGTCGCCGGCACGATCGGCGCGATCGTCGCCCTGCTGTCGATCGGCGGCGCCCACCCCTGGTGGTCGCTCGGCGTGTTCATCCTCTGCGTCTGGATCGTCCACGGGATCGTCGTCTTCGGCGAGGACGAGCGGGTCGCCCAGGACAGGGTCGGGGGAGTCTGAGTCAGACCGCGGGAGCCCGACCTGTCGGGCTCCCGCGACCCGGCCCCCGATTGACTAGGAACCGCTCGAACCGCTCGAAAACTCTCGCGCCGTCTGGCGGCGCAGCACCTCGACGCCGACCGCCGCCAGGGCCGCGAGCAGGACGATCACCAGGACCTGCCCGAGGTTGTCGATCCCGGGGATGAACGCAAGCCAGAGCAGGAAGAGGCCGGCGACGACCGAGTAGACAGCGACGGGGTGGTCTCGCAGGTACGGCGCAAGGAAGCGCCGGACCGCCGTGGCGTGGCGGCCCGGACCGGCCAGGAGGCCGCCGGCGACGAACCCGAGTCCGATGACGAGGACGAAGAGCGCCCGTTCACGCAGGCCTCCGGTGAGGATGTCCCAGACCGACGCGACAGCCGGTTCGACCGCCTCGGAGCCTGCCAGGGAGGTAACCTCGCTCCCGATCAGGCGCCGTGCCAGCAGCGCGAAGAGCGTCGCGGCGAGGATTCCGCCACCGGCCCGGATCAGCGCCTCCCTACGCCACCCCTTCGCCAGGTACAGGGCGGCGGCGTAGAGCAGGAGCACCAGCAGCGGCAGCACGAAGCCGAGGTTGCGGAGCGCCTGCACGAGCGACTGGACGCCGTCGAGCTGGTCGGACTCGATGACGACGAACTCACCGGGATTCTGCACGACCTGACGATCGAGCAGCGTGGTGACCCGCGTCTCGAGCGTCGCGAGCGAATCGTCGAGCGCATCGACGTTGGCCTGGCTTGGATCATCGAGCGCGGCGTCGCTTCGCTGCTCCAGTCCCGAGAGCTGCGCCTCGAGGCCGGCGAGCAGGCCCTCGAGGTCGGACAGCTTGCCCCGGAGCTGGTCGGGCGCCTGATCCTCGATGCCCTCGATCTTGTCCTCGAGGCCGGCGAGGCTCGACTGCAGCCCGGCGGCGTTGGCGTTGAGCGCTGCGAGGCCTTGCCGCAGCTCGCTGCTCAGCTCGCCCGCCCCCTCCTCCTCGAGACTCGTCCGCAGCGAGTCGATCTGGATCCGAGCCTCGCTCAGGCCTTCCCGCAGGTCGGAGGAAAGGTCCTGGACGACGCTTTGGACCTCGGAGACCAGCCCCGGGTCCAGGCCGAGGCGGATGGCCAGGTCGGCAACCGCGCTTCCGTAGTCGATCGTGACGCCGCCGCCGGTCGTCGAGACGTACGTGCCCTCGTCCCTGATCAGGCTGACGAACCGCCCGTGGGCTCGGCGGATCGACCCCGAGATGAGGTCCTGAAACTCCGGCGAGGCGAGCGCCCGCCGAGCGATCTCGGTGGCGAGCTGCCTCGCCGCCGCTCCGATCGGCGCCGCCAGCGGCTCGACGGAGGCCGGAAGCTGTTGCTCGATCTGGGCCTGGACATCGACGTTCGCGTAGAGCTGATCGACCAGGAAGATGCTCAGCTGCTCCTGCACATCGTCGTCCTCGACGATCGCGTCAGTGCTCGCCGCCACCTCGTCGGTGTTGAGCGCGCTGCGCTGAACCCAGTTGGCGGTGATCGAGAAGACCAGCAGCAGCGAGGCGAGTGCGATCAGCGTCCACACGAGGACGCGGCGGCGTCTCGCGGGCCCCGACCGGTCAGGCGCTGATTCGCCGGAAGCTCGCTCCACGCCACCCATACGCTAGTTGGTGCCGGCCCGGTGGCGCATCACCCGCACTGGGTGATTGTGGCACCGAAGCGAACGGCTATGACCGAGGCCTCAGCCCGATGGCGCTGATCGGGGGGTCGACGAAGCGGGCGCCTCCCCGGCATCGGCGCCGCCGTCTTGCGTGGGCGCCGGCTCCCGCGACCCGGACAGGGCGAGCGTCGTCAGGTGCGCGACGACGACGCCGACGATGATCAGCGGCCCGACGCCGAGGCCGGACTCGAACGTGAGCAGCGTCGCCAGGACCACCGACGAGAGCGGCAGGCCGAGCACCGCGACCACGGCCGCCCCGAGACAGACGGCGACCGCGGGCGTGATCTCGAACCCGGGAAGCTGGGCAGCCATCAGCCCCGCCGCGGCTCCCAGGAACAGCGCCGGGAACACCGGCCCGCCCCGGAAGCTCGCGAGCGAGATCGCGTATGCGAGCCCCTTGAGCCCGATCAGGAGCGCAAGGGCCCCGAGCGACCAGGCCCCGGCGTCGGAGACGAGGGGCCCGACCTGTTCCTCGCCGGAGAAGAGGACCTGGTCGATGCCCTTGTTGGTGATCTCCGAGAACGCGATCGCCAGGCCCGCGACGGCGACCCCGGCGACGGGAAGGGCGACGAATGGTCGCGGAGCGACGACGCGTTCGGTCGCGCGAGCGAGCGTCAAGATGACGAAGGTGAGGGCGGCGACCGCGGCGGCGAGCGGGACGGTCCAGAGGAAGTCGACCAGATCGGGCCGCGGGAAGTCGGGAAGCGATAACGGCTCGAGCGAGATCTCGCTCGTATCGACGCCGGTCCACGAGCCGATGCCGGTCGAGACCAGCGACCCGATCCCCGCCGCCAGGAGCCCCGGGATCAGCACCAGCCGCATCCTCGGTCCGCCGATTCCGGTTGCCTCGATCAGGAGCACCGCCGCGATCACCGGGGAGCCGAAGAGGAACGACACCGCTGCGAACGTGCCCGAGGCGGCGACGAGGTCGGACAGCTCCGGCGGGGCATCGCGTCGCAGGAGGCGGATGGCGAGGTAGCCGAGCCCTCCGCCGAGCGCGATCAGCGGCGCCTCGGGCCCGAGCACGAGCCCGAGGCCGATCGTGGCGAGCGCCGCGAGCAGGACGCCCGGGAGCTCGATGGGATGGGTGGGCTCGGGGTTGAGACCGTGGGCCGGGACGTGGCCACCCCGGCCGGGCAGGAGGACGATCGCGCCCGCGACGGCGACGCCTGCGATCGCCAGCACCGGGACGGGCCACCAGGTGGGAGCGCCGTCGAAGCCCAGGGCCTCCGGCAGATCGTCGTAGACCCAGCCCTGGCTGTCGTGGAGCAGCTTGAGGAAGCCGAACGCCGCCAGCGACGCGACCACGCCGACGATCGCGGCGAGCATGAGCAGGGCGATGAACCGCCGGCCGCGCATGATCGCGTCGGGATCCGGCTGGCTCGCATCGGCCATCCGCAGAACCTATCCGCCTAGGCGGCGCCGGATCGCATTCGGGAGAGATGGTCGTGCTGAGGTCGGCCGGACTCAATGCTCCGGTGGCGGTCCCGCCGCTGACCTCGATCGAGGCGAGTTTCATCCGGATCGGATGACGCTCCCCGCCTCACGCTCGGCTTCGATACAGACCTGCCGACTCGGCCCTGCGCTCGCCTCGAGCGTCGGGTGGTCGGGGAGCTGACGATCACCGGAGGTGCGGCGCATGGGTAGGACGTTCAAGGGAAAGATCGCTCTCGACGTACGGGATTCGACCCCCGACTGGACGCCGTTCCTGCCGCCTCGAGCACCGGAGGGGGCCCCGAACGTCCTGCTCCTCGCGTGGGACGACATCGGGTATGGGACGATGGACGTCTTCGGCGGCCCGGTCGAGGCGCCGAACATGCGCCGGATCGCGGAGATGGGGGTGCGGTACTCGAACTTCCACACCACCGCGCTGTGCTCGCCGACGCGGGCGTCGCTGCTCAACGGCCGCAACGCCACCTCGAACGGGATGGCGACGATCGCCGAGTTCGGCTCGGGCTTCCCGGGCATCTCGACCCGGATCCCGACCGAGAACGGCCTCATATCCGAGGTGCTGGCCGAGCGCGGCTACAACACCTACTGCGTCGGCAAGTGGCACCTGACTCCCGGCGACGAGACGACGCTGGCCTCGTTCAAGGGCCGCTGGCCGCTTGGTCGTGGCTTCGAGCGCTTCTACGGCTTCCTCGGCGGCGAGACGAACAGCTGGTATCCCGATCTGGTCTACGACAACCATCAGATCGATCCTCCGGGCACGCCCGAGGAGGGCTACCACCTGTCCAAGGATCTGGCCGACAAGGCGATCGAGTTCATTCGCGACGCGAGGACGATCGACCCCGCGAAGCCGTTCTTCCTCTACCTCGCCCCGCAGGCGGGCCACGCCCCGCACCACGTCTTCGAGGAGTGGGCCGACCGCTACAAGGGCGTGTTCGACCACGGTTACGAGGCGATCCGAGCCGAGATCCTCGAGCGCCAGAAGGAGCTCGGCCTCCTGCCCGGAGACACCCAGCTCTCCGAGATCAACCCCCACGGGGAGCCCGATGTGACCGGCCCCGACGGCCAGCCCTGGCCGGCCCTCGACACGGTCAGGCCCTGGGACTCGCTCAGCGCCGACGAGCAGCGCCTGTTCGCTCGCATGGCGGAGGTCTACGCCGGATTCCTCTCCTACACCGACCACGAGCTCGGCCGGGTCCTCGACTACCTCGAGGAGTCGGACCAGCTCGACAACACCCTGATCGCCGTCTCCTCCGACAACGGGGGAAGCGGCGAGGGCGGACCGAACGGCACGTTCAACGAGTGGCGCTTCTTCAACGGCATCCCCGACTCGACCGAGCTGACCCTCTCCCGCATCGATGATCTCGGAAGCCCGGCGTCCTACAACCACTACAACACCGGCTGGGCCTGGGCGTTCGACACGCCGTTCCCGTACTGGAAGCGGTGGGCGGGCTATGAGGGCGGCGTCGCCGACATGTGCTTCCTGAGCTGGCCGGCCAGGATCAAGCCTCAGAAGGAGCCCCGTCCCCAGTACATCCACGCGGTCGACGTCGTCCCGACGGTCTACGAGCTGCTCGGGATCGAGCCGCCGGAGGCGATAAAGGGCGTTCCCCAGAGCCCGATCGAGGGGCAGAGCTTCGCCGCTTCGCTCACCGACGCCGGAGCGCCCGGGAAGGAGTCGCAGTTCTACGCGATGCTCGGCCAGCGCTCGATCTACCACCAGGGCTGGCTCGCCTGCACCCTTCATCCGCCGCTGAGCGGCTGGGGCAAGTTCGACCAGGACGTCTGGGAGCTCTACAACCTCGACCGCGACCGGGCCCAGTCGACCAACGTCGCCGACCAGGAGCCCGAGCGGCTCGAGGAGCTGAAGGCACTCTGGTACTACTACGCCGGGATCTACAACGGGCTGCCGCTCGACGACCGGACGGCCCTCGAGCAGGTGCTCGCCGAGCGCCCCCGCGCCGGCACCGACCGCGAGCGCTACGTCTTCTTCCCCGACTCAGCCGACGTCCCCGAGGAGGGCGGCGCGCGCATCAACGGGCGCTCGTACACGATCGCGGCCGGGGTCGAGATCGACTCGGCAGAAGCCGAAGGCGTCCTCTACGCGCACGGGGGTGTTGCCGGAGGGCACAGCCTCTACGTCAAGGAGGGGCGCCTGCGCTACGCGTTCAACTGGGTCGGCACCCACCTCCAGAACGTCGTCGCCGACCGCGAGGTCACCCCGGGCGCGCACGTCTACACGGCCGAGTTCTCGGTCGCGGGAAAGAGTGACGACGACGCGATGCCGGGCTTCAAGGGCACGCTGACGCTGTACATGGACGCGGACCGGGTCGGTAGCGCGGAGATCGTCACCCAGCCTGGCGCGTTCTGCCTCGTCGGCGACGGGATCTGCGTCGGTCGCGACAGCGCCTCGCCGGTGACGCCGGACTACCGGTCGCCGTTTCGCTTCACGGGCGGCACGATCGACAAGGTGATCGTCGACGTCTCCGGCGAGCGCTATATCGACCACGAGGCGGAGGTCCGCGCCTGGTTCATGCGCGACTAGCCAAGGACGAGCTGCGCTCGGCGATCTCGCGGGCACGCTGAGCAGAGCCGGTGCGGCTGGCGCTCCGTCCGGGCGCGACGGAAGAGTTCATTCCGATGAGGCGCCGTTCGAGCGCAAAGTCGGCGGTCGCGCGGGACACGCGGTGGTCGAGCATGCTCGAATGAAGGGCGAGGATCGATGCCCACCACCGCCGACGATGCCCGCGACGCCGCCTCGACGGCGGATTCCCGCGCCGCGAATTCGCAGCAGCCCGACGGCGTGCTCTCGTCCCAGAGCCTCGAGCAGGCGATCGCGAACGGCTGGATTCGGTCCTCGTGGCCGTTCCCGCCCGAGCTGGTCCAGCCGGCGAGCCTCGACCTGCGGCTCGGCGAGGTCGCGTGGCGCCTGCGTTGCAGCTTCCTGCCCGATTCGAACTCGACGATCGAGGAGAAGCTCCGCGACCTCGCCTTCGACCCGATCGACCTCACGCGCGGCGCGCTGCTCGAGCGAAACCGCCCCTACCTGGTGCCGCTGGTCGAGGAGCTCGACCTGCCCGACTCGGTGCGCGGGCGAACGAACCCGAAGAGCTCGACCGGCCGGGTCGACGTCTTCACCCGGGTGATCACGGACCGCAACAAGCGCTTCGACGAGATCGTCCCCGGCTACAGCGGCAAGCTCTGGCTCGAGGTCGTCCCGCGTTCGTTCGCGGTCCGCGTCGAGCGGGGGCTGTCGCTCAACCAGCTCCGGCTCGTCGCCGGCGACGTCGCGCTCGGCGACCGGGACATCCGCGAAGCCGCGGGGGGCGACCTGCCGCTGCTCTATGTCGACGGCGCCGCGGTGCCCGCCGAGCGGCTGCCGCTGGCCAACGGACTCTTCCTCAGCCTCGACCTCCGTCCCCGAACCGACCGGCCCGCGGGCTTCCGGGCGAAGAAGACGAGCCGCCCTGTCGACCTCGCTCGCATCCGCCACTACGACTGGCGCGACTACTGGGACCCGGTGATCCCCGAGTCCAGCGGCCGGGTCGTGCTCGAGCCCGAGGAGTTCTACCTCCTGCTCTCGGCCGAGGGCGTCTGCATCCCGCCGACGCTCGCCGCCGAGATGGCCGCGTACGACCCCACCGCCGGCGAGCTTCGCACCCACTACGCGGGCTTCTTCGACCCCGGCTTCGGCCACGACCCGCGCGGCGAGCGCCACGGCAGCAGGGCGGCGCTCGAGGTCCGCGCCCGCGACGTTCCGTTCATGGTCGACGACGGTCAGCCGGTGTGCAAGCTCGTCTTCGAGCGCGTCGACCGGCCACCCGAGGTCCTCTACGGCGACGGCCTGCGGTCGAACTACCAGGGGCAGGAGACGATGCTCAGCAAGCACTTCACCGATCAGACGGCGGGCACCGCGACGCCGCCGGCCCGCAGCGGCCGCGCCTGAGCGATCGGGCCGGCCCCTACGCCGGTTCCTCACGATGCGCGTCGCTCCAGCCGCACCAATGCTGCGAAACAGCTCGGGGATCGGGGCCGGGCGCGGGGCGGGCGCGCTACGGAGCGATCGCGAGCACGCGGGCCGGGGCGCCGGAGCCGCCGTGGACGGGGACCGCGCCGACGAACAGCGTCGCCCCGCGGGCGGGAAGCTCCGCGACCCCGACTAGCCCCTCCAGGTGCCAGAGTCCGGCTGGCAGGGTGGTGTTGTGGACCGGGAGCGCGGTGTCGCGGCCGCGGTCGACGCTCGCCGTGTCGATGCCGAGCCCGACGACGCCGCGCTCGACCAGCGCCCTCGCCGCGCCGGCGCCGAAGCCGGGGAATCGCAGCTGCTGCGGATCCGCGCCGCCGAGGTATCGGGCTGCGTCACTGAGGTGGGCATCCCAGCCGGTAGCGAGCAGGACCGCAGAGCCGGGCTCGATCGGCCCGTCGCGGTCCTCCGCCGCCCCGAGATCGGCTTCCCCGAGCGCGAAGTCGGGGTCGGCGGCGGCGCGATCGCGGACGTCGAGGACCGCGCACGGGACGACGAGCGCCTCGACCGGGATCGCGTCGACCGTCGCGCCGCCGGGGACGAAGTGCGCCGGGGCGTCGAGGTGCGTGCCCGAGTGCTCGGGCACGCGAAGCACCTGCGCGAAGTGCCCGTCCGCTTCGAGCGTGGCCACCGCCTCGATCGCCACCGGCTCGGAGCCCGGCCAGAGCACGGTCTCGGGGCTCAGCGGCTGTGTGAGGTCGACGATCCGCGGCACCGCGGGAGGGTCGCAGATGCCGCCTTGACCGGCCGTCGACGCTCGCCGCGCGCGGCTAGTCTGGGCGCATCGCCTTCACCGCGCTCGAAGCAAGGGGACAGATCCTCGACGACCTCGGCGTCGCGATCGAGCAGATCGAGCTCGCGCTCGCGTGCGTCAGCGAGGCCTACGAGCAGCTCTCGGTCGACGCCGCCGACCGGCTCGAGGGGGAGATCTTCCGGCCGCTTCAGAGGGCGTCCGGGCGCGCGAAGCGCACCCGCGCGGCCTTCGCCGAGCGCACCGGGCTCGAACCGCGCCCGCTCGCGTCCCCGTCGGCCGGACGCGCGTCGCAGGGGGTGAAGGCGTTCGTCGACCGCGCCGTCACCGCCAGCGAGGACGCCGACCGCAAGCTCGCCGAGCTCCAGGACTCGATGCTGCCGATCGAGGCCGGCGACCCCGAGCTCCGATCCGGCCTCGGCGAGGTCCGGGAGCTCCTGGAGCCGGTCCCCACGGTGGCGCGAGCCTTCCTCCGCGTGCTCGGACGCTGAGGGCTGACGCCCCGGCGATCGCGGCCTGCGGGCCCGCGATCGGCGCTCTCGCCGAGCAGCGCGAGCGGGCGCTCGGGCCGCGGCGTCCCGGCGGCTGCAGCGAAGCCGAGGTGCCCGGCCGGGCGCAGAGCTACCGGCCGGATGTCGCCCGTCGGTGACCGGCGGCCCCGCGCCGGCACCGCAGCCACCAGAACGCGCCGGCGCTCACGGCGACCAGGGCGAGGCCGATCGCCGACCACGGCGCATGCCGGTCGCCGTCGAGGGCCGCGAGCGTCGCCAGCAGCAGGAAGCTGACCCCGATCCCCGCGATCAACCCCAGGTCCGCGGGCCAGGTCGGTCCGCGGACTTGCATGTAGACGAGCAGCACCAGGCCGAGCAGGAAGAGCGGCGGCCCGACCGACAGGGCGGCGATGACGCCGACGCTGACCAGGAACCCGGGAACCGTCCAAGCGAAGAAGCCGAAGTCGTATCCGCGCTCGTGCTCCACCGCGGCGATCTTACGCCTCCGTTTTGGGGCGACCCCGGATCGGGAGCTCCGGATGCTCCCCGATCTCCGGCGCGTCGCCCCGCAGTGTCTCCGCATGGCGCCCGTAGGCACGCGCCAGCGGCCGCGCCGTCGCGCCGTGGACAACGACGCTGGCGAGGACCGTGAGGGTCATCGCGGCGAGCAGGAAGTCGATCGCCGGCAGGGTGGGTTCCTCCTCGACGACGACGAGGGCGAGGATGATCGACGCGAGGCCGCGGGGACCGAACCAGGCGATGAACGCGATCGACCTCGGGCTGAGGCCGGTTCCGAGCAACGCCAGCGTCACGGGGAGCATCCGGATCGCCGTCAGGCTGAGCAGCGCGAACAGCGCGATTTCCAAGGTCAGGGCGTCGAGGAACTCGAGCGCCGCGACCCCGAAGATGAAGAACACGGCGAGGTTCAGGAGCTCGCCCTCGTCCTCGGCGAAGTCGAGGATGTGCTCTCCGGTCGCCGGCGTGATCCTTCCCGCCACCATTCCGCCGACGAACGCGGCGATGAACCCGTTGCCGCCGAGCTCGCCCGCCAGGGCCCAGAGCAGCACCGCGAGGGCGACGATCGAGAGCTGCCGGAAGGTGCCGGTGATCGTGTCGCGCCGCACCGCGCGGCCGATCGCCCAGCCACCGACCCCGCCCAGGCCGAGCCCGACCGCGGCGCCGAGCCCGATCTGCTCGACCGCGAAGCCGACCCAGTCGCCGGCCTCCGTGGTCTGCTCGACCGCGAGCGCGAGGAAGAGGAACAGGAACGGCACCGAGAGCCCGTCGTTGAGGCCGCTCTCGACGTTGATCGCCTGGCGCACGCGCCTCGGGACCAGCTCGCTCGTGATCACGGCCTTGCCGAGGGCGGCGTCGGTGGGCGCGAGGATCGCCGCCAGCACCGCGCCCTCCCAGAAGTCGAGGTCGGTGACGAGCAGCGCCGCGGCGATCACCCCGGCGCCGATCGTCAGCGGCATTCCGATCCCCAGCAGGCGCGCCGGGAGGCTGGCGTTCCCGCGCAGCGACCTCAGGTCGATCCGCGAGGCGTCCGAGAACAGGACGATGACGAGCGCCAGCTCCGCGACCACGAGACCCGACCCGCTGGTGATCTCGAGGCCGACGATGTCGAGGACCTTCGGCCCGGCGAGCATGCCGGCGGCTATGAACGCCATCGGCGGGGTGACGATCCCCCGCTCGAACGACTTCGAGAACAGGGCGTAGAGGAGGACTACGGCCGCGATGACGCCGAGGTCGGCCAAGCCGGTGTCGATTGAACCACGTCGATCGGCCGGCGCAGAGGCGACGCACGGTGGTTCGGGGCGCTCGACCTGGCCGCTGGGCACCCCGGAGGGTGGTTCCGATCACCCCGGACGTCGTTGACCTTCCGCCCCGAGGCCCCTGTTCGGATCGGCGCTCCGGCCCGAGTCTTAGCGCATCGGGAGATCGAGTCCAAGACGAAAGGAGAGCCCGATGCGAAACCAGGTCCACATCAATCCGACCCCGATCCGCCGGCGACTCGCCGTCGTCGGACTGATCGCGGCGGCGACGGTCGCGGTGATTCCGGCCGCACAGGCGAACGCGGCGAGCACTTGGTTCGGCTCGAAGGTCAACAAGACCGTTCAGCCGTCCAACTCGCTGCCCGCGCACGACTGCTTCCTCAACACCCCGGGAGCATGCACGCGCGTGATGGTCAACGCCTACCAGAACCCCGGTGGGGCGAAGGCGCCCAAGACCGGCAAGATCAAGCGGATCAAGCTGATCGCCGGCGGCAAGGGCAGCTTCCGGCTGTTCGTCGCCAAGGCGCGGCCGAACCAGGAGAAGGCGAAGCTCGTCCGCAAGGGCCCGCGGCTCAAGTACCAGGGCCAGGACCCGAACTGGGACGATCCCTACGAGATCGACAAGTTCAAGGTGAACCTGCCGATCAAGAAGGGTCAGTACCTCGCGGTCCGGTCGCGGAAGACGAGCATGATCCGCTGCAGCTCCGGCGGCGACGAGCAGCTCCTGTTCCAGCCGGCGCTGCCGCTCGGCGGTCCGTTCCAGGCGGCCGACGGCACCGACGGCTGCTTCCTGCTGCTGAAGGCGAAGGTCAGCTACTGAGCCCGACCGACGGGTGAGGCGAATCCCCGTCGTCGGGGACGGCGAGCACGGCGGGGCCCCGATCGGGGCCCCGCCGTCTCTCGCCCGGCCTGACGCCGATCAGCAGCGCCATCTCGAGCCACTTCCAGTAGCAGTCGACGTCGTCGAAGCCGAGCTCGCGGAGCCAGACGAGCTGCGTCTCGACATCGAGCAGGCGGTCGGACGGGTCCGCGTCGGAGAGCGGCTCGCCGATCGCGGCGAAGAACGCGGCGTGGAGGCGCTCGGTCGGTGACGCCACGTGGTCGAAGTTCGCGAACACCCCACCGGGCTCGAGCAGGTCGAAGATCTCGGCGTAGAGCGCTCGTTTGCGCTCGTGCTCGAGATGGTGGATCGCCATCGACGAGACGATCGCGTCGAAGCGCCCGAGCGCCGGCAGGGGCTCGGTGAGGTCGTGCTCGACGAGCTCGATCCGCTCGTCACCGGCGAAGCGCTCGCGCGCCGCGGCGAGCATCGGCGCGGAGGCGTCGAGCCCGATGCAATCCGCCTGCTCGCGATCGACCCGCAGCAGGGCGATCAACCGGCCGTCCCCGGTCCCGAGATCGAGGATCCGTTCCGAGGCGCGGGGGACGTGCTCGAGGAGGACGCTCTCGCCCTCCGTCCGGCGCGGGTACCCGTCGGCGCGGTCGAGGTAGCGCCGGACGTGCTCGGCGGTGGTCCATTCCCCGGCGCTCATCGGCGAAGTATGGACGCTCTGATTCGGGCGCGCCTCCGAGCGGCGATCCGATGCCGTCATCATTCGGCGATGCGAGCGGCGCCGAGACGAAGGAGAAGGGATGAGCACTGAAGGCGATCGGCGGATCGAGGACCAGATCCAGGCACTCGTCGACGAGGAGCACGAGCTGCTGCGGACCGGGGAACGCCAGGAGGGCCTCGACGACGAGCAGCACCGGCGCCTCGGCGAGCTCAAGGTCGAGCTCGACCGCTATTGGGATCTGCTGCGCCAGCGCCGCGCCCACGAGGAGTTCGGCCTCGACCCGGACACGGCGAGCATCCGCGACCCTGGCACCGTCGAGGGTTACGAGGGCTGAACCCCCCGCGTCGCCTACCCGCAGCCGGTGTTGTTGCCGCAGCTCGAGCAGGTGTAGCAGGAGCCGGTCCGCTGCATCATCCCGCCGCACTGCTCGCAGGCCGGACCGAGGTCGCGGCCGGCGAGCTTCGCCGGATGCACGGGCGGGGTGTCGGTGAGCGCCGAGGAGGCGGGCTGGGAAGCGGCCGGCGCGGCCCGGGTCTCGGGCGCTGCCTGAGCCCCGGCCCGCGGCTCGGCGCCCCCGTTGCCGTTCCCGGCGTCGTTGCCGTGACCGTTGGCGGGGCCGGCGGTGTCCTCGGTGAACAGGGCCTGCTGCGCCTCCTTGCGGGCGCGGACCTCCTTGGTCAGGATGCCGAGGTCCTCGAGCTCGTCGACGTCGTCGATGAACCGGCTCGCGAGCCAGCGCATCAGGTAATCGGGCATCGACTTCGCGAACGGGATCTCCGGGTTGGTGGTGATCCCCTCGGGATCGAAGCGCATGTAGCTGAACTTGCGCACGAAGACCTCGAGCGGGACGCCGTACTGGAGCCCGATCGAGATCGCGGTCGCGAACGCGTTCATCATCCCGCGCAGGGTCGAGCCCTCCTTGCCGATGTCGGTGAGGAAGATCTCGCCGACCGAGCCGTCCTCGTACTTCCCGGCGGTGATGTAGCCCTCGTGGCCGGCGATCGAGAACTTGTGGGTGATCGACTCGCGCTCGACCGGCATCCGCCGCCGCACCGGCTCTCGCGGCGGGCTCGACTCGGCCTCGACGGTCGCGGGCTCGTCCTCCTGCTCGCCGTTGTTGGTGCTCAGCGCCTGCGCGGTCTTCGAGCCGTCGCGGTAGATCGCGAGCGCCTTGAGGCCGAGCTTTCCGCCCTGCATGTAGGCGTCGGCGATGTCGTCGACGCTCGCCGACTCGGGCAGGTTGACCGTCTTCGAGATCGCGCCGGAGAGGAACGGCTGCGTCGCGGCCATCATCTCGATGTGTCCCATGTGTGAGATCGCGCGCTCGCCGACCGCGACGTCGAACACCGGCAGGTGCTCGTCCTTGAGCGCCGGGGCGCCGATGATCGTGCCCTTGTCGTTGATGTGGGCCTCGATCTGCTCGATCTCGTGGTCCGAGTAGCCGAGCGTCGCGAGCGCCATCGGCACGGTGCCGTTGACGATCGTCATCTGGCCGCCGCCGGCGAGCTCCTTGTACTTGACGAGTGAGAAGTCGGGCTCGATCCCGGTCGTGTCGCAATCCATCAGGAAGCTGATCGTCCCGGTCGGCGCGAGCACCGTCGCCTGGGCGTTGCGGTAGCCGTGCTCTGAGCCGAGCTCGACCGCCTCGTCCCAGGCCTCGCGCGCGGCCTCGAGCAGGTCGCCCTTGATGCCCTCGGCCTCGATCTCGTAGGCGGCGTCGCGGTGCATCCGCATCACGCCGTTGTGCGCCTCGCGGTTCTTGCCGTACTCCTCGTAGGGCCCCATCGCGGCCGCCACCTCGGCCGACTTGCGGTAGCCGCGACCGGTCATCAGCGCGGTGATCGCGGCGGCGACGTTGCGGCCCTCGTCGGAGTCGTACGGCAGCCCGTCCGCCATCAGCAGCGCGCCCAGGTTCGCGTACCCGAGCCCGAGCTGGCGGAAGGCGCGGGCGTTGCGCCCGATCCTCTCGGTCGGGTAGCTCGACGGCGTGACGACGATCTCCTGGGCGAGGAAGACGACGTCGACCGCGTGCTTGAACCTGTCGACGTCGAACGAGCCGTCCTCGCGCCGGAACCGCATCAGGTTGAGCGAGGCCAGGTTGCAGGCCGAGTCGTCGACGTGCATGTACTCCGAGCATGGGTTCGAGGCGTTGATCCGCCCCGACTCCGGACAGGTGTGCCAGCGGTTGATCGTCGTGTCGTACTGGACGCCGGGATCGGCGCAGCGCCAGGCGGCGTCGGCGATCTGGCGCATCAGCTCGCGCGCCTTGAGCGTCTTGATCGGCTTGCCGTCGACGCGGCCGATCAGGTCCCAGTCGGCATCGTTGGAGACCGCCTCGACGAACTCATCGGTGACCCGGACCGAGTTGTTCGCGTTCTGGTACTGGATCGACGTGAACGCCTCCGAGTCGAGCCGCATGGCGAAGCCGGCGTCGCGGAGCGCGGCGGCCTTGCGCTCCTCGTTCGCCTTGCACCAGATGAAGTCCTCGACGTCGGGATGGTCGACGTCGAGGACGACCATCTTCGCCGCCCGGCGGGTGCCGCCGCCGGACTTGATCGCGCCCGCCCACGAGTCGGCGCCGCGCATGAAGCTCACCGGGCCCGACGCGATCCCGCCCTTCGACAGCGGCTCCATCGAGCCGCGGATCCGCGACAGGTTGATCCCCGAGCCGGAGCCGCCCTTGAAGATGATCCCCTCCTTGGTGTTCCAGTCGAGGATCGATTCCATGCTGTCGGTGACCGAGAGGATGAAGCACGCCGAGCACTGCTCCTTGCCGTCGCCCCGCCAGCCGACGTTGAACCACACCGGGCTGTTGAACGCCGCCATCTGGTGGAGGAGGATGTGGGTCAGCTCGGCCTCGAACGCCTCGGCGTCCTCGTCGGTCGCGAAGTAGCCGCCCTCGCGCCCCCAGTATGCGATCCGGCCGGCGACCCGGGAGATCATCTCCTTCACCGAGCGCTCGCGGTCGGGCGAGTCGAGGCCGCCGCGGAAGTACTTCTGGGCGACGATGTTGGTCGCGTTCTGCGACCACGACTTCGGGAACTCGACGCCACGCTGCTCGAACACCGGGTTGTCGGGGTCGCCGATCACGGCGTCGCGGAGCTCCCACTCGACCTCGTCGAAGGGGTGGACGCCCGAGGTCGTGAAGCGCCGGGTGACGGTCAGCCCGTCGGTGCTCGGAATCGCGGTCTTAGCAGCGCTTTTCGGCATCTCGGTCTCCTTCTTCGCAGGCTACGAAGTCGTTTCAGCGGGGAACGACGAAGGATGGCGATCGGATCGGATGGAACCGTCACGGCCGATCGCCGCAAAATCGGGATTCGCGGCCGGCAGGGTGCCGGCGAACTGGAGGTAGGCGCCGGCATCGAGCTCGCGCAGGCCATCGAGGCACAGGCCCGCGACGCGATCGGCGTCGAGCTCGCCGCCGGCTCGGTGCGCTTCGGCCTCGATCCGGTCGACGAGCGCCTCGACGTCGCGGGCGCTCACCGGCCGTTTGTGGGAGGCGCCGAGCAAGGCGGCGCGCAGCTTGGTTCGATCGAAGCGCTGGCGGCGCCCATCGCGCTTTCGCACGTGGGCGGGCTCGGGGTCGCGCCGTTCGAAGGTGGTGAACCGGTGGCCGCACGAGGTGCACTCGCGGCGGCGACGCAGCGCGGCGCCGCCGTCGGCACGACGGCTCTCGAGGACGTGCGTCCCCTGGTGGCATCGCGGGCAGTCCACGAAGACGAATTCTACTAGGACTAGTGTTCTCCTGTTTGGGCCCGGCGCTAGATGTAGTGGTTGCGGGAAATCACACTTCGCAACCGCGATTGCTCTAGGCTCGCTCGTGGGTTTGAGCGGGGACGCAGACACCCCGAAGCGCAGGCAGCGGCTCAGCGAGCGCCGCGACGCCGCGATCGATCGCGTCGCCGGCGCTCGCGACGCAGCGACCGACCACCTGGCCGATGCCCGAGCGGTCGCCACAGATCGCGTCGCCGGGGCCCGCGCCGCCGCCTCCGACCAGCTCGCCGACGCCCGCGCCGCGGCGGTCGAGCTCTTCGCCAAGCGCCCGAAGCCGCGCCTTCGCGGCGTCTCGCACCAGTGGGCGTTCTTCGTCTCGCTGATCCTCGGCGCCGGCCTGATCCTGATCGCCGCCGGCGCCGAGGCCCGGCTCGCCGCGGCGATCTACGCCGCCAGCCTGTCGGCGCTGTTCGGTGTCAGCGCCCTCTACCACCGGGTCACATGGCGGCGTCCGGAGGTCCGGATGTGGATGCGCCGCCTCGACCACGCGATGATCTTCCTGCTGATCGCGGGGACCGTGACGCCGTTCACGATCCTCGTCCTCGACGGGCCGTTCGCGACCGCGCTCCTGGTCGCGGTCTGGGCGGGGGCGATCGCCGGGGCGATCGTCGAGGTCGCGTGGGTCGGTCACCCGAAGTGGGTGGCGGCGATCGTCTACATCGCCGTCGGCTCGATCGGCGCCGTCGGCTTCCCGGTGATCGTCGCCGAGACCGGTCCGGTCGCCGGAGCGCTGATCGCGTTCGGCGGCGCGCTCTACGTCACCGGGGCGATCATCTACGCCGCCCAGCGCCCCGATCCGCGCCCCGGTGTGTTCGGCTATCACGAGATCTTCCACGCGCTCGTGATCGCCGCCGCGGCGGCGCACTTCGCCGCGATCGCGCTGTTCGCGCTACCGGCTGCGGGCTAGAACGCCGACGGCTAGCCCGACGCGACAGCGGCGGCGTGGGCCTCCTTCGCCGCCTCGATCAGCTCGAGCACCTCGGCCTCACGTCCGGCGCGCAGCAGCTCGATCGGGTCGGGGTCGCCGTTGACGATCCCCTCGAAGAACTCCTTGCGGTCCTGGTAGGTCGGCAGCGTCGCCTTCGCCCAGCCGCGGGCGTCGTTGAGGATCACCGCGAGGCGGGCGTAGTCATCGCCGAACGCCGCGGCGATCTCGGCCTTGATCCGCTTCGCGAGCGCCGGCGACGCGCCCGCGGTCGAGATCGCGATCGCCAGCGGGCCGGTTCTGAGGATCGCCGGGAGAATGAAGTTGCAGAGCGGCGGCACGTCGACGACGTTGACGAGCATCGCCCGGCGCTCGGCGCCGTCGTAGACCGAGATGTTGACGTCGGTGTCGTTGGTCGCCGCGATCGCCATGAAGCGGCGGTCGAGGTCGGAGTCCTCGAACGCCCGGCGCTCCCAGCGGATCGAGCCCTCGCGGGCGTACTCGGCGAGCTCGGGGACGGCGTCGGGGGCGACCAGCGTCACGTCGGCGCCGCAGGCGAGCAGGCCTTCGACCTTCTCGAGCCCGATGTCGCCGCCGCCGACGACCAGGCAGCTTCGCCCCGCGAGTCGCAGGCAGGCGATGTAGAGCGGCGTCTCGAGCATCCCGCGCACGCACGACTGGTCGCAGATCCCCTTGCGGAGCTGGCAGACGCACTCCTTGCCGGCGTAGGCCTGGGCGGGCATTGCGTCCTGCAGGTTAACGACGCCCCCGCGCCGCCTCCCGCCGCCGACCTCCCGCCACGTCCCCCGTGGCCTTCCCCCGGGGTGAGGCGGATTTTGCATCGCTACGATGCAAAATCCGCCTCACCGATCGGGTCGGTAAAGCGCTCAACCGGCCAGCTCGCGCGCCCGAGGGGCGGCGTCCTCGCCGAGCCGGCGGATGAACTCGAGCGGGTCGTCGGGCGGGACCGACACGAGCAGGAGCTCGAAGCCGAGCTCGGTCGCGGTCCGCGCCAGCGTCTCCGGATCGAGCCAGTCGCCGTCGCCGCCGACGCCGACGTTCGCCGCCCTCACGATCGCCCCCGGATCGCGCCCGGCGCGCTTCGCCGCCTCGTCGATCGCCCGCTGGCGCGCCGGCACATCGGCGGGGTCCATGTACGAGCCGCCGACGCTCGGCAGCCAGCCGTCGCCGAGACGCCCGGTGAGGCGCAGCATCCGCGGGCCGTAGGCGCCGACCCAGATCCCGACGTCGTGCGCGGGAGCCGGTCCCGGCTTCGCGCCCGCGACCTGGTAGTGCTCGCCGTCGAACCGGATTCCCCCGTCGGCGCGTAGGAAGCGGCGGATGATCTCGATCGCCTCGGCGAGCGCGTCGACCGACTCCCCGGGCGTTCGCCGCGGCCCGCCCATCGCCTCCACCCCCTCCCAGAAGGCCCCCGCGCCGATGCCGAGCTCGACGCGGCCGCCGCTCAGGAGGTCGAGCGAGGCGACCGACTTGGCGAGCACGGTCGGGACGCGCAGCGGCAGGTTGACGACGTCGGGAAGCAGCGTCACTCGCTCGGTGCGTGCGGCGAGGTAGGAGGAGCAGTGTCCAGGTATCG
>Ga0299914_10000784_pt1 | contig 19816 bp, 28 predicted proteins | sample RVTome_10_FD_201361 | JGI IMG/M metagenome (GOLD analysis project Ga0299914, IMG submission 201361) | Soil microbial communities from uranium-contaminated site in the Upper Colorado River Basin, Wyoming, United States - RVT153D57 (version 2) ...
GCGCTGCACGCCCGGCTCGACAAGGAGTCCCGCGAGCTCGACGGCATCGACGTGGAGATCACCTTCGACGCCCGCCTGCCCGCCGGCTCCCAGATCCCGCCCACCCTCGACGGCCTGGAGCCGACCTACGTCGTGCTCTCCGTCCCCGACGTCGAGCGCGTCTATCTCGAGGTCGTCTCCGGCGAGTTCCCCGAGTGGCGCAAGCTCGTCCACGACCACGACGCGAAGCGGACCAGCAAGATCTCGCTGCGCCCCGACCTGGTCGAGCGGCTCGCGAAGGTCGGCAAGCACGCCGACGGCCCGCTGGTGTGGCAGTTCGGTGGCGAGGACTCCACCGCCCTGGTCTCCTTCCGCGAGTCCGACCCGTTCGTGCACGGCGTCGTCATGCCGGTCAAGCCCGACGACGACACCGCCCGCAAGCAGGCCGCCGAGTGCGAGGTCTGCGGCGACGGCCGCCTCTGCCTGCTCCACGACACAGGCGTCGTCACGCTCTCGGTGGTGCGTGCGGCCGACGACCACGACGACACCGCCGACGACGACGAGCCGGCCACAGGTAATGCGCCGTCGAGTGATCCGCTCGCCGGGCTCGACCAGGTCGCGCTGCGCCGCGAGGCCGCGCTCCTGGTGATCTCCACCCAGTTCGCCTCCACCTCGATGCTGCAGCGCAAGCTCCGCGTCGGCTTCGCCAAGGCCGTCGACCTCATGTGCGACCTGGAGGAGCAGGGCATCGTCGGCCCGGCCGAGGGCACCAAGGCGCGCGAGGTCCTGGTCATCCCCGACGCCATGGACGCCGTGATCGACGCCGCCTTCCCGATGCCGGGAGGGCTCAAGTGAACCGCAGCGAACGACGTCGGGTGATCCTCAACAAGCTCGTCCTCTGCCCGATCTGCAAGGTCCCCGTCGACGAGGTCGCCCAGGCCGTCGCCCGTCTGGTCGCCGAAGGCGGCGACCGGGCCGATGGTCACTACCTGGTCAGCCTGATGATCGCGCACGTCCGCACCCAGCACGGCCCGGCCGCGGCGACGGTCTTCCGTGAGATCGCCGACAGCGCCATGGGGCCGGCATGAGCAACATCGCACCCGCGCTACGCCTGGTTGCCGCCCTCCGGGCCGGTGCGCACCTGGTCGCTCGGCCGCGCTCCGGTGTGGCCCACCTGTACAGGGGACCCGTCACCTCGGGGTGCCGGGTCCCCCGCGGCCGCCGGGTCGTCTGCGGTGCTCGCACCCGGACGCTCACCGTGGTCGAGCTCCTGCCGCGTCGGTGGTGCCGGCGCTGCAACACGCTGACCCGTCCGGCCGCGGAGCTCCGCACCCGTGACGACTGGTTCACCGCGTTCGGCCATCTCGCCGTCACCGACGTCCATGCTGCCGCGCTCTGGTCGCGCACCGTCGACGAGACACACCAGGTCGGGATGGTCGCCCGGATGCTCTACGGCGGCAAGCCCACCGTCGCCGTGGCACGCCGGGCCGGGCTGACCACCGAGCGCCGCGAGCTGCTCAATCTGCACGAGGCCATCGAAGGCCGCCGCCGCTTCCTCGCCACCCGCGAACGCACCGAGGAGGAGCGTGCCGCGATCGCCGCCGGGCACGAAGCCGAGGAGCACGACCGTGCACGTCTCAGCAAGTCCCGGCGAGACGAGGCAGCCACCACGCGGGCCGTCGACCTCGCCGCGACCGGCCACTACCTGACGCCCTGGGAGCGCGCGGCACTCAAGCCCGACACCAGCCACCGACCCACGAGGAGCACCCGCCCATGAGCATGACCGCCCTCGAGATCGAGCCGCCGGACCTCGACGCCTACGCCGAGTTCCTGGAGCGCAAGGTCCGGTTCTCCTACACCTTCGGCCACCAGGTGGACGACGAGGACGTCAACGCCAACCTGCTGCCACACCAGCGCGACCTGGTGCGCTGGGCGGTCGCCGGTGGGCGCCGTGCGATCTTCGCGAGCTTCGGGCTCGGCAAGTCGGTGATCCAGCTGGAGACGCTGCGCCTCACGCTGGCGGCGGCCGGCGGCGGTCGCGCGCTGATCGTGTGCCCGCTCGGCGTGAAGCAGGAGTTTCAGCACGACGCGGAGACGGTGCTGGAGATCGACCCGCCGCGGTTCGTGCGCCACTCCCACGAGGTCGATGAGCCCGGGATCTACATCACCAACTACGAGTCGGTCCGCGACGGCCGCCTCGACGTCAACCTGTTCACCGCGGTCTCTCTCGACGAGGCCAGCGTGCTGCGATCGTTCGGGTCGAAGACCTACCAGACGTTCCTCTCGCTGTTCGACCAGGTGCGTTATCGGTTCGTCGCGACCGCCACCCCCTCGCCCAACCGGTTCAAGGAGCTCATCCACTACGCCGGGTTCCTCGGCATCATGGACACCGGCCAGGCCCTGACCCGCTTCTTCCAGCGCGACTCCACCCAGGCCAACAACCTCACCCTCTACCCGCACAAGGAACGCGAGTTCTGGCTGTGGCTCAACACGTGGGCCGCGTTCGTGCAGTCCCCGTCCGACCTCGGCCACGACGACACCGGCTACGACCTGCCGCCCCTGGTCACCGAGTGGCACGAGGTGCCGGTCGATCACGAGCTCGCCGGTGAGGACCGCGACGGCCAGGGGTTCCTTTACCGCGGCGGCGCCCTCGACCTGAAGCTCGCCGCCTCCGAGAAGCGCCGCACCATCGACGCCCGGGTCGCCGCCCTCATGGAGGTCGTGCGCGAGCACCGCGACGACGGCCAGATCATCCTGTGGTGTCACCTCAACGACGAGCAGCACGCCATCGAGCGGGCACTGGCCGCCGAGGGCATCACCTACTCATCGGTGCACGGCTCCCTCGACCTGGACGAGGCTGAGACCCGGCTCCGCTCCTGGAAGGCCCGCGAGACCCACGCCCTGATCGGCAAGCCCGTGATGCTCGGCCAGGGCATGAACCTCCAGCAGGCCAACCGGTGCGTGTTCGTCGGCATCGACCACAAGTTCAACGACTTCGTCCAGGCCCTGCACCGAGTCCAGCGCTACGGCCAGACCCGCACCTGTCACGCCCACATCATCTACGCCGAGTCCGAGACCGAGATCCGCCGCGACCTCCTGGAGAAGTGGGACCGGCACCGCGAGCTCGCCCGCACCATGACCGACGTCATCCACGAGCACGGCCTGTCCACCACCTCGATCACCGACGCGCTGGTCAGGTCGATGGGTGTCGAGCGGACCGAGGTGGTCGGCACCGGCTGGACCGCCGTGCACAACGACTGCGTGGACGAGACGTCCCGGATGGCCACCGACTCCGTCGACCTGGTCGTCACCTCGATCCCGTTCGCCAACCACTACGAGTACACGCCCTCCTACAACGACTTCGGCCACACCGACGACAACGACCACTTCTGGGCGCAGATGGACCACCTCACCCCCCAGCTGCTCCGCGTCCTCGCACCCGGCCGGATCTACGCCTGCCACGTCAAGGACCGGATCCTGTTCGGCTCCGTCACCGGCGCCGGCCTGCCAACCGTGTCCCCGTTCCACGCCGAGGCCATCCACCACGGCATCCGCCACGGCTTCGACTATCTCGGCATGGTCACCGTCGTCACCGACGTCGTCCGGGAGAACAACCAGACCTACCGGCTCTCCTGGTCCGAGCAGTGCAAGGACGGCACCAAGATGGGCGTCGGGTCCCCGGAGTACATCCTCCTCTTCCACAAGCCGCAGTCCGACCGGTCCCGTGGGTACGCCGACACCCCGGTCACCAAGCCGAAGACGGGCCCCGACGGTTACACCCGAGCCCGGTGGCAGATCGACGCCCACGCCTACTGGCGCTCCTCCGGCGACCGGCTCCTCACCGTCGAAGAGCTCGCCACCCTCCCGGTCGAGCAGCGGTCCCGGCTCTTCACCGAACAGACCATGCGCGAGGTCTACGACTACGAGCGGCACGTCGAGCTCGGCGAACGCCTCGACGAGGCCGGCGCCCTGCCCGCCACGTTCATGTCACTCGCCCCCGGCTCGACCGACCCCCAGGTCTGGCACGACGTCAACCGGATGCTCACCCTCAACGGCGAGCAGACCAAGCGCGCCCAGTCCAACCACGTCTGCCCGCTCCAGTTCGACATCGTCGACCGGATCATCCACCGGTACAGCAACGCCGGCGACCTCGTCTACGACCCCTTCGCCGGCCTGATGACCGTCCCGCTCCGGGCGCTCAAGGCCGGGCGACGCGGCTATGGCACCGAGCTGAACCCCGGCTACCACCATGACGGCGTCGCCTACCTGCGAGCCGAGGAGCGAGCCCAGGACGCCCCGGCGCTCTTCGACCTCCTCGAAGCCGAGGCGGTGACCGCGTGACCGACCTCCTCGACCTCCTCCGCGAGCAGGAGCACGCCGCCGACCCTCGCTCCGAGTGGGTGCACAGCGTGATGCCGAACATGGGCTACGCGTGCGGCGGCGACATGATCGACGGCCTGCCCACTGGCGACGTGGACGGCAACGGTGAGCCTGTCTTCGGTCCGCCGGGCCGCTGGGTGCTCGGCGGCTGGGGCAAGGACACCTGGCCCCAGCTGACGTGCCCCGACTGTCGCGTCGACGGACGCCGCGGACTGGCCCGTCGCGCCCACCTCCAGCAGGCACCCGTCGGCCACGTGTGCCCGCCCGTCGACGAGACCGACGACCGGCGCTGCACGTACTGGCAGGCCTTGCCCGAGGACGGTGCCGCATGACCCGGCTCGTGGACCCCGGCAGCATCGAGGACCTGGTCGGCGTGCGCCGCCACCTCGAGCGCCACTACGCCAAGGCCGTCAACTCGGAGGAGCAGGTCTACATCCTGCACAGCCGGACCTGCCGCGACCGCCACCCCGACCTCCGTGAGTGCCCCTTCTCCCGTGCCCTCGACAACCGGATCAACGTTGACGAGTGGCCGACCGACCTGCCCGTGGTGCTCGCCCACCCGTTCCTCACCGATGGCCACCTGACACCGGGCACCCCGGACAGCGCGGTGCTCGCCGCGATCCTGGGCGGCGGCCGCCGCTACCGGTACCGCGACGAGGCCACCCTCCACGAGGCACTGTCCGCCGTGCTCGACGAGGCCAAGGTCACCCACGAGCACGAGGTCCGCATCACCGGCGGCCGTATCGACTTCGTGGTCGGTCGGGTCGGCATCGAGGTGAAGGTCAAGGGCTCCGTGGAGGTCCTGCGTCGCCAGCTCGAGGGCTACAGCGCCGACCGGGACATCAACGAGCTGCTCGTGGTTACCACGCGGCCGGCGCACCGTGCGGTCCCTGACCGAGTCGGGGACAAGCGGGTCCGGGTCGTCGTCATCGGGGCGTGGTCAACGTGAGTGTCGCCCGCACCTACGGCACCCTCGGCTGGTCCCGGACCAGCCAGTCCGGGATGTTCAAGCTCGACGTCCTCCCCCACGTCGCGATCAAGGTCAAGCGCGTCTTCCCGCGCATCGACCAGGCCCGCACCGGCCAGATCACGATCATCGACACCCCCGAGATCGCCGCCGACCTGTCGTGGTTCCTGTCCCGCTACCCGCTGGAGATGACCCCGGCCGTCCGCGACCGGCTCACCGAACGCACCGCCGAGCACGAGGACTACGTCGGCTCGCTGGACGAGATCCTCGGCGGGCGCAGGCTCCTCGACCACTTCCCTGAACCCGCCCGCCCTGCCCGGCCCTACCAGCAGCAGGCCGCCGACCTGGCCTACCTCACCGGTGGGCTGCTCCTCGGCGACGAGGTCGGGCTCGGCAAGACCCAGACCGCGATCATGCTGCTCCGCGACCCCACCACCGTCCCGGCCCTGTTCGTCGTCCCCACCCACCTGCCGCAGCAGTGGCTCAAGGAGCTCAACGCAGTACTCCCGCACCTGAACGGCCACATCATCACCAAGGGCCGCCCGATCATCCGCGACCACAAGGGCCGGGAGAAGGTCTACGACACCCACGGCGCCGACGTCCTGATCATCAGCTACTCCAAGCTCGCCGGGTGGCGCGACCACCTCGCCGGCCAGATCCGCACCGTCGTCTTCGACGAGGTCCAAGAGCTCCGCCGCACCGACTCCGAGAAGTACAAGGCAGCCCAGGCGATCGCCGACAAGGCCGATCGCCGCATGGGGCTGTCCGCGACCCCGATCTACAACTACGGCGGCGAGGCGTTCGCGATCTACGAGGTCCTCAAGCCCGGCACCCTCGGCACCCGCTACGAGTTCTTCCGCGAGTGGGGCGCCTCCACCCGCAACGACGGCCAGGTCGTCCTGGAGAACCCGGCCGCCCTCGGCGCCTACCTCACCGACCAGGGCCTCCTCCTGCGCCGCACCCGAGCCGAGATCGGCCGACAGCTCCCGCACGAGCCCGCGGAGATCGTCCTCGACGTGCCCTCCGGCACCACCGCGATCGACGCCGTCATGGGCGACGTCGTCCGCATGGCCGAGCAGGTCCTCACCGGCACCCGCGAGGAACGGTTCACCGCCTCCGGCCAGATCGACATGCGCCTCCGCCAGGCCACCGGCATCGACAAGGCCCCCTACGTCGCCGAGTTCGTCCGGATGCTCCTGGAGTCCGAGGAGAAGGTCGTCCTCTTCGGCTGGCACCGCGCCGTCTACGACGTCTGGCTCGACCGGCTCGCCGCCTTCCACCCCGTCATGTACACCGGCTCCGAGACCCCCGCCCGGAAACAGGCAGCCGTCCGCCAGTTCCTCAACGAGCCTGAGCGCCGCATCTTCATCTGCTCTCTGCGCTCCGGGGCCGGACTCGACGGCCTTCAGGGCGTCGCCAACGTCTGTGTCTTCGGTGAGCTCGACTGGTCCCCCGCCATGCACCACCAGGCGATCGGCCGTCTCGCCCGCGACGGCCAGGAGAACCAGGTCGTCGCCTACTACCTCGTCTCCGCTGAGGGCTCAGACCCCGTCATCGGCGGCGTCCTCGAAGCCAAGCGCCAGCAGGCCGAACCGTTCATGGCCGGAGACGACGGCGCCCTCTTCACCGCCCAGGCCGAGGACACCCAACGCGTCAAGCACCTCGCCCGAGCCGTCCTCACCAAGGCCGGCCGACCCGACCCCACCACGAAGGAGCAGGCATGACCATCAGCGAGCACCACCCGAAGCCCAGCGAGGGGCAGCCCCTCGCTGAGTGGGAACGCGAGGTCCTCGAAGAGCAGGCCGAGCTGACGAAGTTCCTACATGTCCACCTGCCTGCCGCGTCGCGGTGCGGCTGCGAGGACCATGAGCGGTGCCCGTGGGACTGGGACGAGTCCGGGAAGCTCGCTGTCGCCCTCATCGGGGCCGGATGGCGCAAGCCCTCCGAGGGCCAGCCCCTTGCCGAGTGGGAACGCAAGATCCTCGACGACGACGCCTGGCCGTGCGCGAACTTCAGTGCGCCGTGGACGTGTCTGATCCCGCCCGACCACACCACTGTCATGACGCGGTGCAGCTTCTGCGTCGACCAGGCGGCGGCCGCTGTCGCCCTTACACCCGAGGAGCTCGAACGCCTTGCCGGCACTGCTCTCGTTCGCGAGGAGCAGCCTGTCCTATCCGGTGACGAGCAGTGATGGCCGCGATCTATCCGGGGCAGCGCCCCCTCGTCTTCCGCGAGCCGCTGGCCGGGTTCCCCGCGACGTTCCACGGCCAGTGCTGCATGTGCACACAGCCGATCAAGCCGAGGCAGGTCGTCACTGACCGCGGCAAGGGTTTCGTGCACCTTGCCTGCGCGGAGGGCACCCGATGAGCGGCGAGGTCGGCGACGCACGCAAGCGTCTCGCGGAGGCCGCAGACGTCGACCAGGCACGCATCCATCGTCTGCTGTCCGGCGACGCCACCCAGCTGACGGAACTGGAGAAGGAGCTGCGCGACTGGCTGCGCGCCCAGCCTGGTGGTGGTGGCTGGTGGGCGGTCATTAAGGCCGGCTTCCAGCGGTCCCGCGACCTCGGCCGTGCCGACCGTTCAAGTAGTGACGGGCTGCGCGAGGCGGTGGCGGCACTGGCCGCGAACTGGGCCCGGCTCCACGCTGCGGCGATGGACCCCGAGTGCCGCGAGTGGACGGACGCCGCGAGCAAGAGCCTCCGCGCCGTACTGGCCGCCCACCCCGCCCAGACCGACGCGGGAGAGCGCCCGTGAGGCCGACCCCGATCCCGGACGCCGAGGTCTGGGAGGGCGCGGTCCGCAGGGTCATCTCACCCCCGGACGGCGACCTGACGAATCCGGACATCGCGCCCGTCGAAGCGGTGATCGACCGCTCTCCATCGACCGGTGCGGTCAACCTGTCGGTGCGCATGGAGCTCGAGGACGACGACCTGGAGAAGCTCGCCGCCGGCGGCATGGTCTGGGTCACGTTCTGGGGCCACATCGTGCCCTTCGCGGTCACCGTCGTTGAGCCGGCCCGATGAGCGCCGACCTGGCCCGCTCGTGGCGCGTGTTCATCGACGCCCTCGAACGCGGCAACCGTGTCGAGCGGTTCGCGGCATGGCTCGCACGGAGGGCGAGCCGATGAGCACCAACTACACGCGTCTCGCCAAGGGCATCAGCGAGGCGGCGTTTCAGACCCGGATCACTGAGCTCTGCGCGTGGCTCCGGTTGAAGTGGCACCACGAGACCGACTCACGGAAGACCCGCAAGGGCTGGCCTGACCTGGTGATCGCCGGCCCGCACGGTGTCGTGTTCTCCGAGCTCAAGAAGAACGAACGCGAGCGACCGTCGCCGGAGCAGGAGGAGTGGCTGAACACGCTCCACGCGGCCGGCGCCCGCGTCTACGTGTGGCGGCCCGCCGACTGGCCCGAGATCAACCGGGTGCTCCACGAGCTCGCTGGACGCGCGTGCCCGAGGGAGTTCTCTGTCTAATGCCATGGGTCCGGTTCGGCGACACCGCCGCCACCTATCCGAAGCTCCTGCTGATCGCGGGGCTTCCGGGTGCCGACGCGCGCGCCGTCAACGAGGTCCGCGGCTGGCTGTACGCGTGCGCAACCCAGTCGGGCAACCACATGACCGACTACGTCGTCGACCCGGGCACAGCCGCGCTCTTCGGCGGCAGCCGCACCAAGAAGCTCATCGACTGGTGCGTCAAGACCGGACTGCTCACCCCGGTCAAGATCTCCGGCGTCGATCACTGGGTCATCATCAACGACCCCGAGTTCATCCACATCCGCACCCGCGCCGAAGTCGAATGGGACCGCCAACGGCAAAGCGACACCGCCAACGTCGGGCTCACCGTCCCTGTCCGGCTTCGCGACGGCGACAACTGCCGCTACTGCGGAGTGCTCGTGCAGTGGATGGGCAGGAAGTCCAACCGCTCCGCCGAGTACGACCACCGCAACCCCGGCCAGGCCGCCACCGTGGACACCCTGGTGGTCGCCTGCCGGACCTGCAACGGCGCTCGCCAGGCAAACCCTCAGTGGGACGCCGACCACCCCCTCCGCCCTGTCCCCGCAAGCCCCAACTACACCGAGCCCACCGCGAGGTTCCTCACGGTCAACGGCTACCCGATCGAGCCCAACGTCCAGCCAGACGCACTCACCGCTAGCAGCGCGGACACCGCAGCCGAACAGGCGCGACCCGCAGCGCAGCACCAGACGCGAGAGGCCGTCGACGAGCAGGCCGACCAGGTGCCGGAAGTACCGCAAGAACTCGACGCGAAGTCACATACGGGCTCGTTAGGAACTGGTTTGTCCGGGACGGGTCGGGGCGGACCGGGACCCGGGCCTAGTCCTACTCGACGTAGAAGCCGAGGTGGTCGAGGGCGAAGGCGACCTCCAGACCCAACGCTGCCCGAACCACCTCCACCCACGCCCAGCCAGCCCGAGCGCCGCCTCACTGCCGCCGAGCTGAACGAACGAATCCGAGCCGAAACCGAACGCCGGCGCGCGTCACCTGACCAGCCCGAGGAGACCCAGTGATCCACTGCCTGAACTGTGGGGCAGAGACCAGCAACGGCCTCGCGCTCTGCGAGCTCTGCCAGCGCAAGGTCCTGCTCGCCCTGGAGTTCATCCCGATCTACTTCCGCAACCTCGCACGGTGGCGTCCCGGTCGTGCCGGATCACGTCCTGTCCCAGGCTCACGCGTCCTCTACGACGGCGACCAGGAACAGGGCACCGGCGACCGCATCAGCGACCGGCTCGACGAGGCCGCCAGCGCGCTGACTGAGCGGGCGCAGAAGTTGGTGGAGGCTCGACCGCACCTCGCCCGTCTACTCGACCGCCTAGCCGCTGCGCGGGCCGCTGAACGAGTCGACGAGGCGCAGGCGGTGGCGTGGCTGTGCCGAGGGTTCAGCAGGTATCTGGCCTCGCTCTCCACGCTCGACTGGTGCGGTGAGTTCGTCAGCGAGCTGGCGCACCACGAGGAGACGTTGCGCAGGCTCACCGAGACCGCCGTGCCCGGCTGGTACGCCGGTGGATGCAGCCACTGCCACGCACCCACCTACGTCGTTCCCGGCCTCAGGTGGGTCACCTGTCGAAGGTGCGGAGCAACGACCTACGCCGGCGACCACCTCGACACCATCCTCGACGAGGCGCGCAGCTGGGTCGCCCGGCCGATGCGGCTGGCCGAGGCGGTCGTCGCGCTCGTTGACGAGGAGCTCAGCGTCCAACGGCTGCACAAGCGCATCAGCAAGTGGGGTGAGCGGGGCCGACTCACGGCGTTGCGCAGGCTGGATGCGGACGGCGATCCGAGCGGACCGAAGCGCTACCGCCTGTCCGAGGTTCTCGACGTTCTGAGGAGCGAGGGCGCGACACGCGTCACCGATGGAGGTGACCCGGATGCTGCGGTCGTGTCGTGACCTGGGCTACCCTTTGTCGCAGTTGGCGACGTATCGGCGCGCCCAGGTGCCGCGGTCATGATGCGGCCCACGCCGAAGGTCTACGGCCCGCACCGCGAGGAAGACAGCCCGCGAACCGTCACCGTATTCGCTCGCCACCGCGACGGTGGCGACCACGAAGAGCTGATCCCCGAGGTCATGCTGCGTCAGCGTCGCGTGATCAACGAGCGGGCGGCACGCGAGCCGGCCGACTCGGAGCGCTGATGTCCAAGCCGCGCTATCGCTACGCCCACCAGCAGGAGCGCAAGCGCTGGGCCAAGGTCGTCGCCGCAGGCGAGGCCTACTGCGCCGAGCCGGTGTGCAAGATGAAGTCGCGGTGGATACCAGCCGAGTGGGCGAGCACGCAGCTCTGGCACCTTTGCCACGATCCGAGCGGCACCATCGTCATCGGTGTCGGTCACCGCAAGTGCAACCTCTCCGAGGCCGCTACGCGCGGCAACAAGATGCGGGGCCGGAAGGGCAGCCGGAAGGCCCGCGAGGTCCGCACAGTGCGCCGCTCGACCAACCGTTGGGTCATCTGATGCGACCGACGGGGTGGGGTGGGTCGCATCTCTGCGGCGTCGCCCTGAAGACCGCCGCCGTCTTCATCTCCCCCCTCCCGCCCTCGACGGCGTCACCGTGACGGAACGGAGGTCGCGATGCCGTACTCCGCCAACGTGATCTGCTCCGAGTGCGGCGAACCGTTCAAGACTCAGTCTCCGCGCGCGAAGTACTGCTCGGCGAAGTGCCGGAAGGCGGCCAACCGCCGGCCCTCGAAACAGGGGAAGTCGGCGGCCTCCACTGTGACACCTCCGCCGCCCGGCGGGCTGATCTCGCAAGTGGCCGCAGATCTCGAGAAGGCACACGCGCTGGACACGATCCCGGGTCGGGCGGCGCTCGCTCTGGCGTACCGGATCGAGTCGCCGATGGAGACCGGCTCGGCCGCCGCGTCGATGACGAAGGAGCTCTCGCGTCTGATCGCCGAGGCGCGGGCCGAGGTCGCCCCGAAGCTGGGCGACGCGGGTGACGAGATCGAGGCCCGAGTCTCGGCCAAGCTGCAGCTGGTGCAGTGAGCCGCGCCAAGCTGCCGGCGGTGCTGGCCGATCCGGAGGCGCTGGTCCCCCCGGCGTTCTACCACTGCCCGGAGTACGTCACCACGATCGGCCCCGAGGCGGTCGACCTGGTCACGCTGTTCGGCCGCACTCCGAATCCCGAGCAGGCGCTGTTGCTCGACGACTCGTTCGGGATGGATCGCCGCGGCCGGCTGGCCGCGTTCGAGATCGCGGTCATCGCCTCCCGGCAGAACCTGAAGACCGGCTTCTTCGAGTTCCGCGCGCTCGCCAAGGCGCTGCTGCTGAAGCGGCCGCTCCAGATCTGGACCGCGCACAAGGAGTCGGCCACCGACCAGGCGCTGGCCGACTTCAAGGAGATGATCGAAGCATCCGCCGAGCTCTCCCGTCGGGTGAAGGGCTTCACCGAGGGCAAGGGTGCGAAGTCGCTGCAGTTCGTCAACGGCTGCACGATCGTGTTCCGGCCCCGCACCGGCAAGGCCGGACAGTCGATGTCGGCCAACGACGTCGACCTCGACGAGCTGTTCGCCGCAGAGCCGAGGCACCTCGGCTCCCTGCTCCCGACGCTCTCGACCAGGGCGAACGCCCAGGTGGGCATGGCGTCATCGGCCCCGCACGAGGGCAGCGACTACGAGCGCACCGTCATGGCACGAGGGCGCGCCGCGTCCGAGGGTCGCGCGGTCGAGCCGCGGCTGCTGTACGCAGAGTGGTCGGTGCAGCGTCTCCTCGGCACCAACCTCGACGGCTCCCCGAAGTACGGCCCGGCACCTTGCGAGAGCGAGGACTGCGGTCACGGCATCGACGCTGTCGGATGTATCGCCGACAACCGCGAGATGATCAAGCTCGCAAACCCGAGCGTCGGCCGCAGCTCGGCCCCGGCCATCGGCTGGGACTACATCGACGACGAGCGCCGGGTCCTGCAAGACGCGATCGAGGAGTACTTCCGCGAGCGGCTGAGCTCAGGGTGCGAGGACAAGTCCACCACTGGGCAGACGATCTTCGGCCCGGCCGCCCACTGGCAGCGATGCGGGCTCGACCTGGAGGACGAGGACGCCGAGGTCGAGGCGCCGCACAAGCCGGAGGCGATCGGGATCGCCGTCTCCGTCGACCGCACTGTCGCCTCGATCGCCGCCTCAGCGATGCTCACCTTGGTCGCTGCCGACTTCGCCAAGGGCCGACGCCGCGAGGTGACCGACGATGACGACGCGGAGATCGAGACCATCGAGGTTCCCTACGTCGCTCCGGTCGACCGCCGCGACGGAGTCGCCTGGGTGATCGCCGAGGCCAAGCGCATCCAGGACGACACCGAGTGTCTGGTGCTGGTCGATGAGAAGGGTCCGACCAGCGACCTGATCAAGGACCTGGAGGACGCCGGGGTCAAGGTCACCACCCTCACGCTCGACGAGTGCAGCGCGGCCTACTCCCGGATCTACGACCGGGTCACGATCGGCGGCCTCATCCACCCAAACGCCAGCGAGCTGGACGACGCGGTCGGCGGCGCGGCCTGGCGCATGGTCGGCGATCGCCGCGTGCTCGGCCGCCGCCAGTCCGTCGAGGAGGTCTCCATGTTGGAGGCCGGGACCTTCGCCATCTACGGCGCCGACGTACTCGGCGCCGGATCCGCCTACGAGGAGCGAGGTCTCAATGTTTGGTGACCGTGACCGGCTGCTGAAGACCCGGCTCCGCGAGGAGTTCGTGGTCACCCTGCTCGACGGCTCCGGCTGGCGCGGCGTCCTGTACGCCGTCGACTCCCGCACCGTGATCCTCCGCGACGCCGAGGCTCTGTCCGACCAGGCCCGAGGTCCCGTCGACGGCGAGCTGATCCTCTCCCGCGATCGCATCGACTACATGCAACGGCCGTGAAGGAGGGCTGATGGTCTTCCTCTCTGGCGGCGTTGCCCGCCTCACTCCCCCGGCTGCCTACGGCGGCACCGACAACCTGATGGGCCGCGTCGTCCAGGCGCCGGCCGAGGGCCTGCGGCTGAACACCACGTTCGCCTCCTACGGCAAGATCTACGAGACCCACCTGTGGGTGGCGGTGCTGGTCAACAAGCTGGCCAACGGAACCGCCCGGCTTCCGCTGCCGGTCTACCGCCGGACCGACACCGGTCGCGATGACGCACGCGAGACTTCCTATGCGCGCCTGCTGCGCAACCCGAACCCGGTCATGGACCGGTTCACGTTCTGGCAGTGGACGTCCTCGACCTACGACGTCAACGGCGAGGCGATCTGGATCAAGGTCCGCCCCAGCCCAGGCGCCGAGCCGACCCAGCTGTGGCCGCTGCACCCGGCGAACGTCGTCACTGAACGCGACGACGCGGGCGTGCTCTGGTACGTGTGGCGCTACGCCCGCGACCTCGAGCTGCGCTGGCCCTCGCACGACGTCGTCCACTTCCGCACGTTCAACCCGGCCTCGACGCTTCGCGGGCTGTCAAGGCTCGAGCCGCTGCGGGCGACGCTGATGAACGAGGACGCGATCCGCCGGGCGCAGCAGGCGTTCTGGAAGAACGGTGCCCGGCCCTCGGTGATCCTGACCCACCCGAAGGAGCTCCGCGGTGGCGCCGCCAAGCGGGTCAAGGAGTCATGGCAGGAGGCCCACGGCGGGATCGAGTCCTGGTCGAAGACTGCGATCCTCGAAGAGGGCATGAAGGCCGAGGTCGTCCAGCTCTCCTCCGAGGAGATGCAGATGATCGAGTCGCGCAAGGTCAACCGCGAGGAGGCCTGCGCGATGTACGACGTGCCCCCACCCGTGGTGCACATCCTCGACCACGCCACGTTCAGCAACATCACCGAGCAGATGCGCTCGCAGTACCGAGACACCCAGGCACCCCGGATCGGCATGTTCGAGTCTGTCATCGACCACCAGCTGCGCCCCGACTTCGACCCGCACGGCGAGCTCTACGCCGAGTTCCTGATGGACGAGGTGCTGCGCGGCTCATTCGAGCAGCGCGCCGAGGCCTACCAGAAGGCCATCAACTCGGGATGGATGCAGCCGGCCGAGGCCCGGGACAAGGAGAACATGCCAGACGGCGGCGAGGCGTCGCGGCGCCTGTACATCAACGGCGCTGCCGTTCCTCTGGAGCTCGCCGGCGGCAGGCCCGCCGGACTGGCGGGAGACCCCGACGACGAGGCGGACCCGGTCGAGGTGCTCCGCACCATCGCCGGCCGCCTCTCGCGCGCCACCTCCCCGGCCGACGTCGACGCGCACGCGTTGCTGCGCGGCCTGCCCGCCGCGGCCGCCGACACGGTGTCCGCTCACCTGAACGCTGCCCTGGTCCGGGGCGATGACATCACCACTCTGCGGCGCTCCCTGGCCGCCTCACTCAGCGAAGGAGATCAGTCGTGACGAACACGATCTGCAAGACCGTCGGCGTGGTGACCAAGGGAGCCGATGACGCCGACTCCGAGCACGGCACGTTCGAGGTCATCCTCTCGACCCCGACCGAGGATCGTGACGGCGAGGAGGTGAAGGCCGAGGAGTGGAAGACCCCGCTCCCCGACCACATCACCTTCGACATCGACCACGGCATGAGCGTGGCGACCACCGTCGGGTCCGGCGCACCGACGATCGACGACGACGGCAAGATGAGGGTGAAGGGCAACTACGCCTCGACCCCGCTCGCCCAGCAGACCCGGGCCCTGGTCAACGAGGGCCACATCAAGACCACCTCGGTCGCGTTCATGCGCATCGGGAAGAAGGGCGCCGACGGTCCGAAGCGCGAGCTGCTGAACGGTGCGTTCGTCGCGGTGCCGGCCAACCCCGAGGCGCTGGTCCTGACGTCGAAGGCGCTGGAGGGTGAGACCTCCCCCGACACCGTGCTGAAGGGCGCGATCGAGTCGGTGCTGAAGGCGCTGGCCGGTTCCTACGAGGAGCGCGAGCGCGCCGTCTACGACGCCGTCCGCGGTCGCTTCGACGAAGAGGAAGGCGTCTACGCCTGGCCGGTGGCCACCTTCGACGACAACGTGGTCTACCGCGTCTCCGGCGGCGACGAGTCGGGGACCACCTGGCGCGCGCCGTACACCATGGCCGAGGACGGCACCGCCGAGCTCGGCGAGGCCGAGCAGGTCGTCATCACCGAGGTCATCACCACAGTTTCCGAGGGCAGCACCTCCGCCTCCGACGACGCCGACTCCGCCGCCAAGGCCGCCGAGTCCGCCTCTGAGGACGCCGAGAAGCGGGCGCTCGACGCTGAGAACGCCGCCAAGGCGGCCGCTCTCAGCAACCTGGCAGCCGTGCAGTTCAGCTGACAGACGCTCCACCCCTCCCGCACACCACCACCTATCCGCCCTCGCGTGGCGGAGAAAGGGGTCTGGCTGTCATGCCTACCCTCAAGCAGCTCGAAGAGCAGGGCACCGCGCTCGCCCAGAAGCAGCTCGAGCTCGTCCACACCGACGAGCGTTCGTGGACCGAGAAGCAGGCCGAGTTCGACAAGATCGGCACCGACCTGACCGCGGTCCTCGACCAGCACAAGGCACTCAAGGGTGTCGAGAGCATCGAGGCCTACCTCGCCGGCACCGCCGAGGAGCAGGGCGTCAAGCAGGGCGACGAGGACCGCCGGTCGCGCAAGACCATCGGCCAGCAGATGGTGGACTCCGATCAGTGGAAGTCCATCACCGGGCAGAAGGGCTCCCGGTTCACCTCCGGCGCGATCGAGGTGAAGGACGTCACGGTCACCGACCCGGTCAACCCGGGCGTGATGCAGACGACCATGCAGCCCGGCGTCGTGGACATCCGGTTCCGCCGGCTGACCGTGCGCCAGCTGCTCGCCCAGGGCGCGATGGACAACCCGGCGATCTCCTACCTCGTGGAGACGGCGGTCACCAACGCGGCCGACGCGGTCGAGCGGGGCGCTCTGAAGCCGGAGTCGGCTCTGACGCTGGACACCGTGACCGAGTCGGCCAAGAAGATCGCGACGACGCTGACGACCGAGGACGAGATCCTCGACGACCTGTCGTTCGCGCGGTCCTACATCGACGGCCGCCTCGGGACGTTCGTCGAGCTGAAGGAGGAGGACGAACTCCTCAACGGTTCCGGTGTGGGCGCCCACCTCACCGGACTGCTGAACCGCGCCGGCCTCGCCGCCGCGGTTCCGCTCGGTGTCGACACTCGCCCGGACGCGCTGTACAAGCAGATCAACGCGATCCAGACGACCGCCTTCCTCATGCCGGACGGCATCGTGATCAACCCGGCCGACTGGCTGGAGATCAAGCTGGCCAAGGACGGCAACGGCCAGTACTACGGCGGCGGCCCGTTCGTCGCCGGCGTCGGTGACGTGCTCTGGGGTCTGCCGGTCGCGGTCACCCCTGCGATCGCCGCGGGCACCGCGCTGGTCGGCGCCTTCCAGTCGGCGGCCCAGGTCCTGCAGCGCAAGGGCCTGACCGTCGAGGCGACCAACACCAACGAGGACGACTTCGTGAACAACCGGGTCACCTTCCGGGCGGAGGAGCGCCTCGCGCTCGCCGTCTACCGGCCCGGCGCCTTCGGCACCGTCACCGGCCTCTGAGACGTCTGGGGCGGGCAGAGACGTCAGTCCCTCTGCCCGCCCCAGGCTCACCCACGACGAGGAGGACGCCATGAGTTCCCCGAACCGAATCCACCTACTCCCGGAAAGAGACAGGATGATGGCCGAGACCTACCGCCAGAACGCCGACGGCTCGAACAACCCCACCGGTAAGGCCGAGCCCCAGGACGCCCCGAAGGTGCACCGCGGCTCGCCCGTCGGGAAGGTCGTCAGGCCGCCGGCCGAAGACGCCAAGCCGACCGGGCAGAGCCAGGCCAGCACCAAGGCGAAGAAGCGGGCCTGACTCAACCATGGCCGTGACCGCCGATGAGCTGCGGACCGAGGTAGGTGCAGGGAGCACGGTGGCTGACGCCGTGCTCCAGAAGCTCGTCGACGTCGCAGATGCCCTGGTCGACGACTACGTCGCGTCCGCGGCCGAGGGCATCGTGGTCCCAGAGCTGATGGTTGACCAGGCCTGGCTGGCGTGCGCGGTTGAGCTGTTCAACCTTCGCAAGGCGCCCAACGGCGTGCTGAACCAGCAGTACGAAGGCGTTGACGGCGGCGTCCAGTCGGCCCCCATCCGGATCAGCGGCGACCCGCTGAGGCCGGTGCGACCGTTGCTGGCTCCCTGGATCGGTGGCCTGACGACGTGAGCAACGCTCTGGAGGACCTCCGCGCCGAGCTGCAGGACGCGATGAACACCGCCCAGCTGGACGCCCACCTCGTGACTCCGGAGATCGTCAGCCCGCCCGCCACGTTCGTCGGACCCGGAGACCCCTACGTCAGTCTCGAGGGAGCCAACATCGGCTGCGTCATCGTCCGCCACGAGATCGTGCTGGCCGTCGGGGTCGGCGTCAACGAGGTCAACGCCGCCGAGCTCGACCGGCGGTTCCTCGCCGCCCTCGCGGCGCTGCCGGGCCACTACGCGGTCGAAGGCTCCTTCACCGGCCAGGTGCCCCTCAACGGACAGCAGTACCTCGGCGGCGTCCTCAGCACTCTCACCGAGATCCAGATCCCCGAGCCCGAGGAGAACCCGTGATCACTCTCGAAGACGTCAGCGAGCAACTCGACGCGATCGCCGCGCTCGACCCTGCCCGTGTCGGCGACTGGTCCGACGAGACCGTCTCTGCTGTCCTCGCCGCCGAGCACGCCGCGCAACGGTCCGTTCTCAACGTCCCGTCACCACGTCCGGTCGAGGTCGACATGGCGCTCATGATCCGCGTCCTGCACAACCTGGCCACCACCAACGGTGACCCCCTGGTGCGTGTCGGCGTCCACGCCGAGGGAGTGCGCGAGATCGAGATGCCCTACAGCAAGCGCACCCAGGGCAACGCCGAGCCGGACCCCACCCCCACGCGTCGCGGCAGCAAGGCCGCGAAGAAGACGGCTGCCACCACGGCCGCCACCACCAAGGAAGGAACCAGCTGATGGCAGCCATCGGAACACGCAAGCTGAAGCTCGAGGTCGACGGCACCGAGTACTCGCCGGAGGTCTCCAACGTCCGCATCACCTCCGGTGAGGCGGAGAGCGACTTCACCACGTTCGAGGAGGCCGCGCAGGGCGGTGCCCGCGACTACGCCCTGGTGGTCACCCTCGTCCAGGACGCGGCCGCCGGGACGCTGTGGTCGCAGATCTTCGACAGCGCCGGCACCGACGTGCCCTACTCGGTCCAGCCCTACGGCAACGCGCTGGCCACGGTCGGTGAGCCGCACTTCGAGGGCACCTGCACCATCACCGAGCCCGACGGCGACCTGCTCGGCGGCGAGGCCAACAAGTCCAACACGGCGAAGATGACCATCGAGGTCACCTTCCCGTGCACGGCCAAGCCGGCCAAGGTCACCACGTAACACATGGTCGATCGCCTGGGCTTCCGCGTCGAGGGTCTGTCGCAGGTCGTTCGCGCCCTGCAGACCCTCGGCGTGGAGGTCGAGGACCTGAAGGACGCCTTCGGCGAGATCTCCCGTGAGGGTGCGCAGTTGGCGTCCCAGTACGCCCCTCGCCGGTCTGGCCGCCTGGCGGGCGACGTCCGCGGCAACCGAGCCAAGTCCAAGGCCGTCATCACCGCCGGCCGTGGCTCGGTGCCCTACGCGGCGCCCATCAACTACGGCTGGGCGAAACGCAACATCGCGGCCTCCGGCTTCATGCAGAAGGCCGACCAGGCGCTGCAGCCCTACGCGCTGCGGCGGCTCGAGGAAAACATCAACCGCAACATCCAACGAGAAGGACTGACCTGATGAGCACCAGCCCCCTGACCCTGACCGAGACGGTCGAGAGCCTCAACGGTTTCGAGGAGATCGCGATCGAGACCAACTTCGGTGGCGACATCGAGACCCTGCTGGAGACCAAGGCGACCAAGGCGTACCGCGCGCTGGTCGCGGTCACCCTGGCCCGCGGTGGCGCGAACGCCAAGGAGGCGAAGAAGCAGGCGATGAGCCTCACGATCAAGGAGGCCACCAACTACTTCGCGAAGGACGAGGAGGTCAACGAGGAGGACC
>Ga0299914_10000786_pt1 | contig 19792 bp, 26 predicted proteins | sample RVTome_10_FD_201361 | JGI IMG/M metagenome (GOLD analysis project Ga0299914, IMG submission 201361) | Soil microbial communities from uranium-contaminated site in the Upper Colorado River Basin, Wyoming, United States - RVT153D57 (version 2) ...
GCTCGCCGTCCTCTCGGAGGAGATGGGGCTCGTGCAGATCGTGGGCGGGATCGTGATCGCCGCCGGCATCCTGCTCGCCCGCCAGGCCCGGCCGCCGGCACCGTCGCCGGACTGAGAGCTGCCCTAGAATCCGCGGCGTGATGAGGCAGGTGGAGCCGCGGCTCCGGGACATGAGCTGAACGAGTCAGGACGGCTACACTCTGCAAAGCACGAGCGAGGTACGGCTGGCGCCCTTTGCGCCTTCCAACCCGTTCGAGTACGTGGGAAGGGAGGTGTTTGATGGCGACAGGAACCGTGAAGTGGTTCAACGACGCGAAGGGCTACGGCTTCATCGCGCCGGACGAGGGCTCGAAGGATCTCTTCGTGCACTTCTCCAACATCGCAGGCGAGGGCTTCAAGTCCCTCACCGAGGGCTCCCGGGTCGAGTACGAGGCCCGCGAGGGCACGAAGGGCCCCGAGGCGACCAACGTGATCCCGATCGAGGGCTAGAGCCTGCAGCTTTGCACGTTCCGGGCAGGGGGCCGCGAGGCTCCCGGGCGAGTCGAGGGGGACCGGGTCGTCGAGCTCGGCGCCCCCTCGCTCGCCGCCTGGCTTGAAAGCGGCGGCGAGGACGTCGGCGACCATGCGCTCGCGGACGTGCGCCTCCTCGCCCCGATCCCGCGGCCGCCGTCTGTCCGGGACTTCTACGCCTTCGAGCGCCACGTCCGCTCGGCCCGCGCCCAGCGGGGGTTGGAGATGGCGCCCGAGTGGTACCGGCTGCCCGTCTTCTACTTCTCGAACCCGGCCGCGGTGAGCGGCCCGGACGACGAGGTGGTGTTTCCCCCGGAGAGCTCCGCCTGGGACTACGAGCTCGAGGCCGCGGCGGTCGTCGGCGCGGACGGGCGCATCGCCGGGTTCACCGTCATGAACGACTGGTCCGCGCGCGATCTTCAGAAGATGGAGATGGCCGTCGGTCTGGGGCCGGCGAAGGGCAAGGACTTCGCCACGACCCTCGGGCCCGTCCTCGTCACCCTGGACGAGCTGGGCGACTTCCGGCTCGAGATGGTCGCCCGGGTGAACGGCGAGGAGCGCTCGCGCGGGAACATGGGCGACATCCACTGGCAGTGGGACGCCCTCGCCGAGCACGCCGGGCGCAACACCCGCCTGCTGCCCGGGGACGTCCTCGGCTCCGGCACGGTCGGCACCGGCTGCATCCTCGAGCACGGCGACGGCCGCTGGCTCCGCCCTGGCGACGTCGTCGAGCTCGAGATCGAGCGGATCGGCGTTCTCCGGAACGTCGTCGGTGCGCCGCGGGAAGCCGGCGCAGACTCGTAGCGGTTTCGACGCGTTCGGTGTGGGAGTGGCGCGCCGCGCCGCGATAGTCTGAACGCAGGGGGGCTCGCGTCCCCCCACCCGGGGGTGGGCGGCGGCGGACGCTACGGCTCGTCGAGGCGAAGCGGGCGCTCGAAGAGCGTCGACAGGACGATCTGGGTCTGCGTGCGCAAGACGCCGCGGTGCTCGCGGAGGCGTTCCAGCAGGCGCTCGAGGTGGCCGGTGTCCGAGGCGCGGACGACGAGGACGGCGCTCGCCTCGCCGGCGACGGTGTACGCGGCGACGACCTCCGCGTGGCTCTCGACCGCGGCCCGGACCTCGTCCGCCGCCATCGTCCCCTCGCAGTACAGGGAGACGACCGCCTGCATCGACCAGCCGAAGAGCGCCGGGTCGAGCACCGCCGTGTAGCCGGTGATCACGCCGGCGGCCTCGAGCCGGTCGACGCGGCGCTTCACGGCGGGGGCGGAGAGCCCGACCGTCTCGCCGACCTCGCGGAACGACCGGCGGGCGCCCTCTCGAAGCAGCGCAACGATCTGCCGGTCAATTTCGTCTTGGACGGGGGTGCGCGGCCTCACGGCGCAACGAAGAGCCATTGTGTCCGGCGGATCATGCGGCCATCATTGCAAGAACGTCGGAGGAAGGAGAGAGCGAGCCATGTCGACGCAGCTTGAGACGAACGCCGAGGGCGCCGCCGCCGATCCGATGCCCCTGCTCGGGCTCGACCACATCGAGCTCTGGGTCGGGAACGCGAAGCAGGCCGCGCACTACTTCACGACCGCCTACGGCTTCAGGGAGGTCGCAGCCGCCGGGCTCGAGACAGGCCTCCGGGACCGCGCCTCGCACGTGGTTCAGCACGGAAACGTCCGCATCGTCCTGACTGCCCCGCTCGTCGGCACGAGCCCCGTCGCCGCGCACGTCGCGGCGCACGGCGACGGCGTCCGCTCGCTCTCGCTGGCCGTGCCCGACGCCGCCGCCGCCTACTCCACCGCCCTCGACCGGGGCGCGCAGGGCGTCGCCGAGCCGCACGAGCTGGAGGACGAGCATGGCACCGTCCGCCTCGCCTCGATCGCCCTCTACGGCGACACGATCCACACCTTCGTCGAGCGCGGCGCCTACGACGGTCCCTTCCTCCCGGGCTACGCGGCCGTCGAGGGCGACGACGATCTCGGCCTCCTGACCGAGTTCGACCACGCGGTCGGAAACGTCGAGCTCGGCCGCATGGACGAGTGGGTGTCCTTTTACGAGCGCGTGCTCGGCTTCACCGAGATGCTCGCCTTCACCGACGAGGACATCTCCACCGAGTACTCCGCGCTCATGTCGAAGGTCGTCGCCGACGGCGAGGGGCGCATCAAGTTCCCGATCAACGAGCCGGCCGAGGGGAAGCGCAAGTCGCAGGTGGACGAGTACCTCGAGTTCTACGGCGGCCCCGGCGTCCAGCACATCGCGGTGCAGACGCCGGACATCGTCGGCGCCGTGCGCCTTCTCCGCGCCCGCGGCGTCCGCTTCCTCGCCACGCCGACCACCTACTACGACGACGTCGCCGAGCGCGTGGGGGAGATCGACGCCGAGTACGGCGATCTGGCCGAGTTGGGTATCCTCGTCGACCGAGACGACGAGGGCTATCTGCTGCAGATCTTCACGAAGCCGATCGGCGACCGGCCCACGGTCTTCTTCGAGCTGATCGAGCGCCACGGCTCCCGCGGCTTCGGCGCCGGGAACTTCAAGGCGCTCTTCGAGGCGCTCGAGCGCGAGCAAGAGCTGCGCGGGAACCTTTGATGCTCGATCGGCGCCTGCAGCACTTGCGGATGGCGGCTGCGACACTGCGCCGGATCGGCGCGCTCGCCCTTGCCCGTACTGCCCGGTACGCTCAGCGGGCGATCGCGCCGCCCGGCTTGGTCGCAACCGTCCCCGACGAGCGCTCCAGACACCGACCGAGCATCTAGCCATGCCGACCTACGTCAGCCGCGGCCGCGTCCCCCGTAAGCGCCACATCCAGTTCCGGGAGAACGGGACGCTCCTGACCGAGGAGGTCATGGGGCTCGAAGGCTTCTCCGGGAACGAGTCGATCCTCTACCACCTCCACTCGCCGTGCCGGCTCGAGGAGGTCGGCTCCTTCGAGCCGATCGTTCGCGAGGAGTGGGTGCCCGACGGCCACGCGCACCGCCACCTGCGCACGCACGAGGTCGAGCCGGGTGGGGACGCGATCGGCGGCCGGCGGCTGCTCATGTGGAACGACGACGTCGAGATCGAGCTCGCCCGCCCAACCGACGAGATGGACTTCTTCTACCGGAACGGCGAGGGCGACGAGGTCGTCTTCGTCCACGAGGGGAGCGGCACCCTGGAGACGATCTTCGGCGACCTGCCGTACCGCGAGGGCGACTACGTCGTGATCCCGCGCGGCACCACCTACCGCTTCGCGCCCGAGGGGGAGCAGCGCCACGTCGTCTTCACCTCGCCCGGGCTGATCGAGATCCCGCGCCGCTACCGGAACGAGTACGGGCAGCTGCTCGAGCACGCGCCCTACTACCACCGAGACCTCCACCCGCCAACCGACCTCCGCACGCACGCCGACCGCGGCGAGTTCGTCGTCAAGCTCCGCATCAAGGACGGGATCCAGACCTACGTTCTCGACTACCACCCCTTCGACGTCGTCGGCTGGGACGGCTACGTCTACCCGTGGACGTTCAACATCCGCGACTTCGAGCCGATCACGGGCCGGATCCACATGCCGCCTCCGTCGCACCAGACCTTCCAGGGGCGCAACTTCGTCATCTGCTCCTTCTGCCCGCGCAAGCTCGACTTCGACCCCGAGGCGATCCCCATCCCGTACCACCACTCGAATCTCAACAGCGAGGAGATGATCTACTACGTCGACGGCAACTTCTCCTCGCGCAAGGGCATCGAGATCGGCTCGGTGACGCTGCACCCGTCCGGCATCCCGCACGGGCCGCATCCAGGGCTCGCGGAGAAGTCGATCGGCATGACGGAGACCCACGAGTACGCGGTCATGTGCGACACGTTCCACCCGCTCCGGCTCAGCGCCTTCGCGCGCGACCTCGACGACCCGAGCTACGCGTACTCGTGGCGCGACGCCGTCGACGCCGCGGTGGACGAGGATCCCGCAGGGGTGACGTCGCACCTTTGAGCGGCCGCACGCTGGTCGTCGACTTCGACGGCACGATCACCGAGCAGGACCTCCTCGACGAGATCGCCCAGACCTTCGGGGACGAGGACGTCTACCGCGAGGTCGACGAGGGCCTCGACGACCACACGCTCACGCTCAACGAGGTGATCCGGCGCGAGTTCGAGCCGGTGCGCGCCCCGCTCGGCGAGGTACAGGAGTGGGTGCTCGAGAACGTCGGCGTGCGCCCCGGCTTCCACGAGCTCGTCGAGCTCGCGCGGGCGCGCGGCTGGCGCTTCGTCATCGTCTCGTCAGGCTTCCGCGAGCTGATCGAGCCGGTGCTCGAGCGCGAGGGGCTCGCCGGGATCGAGCTCCTCTCCAACTCGATCGATCCCGACCCCTCGGGCTGGAAGGTGCAGTTCCGCGTCTCCGAGACCTGCGACGTGTGCGGCCAGCCGTGCAAGCGCGCGACCGCGGCCGCGCTCGCCGACGGGAGCGAGCTCGTCTACGTCGGCGACGGCTACTCCGACCGCTGCGCCGCCGAGTCGGCCGACCTCGTCTTCGCCCGGCGCGGCCTCGCGAGCTACCTCGAGGAGCGCGGCGTCCCCTTCGAGCGCTTCGAGGACTTCCATTCCGTCGCTCGCCGTCTCGCTTCCTGAGCCGTTCGACTTCGCGCTCTCGACGGAGCGCTACCGCGCGTTCGGGCCGGATCTGGCGAACCTCTGGCGCGACGGCGCGCTCCACCGGGTCCTCGGCGCGCGGGAGGTGAGGATCGAGCCGGCGCGGGGCGGAGTCGCGGTTGCCGGCGCGACCGCGGACCTCGCGGAGCCCGTGCGCCGCTACCTGGGGGCGCTGTTCGACCTGGACGCCTTCGCCGCCTTCGCCGTCACCGAGCCCGTCCTGGCGGAGGTCGTCCCGGCTCTGCGCGGCTTCCGGCCGCCGCTCGTCCCCGATCCGTTCGAGACGCTGGTGACCTCGATCACGGCGCAGCAGATCTCGCTGCGTGCGGCCGCCAGCATCCGCAACCGCCTGATCGAGGCCTTCGGCGAGCGGCGCGAGCACGCCTACGTGTTCCCGGCGCGCGAGCGGCTGGCGCTCGCCCGCCCGGAGGAGCTCGTCGCCGTCGGCTTCTCCGGCCGCAAAGCCGAGTACGTCGTCGGGCTGGCCCGGTCGGGCCTCGACCTGCACGCGCTCGCGCTGCTCCCGGACGACGAGGTGCGCGCGGCGCTCGTGGCGCTGCCGGGGATCGGCGCGTGGACGGCGGACTGGTTCCTCGCCCGCCACCTGGGCCGGCCGGAGGCGTGGCCGGCGGGCGACCTCGCGCTGCGGAAGGCGGTCTTCCGCTTCTACGGCGACGACGCGGACGTCCAAGCGGTCGGCGAGCGCCTCGCCCCCCATGCCAACCTGGCTGCGCACTACCTGCTCGTCGCCCATAGGGTTCACGGCTGATGCCGTACGAGGCTCACGTCGAGGGCGCCCCGAGCGAGGAGGTCGTCCGCCGGCTGATCGAGGAGGCGCGCGCGGCCGGCACCGACGCCGTCGAGATCGAGACGACCCACGAGGACGGCGACGCCTGGATCCGCGCCGGGTTCACCGAGACCGCACGCGTCCTGCAGGCGCCGGTGGACGCGCTCGAGGAGCACCTCGGCGCGCGCGACCAGCCGTCGTTCGGGTCGCTCCACGTCCAGACCGACGACGTGGACGCGGTCGTCCGAGCCGTGCGCCAGTTCGTCCCCCGGCTCCCGGGCGGCTCGCAGGGGAGCGTCGTGCTTCCGCCAGCCGACGGCTGGACGTCGGCCTTCGACGAGCTCACCGACCGCGAGCCGGAGATGCTCCGCCGCCTCGCGCGCGAGATCTCCGACCGCATGGGCGCCTTCGTCGTGACGATCGGCCTGGAGGAGGGGCGGGTCGTCCGCTACGTGGCCTTCGAGCGCGGGCGCGTCGTGGACGAGTACCTGTCCGTCCCCGAGCACTACGGGCCGCTTCCGCCGGGGGAGGTGATCGCGCTCGGTGCCAACCCGCGCCTGATGGCGCGGCTGACCGGCGCCGACCCCGACGCGATCCGCGCGGTGGCGCGCACCGCCGCCTCGCCCACGGAGCTCGCCCCGGCCACCGAGCTGCTCACCGAGCTGGCGCGCCTCTTCGGCTTCCCGCAGGCGGCGCGTGGCTACCCCGAGGCGGCCGAACGGCCTGACGCGATCCTTATTCCCAGGGCGTAGCGACCTCAGACGCCCGCGGCGCGGCCGTCCTTGCGGCGGTCGGAGCCCGCGATCCAGCCGCCTGCGCCCCGCAGGATCGCCTGCCCGCCGCCGAAGAGCCCGTGGTCCGAGCTCGGGACGGGGCGGAGCCCGAGCCCCTCGACGTCCGCGGCACGCGCCCCGAGGCTCCCTTCGAGAAGCACGTCGCCGCCGTCGAGGCGGAAGCGCGGGCGGTCGAGCGCCGCCTGCGGGTCGAGCCCGTCGTCGAGGAGCGCCGAGACCAGCTGGACGTGCGCCTGCGCCTGGATGAAGCCGCCCATGACGCCGAACGGCCCGAGCAGCGCTCCGTCGCGCAGGAGCATGCCGGGGATGATTGTGTGGTACGGGCGGCGCCCCGGCTCGACCCGGCCCGAGACGGCGAAGCAGGCGCCCCGGTTCTGGAGAACGATCCCGGTGCCCGGTGCGACGACGCCGCTGCCGAACCCCTGGAAGAGGCTCTGGATGAAGGAGACGGCCAGGCCGTCGCCGTCGGCGGTGCAGAGGTAGACGGTGCCGCCCGCGGGCTCCCGCACCGGGGCGGCGGCGTCCTCCCGGCGGCGCACGAGGAACCCCCGCTCCAGCAGGTCGCGTACCTCCGCCCCGTCGCGGACTCGCCCGAACGCGTCCTCGAGGGCAAGGCGCACGCATTCGATCTGCGCGGCGAGCGACGGCTCGCCGAGCTCGAGGAGGCCGAGGCCCTCGAGCGCCGCCACGCCCTGACTGGGCGGCGGCAGCTCGCAGACGGTCGCGCCGCGGTAGTCGCTGGTCAGGGGCTCGACCCAGCGGGGCTCGTAGCCCGCCAGGTCGTCTTCGCCGAGCCAGGTGCAGGAGGCGATCGCTGCGGCGATCTCGCCGCGGTAGAGAGCCGCGGGACCGTCCGCGGCCAGCCGCCGCAACGTCGCACCCAGCTTCGGCAGCCGAGCAGTGTCGCCCGCCGCCGGGACCGGGCCGAGCTCCGGGGGGCCGCCGGCCCAGGCGGCGGCCGTGATCGGGCCGACCGCGAAGCCGTCCTCGGCTGCGGCGATCGCGTCCGCGAGCAGCGTGTCGAGCCCCAGCCGGCCGAAGCGCGCCGCCAGCGCCGCCCAGCCCGCGACCGCGCCGGGCACGGTGACCGACCGCGGGCCGCTCTCCGCGACCGGTTCGTCCGGATCGGCCGAGCGCGGTGCCGGCCCGGCGGCGTCGAGCCCGTGGAGCCGCCCTCCGTCCCAGACGAGCGCGAACGCGTCGCCGCCGACACCGGTCGACATCGGCTCCGTCACGCAGAGCACCGCGGCCGCCGCCACCGCGGCGTCCACCGCGTTCCCTCCGAGCCCGAAGGCGCGCAGGGCCGCGTCGGTGGCGAGCGGCTGGCTCGTCGCCGCCATCGCGGTCGCCGCGACGGCCGCCGGGCGGGCGGGGGCGAGCCGGAAGGCCATGCCCGATAGCATCGCACCCGTGCCGCGACCGACCGTGCTCCTCCTGCACGCGTTTCCGCTCGACTCGCGGATGTGGGCCGGGATTGCGCCGGCCCTCGCCGACGCCGGCTACGAGGTTGTCGCGCCCGACCTGCCCGGCGAGGAGGTCGAGCTCGGCTTCCCGGTCTGGGCCGAGCGCGTGCTCGGACTCGTCGAGGGGCCGTTCGTGCCCGTGGGCTCGTCGATGGGCGGCTACCTCGCGTTCGAGCTGTGGCGGCAAGCGCCGGAGCGGTTCGCGGCCGTGGCGCTCGTCAGCACCCGCGCCACCCCCGACTCGCCCGAGCAGCGCCTGGCCCGTGACGACTCCATCCGGCTCCTGGGCGAAGCCGGCCGCGAGCCGTTCTGGGAGGACCTGGCGCCGAAGATCTTTGCGGAGGGAGCCGACCCGGCCGTGGTCGCGCGAGCCCGCGAGCTCGCGCTGGAACAGCCGATCACGGCGCTCGTCGCGACACAGGAGACCATCCGCGACCGCGTGGACTCGCGCCCGACACTGGCGACCATCGACGTCCCCGTGCTCGTTCTCGTCGGCGACGAGGACCGGCTCACGCCGCCCGCGGACGCCGAGGCGATGGCGGCCGGGCTTCCGGACGCACGGCTCGCGCGGATCCCGGGCGCCGGCCATCTCGCCCCGCTGGAGCGCCCGGATGCCGTGGCGAGCGAGCTTGTCCCATTCCTGGAGCAGGTGGCGCCGTGACCGGCGACGAGCTGGCTGCGCTCAGGGAGCGGGACGAGGTCGCTGTCGTGGACGTGCGCTCGGCCGAGGAGTTCGAGGGTCTGGCCGGCTACCCATGCGACCCCTACCAGGGCCACATCCCCGGCGCGGTCAACCTCGACCTGAACGAGCTCTACGCCGCCGGTGGGGACGCCGAAGTGCTGCGGCGCTTCCTCGCGGAGCGCGGCATCCCCGAGGGGAGGCGCGTCGTCATGTACTGCCACTCCGGCTCGCGCTCCGAGCTGGCGGCGGCGCTTCTGCGGGCGGCCGGCGTCGACGCGGTCAACTACGAGGGCTCGTGGCACGAGTGGTCGCGCCGCGAGAGCTCGGCCTAGCCTCCGCGAAGGCCAGGAAGCGGCCGCAGAGCTCCCGCCCGAGCGCGGTCCACGCGCCGATCTTCTCGTCCGTCTCTGCGACGAGCGTCGCCCCGTCGAGCGGCCCGTCCTCCTCCGGGACGGAGGAGCGGAGCCAGTCGCGAACGCTCTGCCCGGTGACCTCCGCGTGGAACTGGATCGCCCAGGTGGATTCGCCGGCGCGGAACGCCTGCAGGCAGCGGTCGTTGCGTGCCAGCGGGACGGCGCCGGCGGGCAGCTCGAAGTGGTAGAGGTGCCACTGGAACGAGGGGAAGCGCTCCGGCAGGCCGGCGAAGACGGGGTCGTACGCGGCCTCCTCGGTCAGCGCGACCTCGGGCCAGCCGATCTCGGGGCTGGGCAGCCGGCGGACGTGGGCGTGGAACGCCTTGGCGACGAGCTGCCCGCCCAGGCAGACGCCCAGCAGCGGCACCCCGTCGGCGGCCAGGCGCTGCAGGAGGAGCCGCTCGTCGTGCAGCCAGCCGTGCCGGTCCTCCTGGTCGACGTGCATCGCGCCGCCGAACACGAGGACGGCGCCGTAGTCCTCGAGCGGCGCCGGCGGCCCCGGGTCCTCCGGGATCAGCCACTCGTCCAGCGCATGCCCGCGTGCCGCGACCTCGTCGGCGAACGTGCCGGTGGCCGCGTCGGCCTGGTGCACGACGGAGAGGACGCGCATGCGGCTCACGTTACGCGATGCCGCACCCAGACGTTCGGCTCCCAGTAGGAGCCGAGATCGGCCTCACGGTCGACCTCGAGCGGCGCGAGGCAGCGGGGGAAGACGTACGTGCCGCTCTCCGGAAACGGCGTCTCCGTCCACTTCTCCCACGCCGCGACGGTGCCCGTGATCCGGAGCGACCGCTCCACCGGCCGCAGGATCTCCGCGCCGAGGCGGACGTGGAGGCGGATCCACGGGTCGAAGGGCAGGCCGTCGTCCCTCGTCCAGCCGGCGTACCGCTCGATCGGCGTCAGCGGGTAGCGCTCCTTCCAGGTCGGGCGCAGCGGCGCGATCAGGCTCTCGAAGCCGTGGCGCGCGGCGATCTCGCGCATGGAGAGGATCATCGTGCGCGAGCGGCCGGCGCCCTGGTGCTCGGGCGGGATCTCGATCGCGAGCGCCGAGAGCGCGTTCGCTTCGCCGCTCCCGTCGAAGAGCCGCGCGGCGCCCGAGATCGCCCCGTCGATCCCGGCCGGGAGTCCCGCGACGCTTCCGTCCCACGAGACGGGGATCGAGTGCCCGTGCGCGAGCGCCAGATCGCGCTCCTCGTCGTAGAGGACGAACTGGAAGTCGCGAAAGTCCTCGTCCAGCCGGCTCCAATGCCGCCCGAGCACGTCGCCCTGCTCGTTGTACGCCGGCCACACACCGGTGATCTGGTCGTAGGACCGCGCCCAGAGGTCGGGCCGCTCGGCACAGGTGTGGACGCGGACGCTCATAGGCCAACTCGTGGCCTATGAGCGTGCGGAGGGTGTGTGAGGGAACCGGGAGGTTCCCTCACTGTCTCAAAGAAGGGGTCCCGTGGGGGAAACATGGTTTCCCCCACGGGAGCGAGCCGGAGGCGAGGGACGCTCACGCCGCGGCCGCCCGCCGCAGGGCCGCCTGGAGCTCGGCCGCGGCCGGCCCCGGGCGCCCGTCTCCGAGCGGCTCGCCGTCGAGCGCGATCGCGGGCATGACCTCGCGGACGGACGACGAGGTGAACGCCTCCTCCGCCGCGGCCAGGTGGGCGACCGGGTAGGCGCCCTCGTGGACCCGGTAGCCGAGCTTGGCGGCCGCCTCGAGGAGCGTCGCGCGCGTCAGGCCGGCCAGGATGCCCAGCTCGAGGCCGGGCGTGAAGAGGTCGCGACCGGTGCGCCACCAGACGTTCGTGACCGGGCCTTCGAGCACGATTCGCCCGCTGGCGAGAAAGATCGCGTCGTCGGCGTTTCGGCGGCGGGCCTCGGCCTCGGCGGCCATGTTCACGGCGTAGCTCGTCGACTTGACGCCGCCCAGGAGCCAGGGCGCGTCCGCCCGGACGGCCGGGTCGATCCCGAGCTGGATGCTGATCATCCGCAGGCCCCGGGCGCGGCGCAGGTCGAGGTCGGCCGGGAGCGTCGACACCAGGGCGAGCGCGGTCGGGTAGCCGCCGCCCTCACGCCCGGGGGTGACGTAGAGGCGCAGGACGGCGTCCGGTTCCCCGGAGGCGTCGAGCGCCTCGCGCACGATCCCGCGGAAGGCGACGGCGTCCACCTCCGGCAGATCGAGCCGCTCTGCGGAGCCGGCCAGCCGCTCGAGGTGGTCGTCCAGGCGGAAGGGCCGGCCGTCGTAGACGCGGATCGTCTCGAAGGCCGCGCGCCCGCGCAGGAAGGCCTCGTCGTCCGCGTGCAGGACCGGCTCCTTCGGGTTGACGAGCCCCCGCCCGCCGACGGCCAGCGCCAGCACGGTCACGTCCGCACGGTCTCCGGCACGGGGGCGCCGACGGCCGCGAGGAGCGGGCGCGCCTTCACCCAGGACTCCTCGATCTCCGCGCGGGGATCGGAGTCCCAGACGATGCCGCCGCCGACCCAGAGGTGGATCTCGCCGTCGGCGACCGCGAAGGTGCGAATCGTCAGGGCGAGGTCGAGGTCGCCGTTCGGGCGGAGGCGGCCGAGCGCGCCCATCGAGGCGCCGCGGCCGACCGGCTCGAGCAGCGCGATGTGGTCGAGCGCCGAGATCTTCGGCGCGCCGGTCACGGAGCCGCCGGGGAAGACCGCGCCCACCAGCTCGGCCAGGCCGACGCCGGGGCGCAGCCGGCCCTCGACGGTCGTGACCATGTGCGTGACGCCCGCGAGCTCGTGCTCGGCCATCAGGTCGGGCCAGCGCACGGAGCCGGGCTCGCACACGCGGGAGAGGTCGTTGCGCTCGAGGTCGACGATCATGACGTGCTCGGCCGCGTCCTTCTCGGACTCCCGCAGCTCCCCGTGGACGCCGGCCGGGCGGGTGCCCTTGATCGGCTTCGTCCAGACGCGGTCGCCGCGGCGCGCGAGGAAGAGCTCGGGCGAGGCGGAGACGACCGTCCAGCTGTCGCCCGCGAGCGGCTCCGGATGGAGCGGGCGGAGCGGCGCCAGGCGCGGGGCCAGCGCGGCCGGGTCGCCGGCGAAGGGCGCGTGCAAGTGCTGGACGAGGTTCACCTGGTAGACGTCGCCGCGTGCGATCGCGTCCTGGACGGCTTCGATGGCGGCCGCGTAGCCCTCGTCGTCCCAGGAGCGCCGCCACTCGCCGATCCGGAACGGCCCGGGCTCCGGCGCGCGCTCGTCTGCGGGGTGGATCCAGGCGGCGAGGAGCGGCAGGCGGCACGGCTCCGGCGGGTCGGGCCACGGCGCGCGCCGGAGGGGGCGTGAGAGCCCGTAGCCGAGGAAGAGGTCGGCGACCAGGTCCTCGCGCGTGTGGAAGCCCGCGTCGTCGAGGTAGGCCTCGAGCTCGACGAGCGGGTCGTCTCCGCGCCAGACTTCGAGCACGCCGTAACGCTAGCGCGCCGGCGCGGCCGGGCCGGGCGATCACGTCCTGACCTGCGGCACTGCCCGCCCGCGCGCCTAGAATCGGACGGGTGGACGCACGGTCGATCGGGATCTTCGACTCGGGCGCCGGCGGGCTCACGGTCCTGCACGAGTGCCTGGTCTCGCTGCCGCACGAGGACTTCCTCTACCTGGGAGACGGCGCGCGGTGCCCGTACGGGCCCCGGCCGCACGCCGAGATCCGCAGGTTCGCGCACGAGATCGCCGCGTACCTCGAGCAGGCGAGCGTGAAGCTGATCGTGGCGGCGTGCAACGCCGCGACGTCAGCGGCGCTGCCGGCGCTCCAGGAGGCGCTGCGCGTGCCCATCGTCGGGGTGCTCGTCCCCGAGGCCCACGCCGCCGTGCAGGCGACGCGAAACCGCCGCATCGGGCTCCTCGCCACCGAGGCCACCGTGGCGAGCGGGCGCTACGAGCAGGTCGTCCACCAGCTGGACGCGGGCGCGCAGGTCGTCGCGGTCGCGTGCCCCAAGCTCGTGCCGCTGATCGAGGCCGGCGTCGTCGGCCCGGAGCTGGACGCTGCCGTGCGCGAGTACGCCGCGCCGCTCAGGGAGGAGGGCGTGGACACGGTCATCCTCGGCTGCACGCACTACCCGATGATCCGACGCGTGTTCGAGCGGGCCTTCGGTCGCGGGACGACGCTCGTCTTCTCCGCCGAGGAGACCGCGCGCGAGGTGGCGGAGACGCTGCAGCGGAAGGGCGTCGAGAACGACCCGGCCCGCGCCGGCGAGACCCGCTTCCTCACGACCGGCTCGCCGGAGGAGTTCCGCGAGCTCGGCGAGCGCTTCCTGCAGCTGCCGATCCCGCGCGTCGAGCAGGTCACCGTCCGCGAGCTCGAGCTCGCCGCCGCGTGACCGCCACGCCTTCTCGCCCCGGCCGGCCGCCGCTTAACTCTCCAGGGGCACCCCGTCCCACCACCCGCTTTCGAGCGTACAGCCGGAAACCGCGCGCGTGGCGCGCGGACCGTGGCGAGAGCGTGCCGAGTTGACCCGGGAAGGCCGCCGACCCGACGAGCTGCGCCCGGTGGAGATCGTCACCGGGTTCGTGGAGCAGGCGACGGGCTCCGCGCTCATCTCCTTCGGGGCGACGCGGGTCCTCTGCACGGCGAGCGTCGAGGAAGGCGTCCCCCGCTGGCTCGCGGGGAGCGGCCGCGGCTGGCTCACAGCCGAGTACGGGATGCTGCCCGCGTCCACCGGCCAGCGCACGCAGCGCGAGGCGAGCGCTGGCAAGCAGAAGGGCCGCACGGTCGAGATCCAGCGGCTGCTCGGGCGCTCGCTCCGGGCGGTCTACGACCTGGAGACGCTGGGCGAGCACACGGTCTGGATCGACTGCGACGTCATCCAGGCGGACGGAGGCACGCGCACCGCGGCGATCTCGGGCGCCTGGGTCGCGCTCACGCTGGCGGCGCGCCGGGCCGGGCTTCCCGAGCCCGCCGACCTCGTCGGGGCGGTGTCCGTCGGGATCGTCGGCGGCGACCCGCTCCTCGATCTCGACTACGGCGAGGACTCCGCCGCGGACGTGGACATGAACGTCGTCATGACCGGGGAAGGCCGGCTGATCGAGGTGCAGGCGACGGCGGAGCGCGTGCCCTTCAGCCGGGAGGAGCTCGACGCGCTCGTCGACCTGGCGGCAGCGGGCATCCGGGAGGTCGGGGCGAAGCAGAAGGAGGCAGTTGCATGATTCCCGACATCGGCTGGTGGGAGATCGCCGTGCGCCTGCTCGTGGCGGCCGGGCTGACCGGAGCCATCGGGCTCGAGCGGGAGCTGCGCGATCGGGCGGCGGGCCTGCGGACGCACATGCTCGTCGGCATCGGCGCTGCGCTCTTCACGATCGTCTCGGCCTACGGCTGGGCCGACTTCGGTTTCGGCGCCGACTCGGGCGTGGTGTTCGACCCGACCCGGATCGCTGCGCAGGTCGTCACCGGCATCGGCTTCCTCGGCGCCGGGGCGATCATCCGGCAGGGCGTCAGCGTCCGGGGGCTCACGACGGCCGCCGGCCTCTGGGTCGTGGCCGCGATCGGCATGGCTGCGGGGGCCGGCTACTTCGCGGCCGCGCTGATCGCGACCGGGATCGTCCTGCTCGGGCTCGGGCCGTTCCGCTGGTTCGAGAGCACGACAACGGTGGGCCGGTTCCGGCGGGGAGGGCGGCTGCTCGAGATCGACCTCGCCCCCGAGCGCCCCATCGCCGGGCCGCTGGGGCTCGTCGACGCACGGCAGATGCGGGTGACCGGCGTCGGCTTCGAGGACGCGGCCGACCGGCGGCGCCTGCAGATCGAGCTCGACCTGCCCGCCGGCGCGAGCGAGGAGCGGCTGGTGGAGGACCTCGCCGCGCTCGAGGGCGTTCGCGCCGTCCGGTGGCGGTGAGGGCGAGCTTCGTCTCGAAGAACGCCCACAAGGCGCGGGAGCTGGCCGTGCTCCTGCCCGGCTGGGAGATCGAGCCGACGCGGGCGGCCGAGCTGCCGGAGGAGGTAGGCGAGACCTTCTACGAGAACGCGCGCGCGAAGGCGGTCTTCGGGCGGGAGGTCGACCCGGCCCACCGCTGGGCGATCGGCGAGGACTCGGGGCTGGAGGTGGACGGGCTGGAGGGGCGGCCCGGGATCCGCTCGGCTCGCTACGCCGGGCCCGGTGCGACGGACGAGGAGAACGTGGCGAAGCTCCTCTCGGAGCTCGCCGGCGTGAGCGGAGCCGGCCGCCGGGCCCGCTACGTCTCGGAGCTCGTCTGCATCACGCCGGCCGGCGAGGAGCTCCGCGGGACGGGAACCCTCGAGGGCGCCATCGCCGAGTCCCCCAGGGGAACGGAGGGCTTCGGCTACGACCCGGTGTTCGTGCCCGCCGGCGAGTCGCGCACCGTCGCCGAGCTCGGCGACCGCTGGAAGGCCGCGCGGAGCCACCGAGCGGCGGCCGCGCAAGACCTGCTGCAGGCAGTAGGCAGCAGCGCGTCCGGTCTGTAGATTCCGCACATGCAGCTCTTCTCGCACGACGACAAGGCGACCGCGCTGGGGCGGGCGCCGCTGTTCAAGAACCTCTCCCGCTCCGAGCTCGTCGAGCTCGCCAAAGCGACCGAGGACCTGGAGGTCGAGCCCGGCAAGGTGCTCGCGCGCGAGGGGGAGATCGGCCAGGAGTTCTTCGTCATCGTCGACGGTGAGGTCATCGTCTCGAAGGAAAGCCAGGAGGTCCGCAGGCTCGGGCCGGGGGACTTCTTCGGCGAGATCGCGCTCGTCTGGGAGTCTCCCCGCCGCACGGCGACCGTGGCCGCGGCGACGCCCCTCCGCTTCTTCGTCCTCACGCGCCAGGCCTTCCGCAGCCTCATCGACCACCACCCCGACATCGAGGCGAAGGTGCTCGAGGAGATCGAGGAGCGCGTGCGGACGACCCAGGCCGGCGCGGACTAGGAGGGTTTGGCGAACACCCGGTGCTGCCGGGCCGCGCTGCTCGCCCCGAGGACGGCGTCCTCAGTCGCGCCCGTAGCCTCCGGCTACGAACGCGGGTGGGTGGGAGCGGCATCAGGAGGACGAGCTCCGCAGGAGCTCGTCCTTGCCTCGGAACGACCATCACGCCCCGTCGGCGAGCGGAGTTTCGCCAATCCCTCCTAGGAACCGGGCGCCGGCGCGGCAGCGCGGCCCCTGCTCAGCCACCAGTTCACCTCGGCGCCGAGCACGAGGATGTTCGCCATCACGTAGAGCCAGACGAGCAGGAGCACGAGGCCGCCGTAGGCCTGGAGCGCGACGAGCTCGCCCGAGAGGCGAACGAAGATCGGGAGGATCTGGAAGCTCGCCTGCAGGAGCACCGAGGCGACGACCGCCCCCGGGAGGGTCTCGCGCCAGCTCAGCGTCGTGTTCGTGAGCAGGCGGTAGAGAGACCACGTGAACCCGACGAGCAGGGCGGTCGAGACGAGCAGCGCGTACAGGTAGGAGAGGAACCCCTCGGCCACGCCGGCCCGGTTCAGGAGCTCCACTCCGACCGAGGAGATGATGAGGGCGAGGAAGAGGACGACGAGGGCGCCCGCCGTCAGCAGGAGCACGAGCGCCTTCTGCCGGATGAAGGGCCGGTTCGGAAGGCCGTAGACGATGTTGAACGCCGATTCGAGGACGCTGAAGAACCCGAGTGCCGCCCAGAGGAGGCCGATCCCGCCGATGACCGAGAGCTCCGTCGCCTGCTCCTGGATCTCCGTGACGGTGTCGAGGATGTTCTCGACGGAGTTCTCCGGGAATGCCCGGCGGATCTCCTCGACCAGGTAGCTCGACTCGTCCTGCTCGCCGAGAAAGGCGAGGAGGGAGAGCGCCAGGAACAGGAGCGGGACGAACGCGAGGATGGCGAAGTACGCGATCATCGCCGCGAGGTGCGTGCCCCGGTCGTCCAGGTACTTGCGCAGGATCGCGTGCACGGCGAGGGAGTCTACGGTCGTGTGTTAGGTTTGCCGTCTGTGGATGCCGCGAAGGCTCTCGCCGACCTCGTCGAGATCTCCTCGCAGATCGAGTCGGCCGTGCTCGCCGGCCCCGACGGAGCCGTCCTCGGGTCGACGCTCGCCGACGCCTCCCGCTCCGAGGCGATGGCCCGTGAGGCGCGGGAGCTCCTCGCCGCCGCCGCCGGCCCCGCCGGACCGCCGTCGCAGATCGAGGTCTCGTTCCACGAGGGGTGCGTCTTCGTCGTCGCCGACGGCGGGCGCCTCGTCGTCGCGGTCACCGGGCGGGATCCGACGTCCGGGCTCGTCTTCTACGACCTGAAGACGTGTCTCCGCCTGAGCTCCGACCAGGAGCCGGCCGCCGCTCCCAAGGCCGCCGCCGGAGGCCGCCGACGCAAGAAGAAGGACGAGGAGCCGGAGGCCGAGGGTGAAGCGTAGGCTCGCCGCCTTCGTCGCCGCCCTCGGCGCGCTGGCCGGGGCGGCCGCCCTCTGGCGCCGCCGCTCGGGGGCGGGGCGCGAGCGCGCGGACGTCTACTTCCCTGACGGCTCGATGGTGACCTTCGCGGAGGGCACCGACGAGGCGGCTCGCCTCTTTCCGCCGGCTCGCCGCATCCTCGCGCAGGCCCGAAGCTGACCGCGGCGGTGACCGACGCCGAGCTCGCCCGGGCGATCCGCGAGCATGCCTACCTCGAGGGCGACTTCGTGCTGCGGTCAGGGAAGCGCTCGCGCTACTACCTCGACAAGTACCGCTTCGAGACCCGGCCCGACATCCTTGCCGCCCTCGGCGACCGGCTCGCGGCCCGCGCGCGGGAGGTCGCGCCCGAGGCGGCGCGCATCGCCGGCCCGGAGCTCGGCGCGATCGCGCTCGCCGCGGCGGCCTCGCTCTCGTCGGGGCTGCCCTTCCTGCTCGTCCGCAAGGAAGCGAAGGGCTACGGCACCGGCAACCGGCTCGAGGGCGCTTTCGCCGCCGGCGAGGAGGCCTGCCTCGTCGAGGACGTCGTCACCTCGGGGGGCGCCGCGGCCGACGCGATCGACGCCCTTCGCGAGGCCGGGCTCGAGTGCCGCGCCGCGATCTGCGTGGTCGACCGCGAGGAGGGAGGGGCCGACGCGCTCGCGCGCAAGGCGGTCCGGCTGCACCCGCTCTTCCGGGCGCAGGACATCCTCAACTCGTAGAAAAACCCCGCAAACCCGCATGGTTGCTTGCTATCAGGGGGCTCTGTTAGGGTTGTCCCGGTTCCCCCAGTCAGCGTAAAAGGACGGAAGGAGAGGGCAGTGACGAAGGCCGATTTCATCGACATGGTGGCCGCCAAGTCCGGGCTCACCAAGCGGGATGCAGCGGCGGCGGTCGACGCGTTCCTCGACTCCATCACCGAGACCCTCAAGGGCGGCGACTCGGTGTCGTTCACCGGTTTCGGCAAGTTCTCCGCACAGCAGCGCGCGGCGCGGCAGGGCGTCAACCCGCGTACCGGCGAGCGCGTGCAGATCCCGGCGGCCACGGTGCCCAAGTTCTCCGCCGGCAGCCAGCTCAAGGCGGCGCTCCGCTAGCCCTCTCCGTTCAGCGGAATCGTCACGGGGGCCGCGCGAGCGGCCCCCGGTCTGTCCGGCCCGGTTCCCGGCTCGGCGCGGCGCACGGAGCTCTACGGGACCAGCGCATGGGCAACGACCGTGCCCAGGGCGACGAGGGTCAGGGCCAGCCAGGCCGCGACCCCGACTGCGAAGACTGAGAGCAGCGGCCGAAAGCGCGCAACGGCCTCCCGGCGAAGCCGCTCGAGCTCCGGATCGGCCTCGGGCCGGAACATGCGGACCGGCCGGCGCAGCACCTGCCCGACCCCGAGGGCCGTCGCGTGCAGGATCCTCGGACGGCGCGGAGCCCTCCGCAGGAAACGGTCGATCACCGTCTCGGTGGCCTCCGCGGATGGCTGGAGCACGAGGAGACGATCGAACCACTTCCTGTTCGCCCGCGTGTAGCGGACTGCCAGGACGACCCACACGGCGAGAAACGGCCCGGCGACGGCCCAGAAGAGGATGTCGGAGGTGGCCATCCATCCATGATCGTCGCGGGCGAGAGCGACCTTGAGGCTGCTCCGGGGTGTGCGCGAACGCGCCCGCGATCGCACGGCCGCCGTGCATACGAACATGTGTTCGTATATCCTCTCGGGGGTGCAGCTCGCCTTCGACGCGGCCGACCGGCTCGTTGAGCTCGTCGAGGAACGGCGCGGGCCGGTGCCCGCCGGGGAGGCGGCCCGCGCGCTCTTCGCGCTCGCGCATGCGCCGGAGGACCTCGCGCGGAGCCTGCTCGACGACGTCGTCGCCGGCGACGCCCGGCTCGCCTGGCGCGGGGCGAACGTAGGGCTGGCGGCGGCGCCCGGGCGCGACCTGCCGCTCGAGGCGGCCCGCTTCGTCGTCGTCGACCTGGAGACGACCGGCCTGCGGCCGGCGCAGTCTGCCATCTGCGAGATCGGCGCCGTCCGCGTCGACGCGCTCCTGCCGGCGGGAACGTTCCAGACCCTCGTCGACCCCGGGATCCCCCTCCCGCCCGTGGTCGCGGGGATCACGGGCATCGCCGACCGCGACCTGCGCGGGGCGCCGCGGCCCGCGGCGGCCGTCCGGGCCTTTCTCGCCTTCGCCGGCGGGCACGCGGTCCTCGTCGCGCACAACGCCCGCTTCGACCTGGCCTTCCTCGACCG
>Ga0299914_10000788_pt1 | contig 19774 bp, 18 predicted proteins | sample RVTome_10_FD_201361 | JGI IMG/M metagenome (GOLD analysis project Ga0299914, IMG submission 201361) | Soil microbial communities from uranium-contaminated site in the Upper Colorado River Basin, Wyoming, United States - RVT153D57 (version 2) ...
GATGGTCCCGCTGCTCCTGTACGCGCCGCCGCTGCTGGGGCTGGGGGAGCTCGAGATGAAGGCGGTGAGCGGCATCACGATGGTCCAGGTGCTGGCCGCCGCCGCCTCGGGCGTCGTCGCCCACTACCGCATGCGCGCCGTGCACGGCGAGCTGGCCGGGCTGGGCGGCCTGGCCATGGCCACCGGCTCGCTCGCGGGCGCGCTGGCCTCGCACGTCATGAGCGACCGCACGCTGCTGCTGGTCTTCGCGCTGATGGCGACCGCCGCGCTGCTGGTCCTCTTCGTGCCGACCGAGACCGCCGGCCAGCCGATCTTCGCCGAGCACGTGACGATCTCCCGCCCGCGCGCGGTGGCCGTGTGCCTGATCGTCGGCGTCGCGGCCGGGCTGGTGGGCGCCGGCGGGGCGTTCTTGCTGGTGCCGCTGCTGATCGTGTTCGTCGGGGTGCCGATCCGCGTGACGATCGGCAGCTCGCTGGCCATCACCGCGCTGTCGGCCGTCGCCGGCTTCGCCGGCAAGGCGGTCACCGGGCAGATCCCGTGGGGACCGGCGATCCTGGTCGCCCTGGGCGCGCTGCCGGGCGCCCAGCTCGGCGCGCTGACCAGCCGGCGCCTGACGGGCAGGCGCCTGCGCCACGTGCTATTCCTGGTTGTCCTGCTGACCGCGATCCGCGTGTGGTGGGACCTGCTACGGCCCCTGACGGCGGGAGAGTGAGGCGGACGTGCGTTACGGTTTCGTGATCGACCACCGGCGGTGCATCGGCTGCCACGCTTGCACCGTGGCGTGCAAGGAAGAGAACCGGGTGCCGCTCGGCGCCTTCCGCACCTGGGTCAAGTACGTCGAGAAGGGGACGTTCCCGGACACCCGGCGGTACTTCTCGGTGCTGCGGTGCAACCACTGCGACGACGCGCCCTGCGTGACGATCTGCCCGACCGTCGCGCTCTACCGCCGCCCCGACGGTATCGTGGACTTCGACGGCCGGCGGTGCATCGGCTGCAAGTCCTGCATGCAGGCCTGTCCCTACGACGCCCTCTACATCGACCCCACGACCAGCACCGCCGCCAAGTGCCACTACTGCGCCCATCGGGTGGAGGTCGGCCTGGAGCCCGCGTGCGTGATCGTGTGCCCCGAGCGGGCGATCATCGCGGGCGACCTCGACGATCCCCGGACGGAGATCGCCCGGCTGGTGGCCCGCGAGCAGGTGGAGGTGCGCAAGCCGGAGCAGGGGACGCGCCCCAAGGTCTTCTACGTGGGCGCCGACTCCTCCACGCTGACGCCGCCGCTGCAGCGGGCCAGCCCGACCTTCATGTTCGGGCAGCGGCCGGCGGCCGAGGCGGACCTGGTGCGGATGGTGGCCGCGGTGCAGGCCGCCGAGCCCGGCGGCGACGGCGCGCTGAGCCGGCCGGTCTACGATGCCCCGCACGCGCCGCGCCCGTGGGGTGGGCGCGTGTCGGCTTACCTGTGGACGAAGTCGATCGCCGCCGGCGCGCTCCTGGTGGCCGCGTTCGGCGGGTGGGAGACGCTCTACACCGTGGCCGCGCCGGCGCTCAGCCTGCTCTTCCTCGCCCTGACGGCGCTGCTGCTGGTGGTCGACCTCAAGCGGCCGGAGCGGTTCGCCTACATCCTGCTCAAGCCCAACTGGCGCTCGTGGCTGGTGTGGGGGGCGTGGATCCTCATGGCGTTCGGCGCCGCCGGAGCCCTGTGGCTCGTCGGCGGCCTCACCGGCGCCCACGCGCTGATCGAGACGATCGCCGTGCCGGCGATCGTGCTGGCCCTGGCGGCGGCGGGCTACAGCGCGTTCCTGTTCGGCCAGGCGGAGGGGCGCGACTTCTGGCAGAGCCCGCTCGTGCTGCCTCACCTGATCGCCGCCGCCGTGGTGGCCGGGGCGGCCGGGCTGATCGTGACGGCGACCGTGCTGGCCCAGCCCGGCGCGCTGCCGCTGGGGCCGGTCCTGGTCGGGGCTCTGGCGATCCACGGCGGGCTGCTGGGCATCGAGCTGTTCAGCCGGCATCCCGTGCGCGACGTGGCCCTGGCCGCCCGTCTCATCACCCACGGCGCCTATCGTGGCCGCTTCTGGGCCGGTGTGGTGGCGGGGGGCGTGCTGGCGCCGATCGTGCTCCTGCTGGCCCAGGCCGCCTTCGCATCGAGCGCGCTCTCCGCGCTCGCCGCGCTGCTGGCCCTGGCCGGCCTCTGGCTCTGGGAGGATCTGTGGGTCAAGGCCGGTCAGTCCGTGCCGTTGAGCTAGTGTGAACATTCGACTGGGAGGACGATGACGCCCGAATCCCGCGAACCGCTGCATCCCGCCGCCCGCGAGCTCCCGCCGCGCGAGGGGGGCCTGGCCTCCTATCCACCGGTCGAGCGCTGGAGCGACTGGGAGGAGTACGACCCGGTCGCCTGGCCGGACAAGGTCACGCGCCGGTACGAGCTGATCCCGACGATCTGCTTCAACTGCGAGGCGGGGTGCGGGCTGCTGGCCTACGTCGATCGCGCCACCCTGAAGATCCAGAAGTTCGAGGGCAACCCGGTGCACCCGGGAAGCCGGGGCCGCAACTGCGCCAAGGGGCCGGCCACGCTGAACCAGGTGGAGGATTCCGAGCGCATTCGCTACCCGCTGCGGCGCACGGGGCCGCGCGGGGCCGGGCGGTGGGAGCGGGTGAGCTGGGACGAGGTGCTGGACGACATCGCCGGCCGCATCCGCGCGGCGCTCGTCGAGGGCCGCCCCAAGGAGGTCATGTACCACCTCGGCCGCCCGGGCCACGAGCTGGTCTACCTGCAGCGCGTGTTCCACGCCTGGGGCATCGACGGCCACAACAGCCACACCAACGTGTGCTCGGCCAGCGCCCGCGCCGGCTACGCGTTCTGGCACGGCATGGACCGCCCCTCGCCCGATCACGCCAACGCGCGCTTCATCCTGCTGCTGTCCTCGCACCTCGAGACCGGCCACTACTTCAACCCGCATGCGCAGCGGATCATCGAGGCCAAGCAGCGCGGGGCCAAGGTGGCCGTCATCGACTCGCGGCTGTCGAACACGGCCTCCATGGCCGACTACTGGCTGGCGCCGTGGCCGGGCTCGGAGGCCGCCCTGCTGCTGGCGATGGCCCACGTGCTGATCCGCGAGCACCGCTACGATCGGGAGTTCGTCCGACGCTGGACCAACTGGGAGGAGTATCTGCGCGAGGAGCGGCCGGACCTGCCGGTGACGTTCGACGCCTTCCACGGCGCCGTCGAGGAGCTCTACGCCGCCTACACGCCCGAGTTCGCCGCCCGGGAGAGCGGCGTGGATGCGGACACGATCGTGCAGATCGCGCGTGCCGTCGGCGAGGCCGGCTCGGCGCTGGCGACCCACATCTGGCGCAACACCGCGGCCGGCAACCTCGGTGGCTGGCAGGTCGCGCGGGCGCTCGAGTGGCTGGTGGTCCTGGTCGGCGCCGTGGGAACGCCCGGCGGCACGGCCCCCAGCGCCTGGAACAAGGCGATCCCGGCCCCCCCCATGATGCCGCCGGCGGGCAAGGTGTGGAGCGAGCTGCTCATGCCGACGGAGTACCCGCTGGCGTTCTTCGAGATGAGCTTCCTGCTCCCCCACTTCCTGCGCGAGGGCCGGGGCAAGCTCGCGATGTACTTCACGCGGGTCTACAACCCCGTGTGGACCAACCCGGACGGGCTGTCGTGGATCGAGATGCTCACGGACGAGGCCAAGATCGAGCGGCACGCGTGCCTGACGCCGGTGTGGAGCGAGACGGCCTGGTTCGCGGACTACGTGCTGCCGATGGGCCACGCCTCCGAGCGCCACGACCTCATGTCGCAGGAGACGCACGCGGCACGCTGGATCGGCTTCCGCCAGCCGGTGCTGCGGGTGGCTCTCGAGCGGCGGGGCCGGACGTTCGATCTCACCTGGCAGGCCCACGAGGCGGCCGGCCTCGGTCAAGTCTGGGAGGAGGACGAGTTCTGGATCGAGCTGTCCTGGCGCATCGACCCCGACGGGGCCCTGGGCATCCGCAAGTACTTCGAGTCGCCCTACCGGGCCGGGCAGAAGCTCCGCATCGAGGAGGTCTATCGCTGGATCTTCGAGAACAGCGTGCCGGGCCTGCCGGAGGCGGCCAGGCAGGAGGGGCTGGCGCCGCTCGAGTACATGCGCCGCTACGGCGCCTTCCTGATCGAGGACAACGTCTACCGCACCCACGAGCAGCCGCCGCCGGCGAAGGACCTGGACGGCGCCACCGTGGATCCGCTGACGAAGGTCATCAGCAAGGGAGGGGCGGCGGTCGGTGTGGAGATCGACGGCCGCGCCCACGCCGGCTTCCCCACACCGTCGCGCAAGCTGGAGTTCTTCTCCAGGACGCTCAAGGACTGGAAGTGGCCCGAGGAGGCGGTGCCGGGCTACATCCGCAGCCACATCCACTGGTCCAACATCGACCGCACGAAGGGCGAGATGGCCCTGCTGCCCACCTTCCGGCTGCCGACGCTCATCCACACGCGCTCGGGCAATGCCAAGTGGCTCTACGAGATCTCGCACACCAATCCGCTGTGGATCCACCCCGACGACGCCCGCCGGCTCGGCGTGGACACCGGCGACCTGCTGAAGGTCGCCACGGCCATCGGATTCTTCGTCGACAAGGTCTGGGTGACCGAGGCCATCCGGCCGGGCATCGTGGCCTGCTCGCATCACCTGGGCCGCTGGCGGCTGGCCGAGTCGACCGGCGGTGAGCGCTGGTCGACGGCACTCGTCGATCTGCAGCAGCTGGAGCCCGGTCGGTGGCGGATGCGCCAGCTCCACGGCGTGCGCCCCTGGAAGAGCGACGACCCCGACTCCGAGCGCGTCTGGTGGGAGGACGCGGGGGTGCACCAGAACCTCACGTTCCCTGTGCAGCCAGACCCCGTAAGCGGCCAGCATTGCTGGCATCAGAAGGTGACGGTGACGAGGCCAGGGCCGGACGATCGCTACGGGGACGTCTTCGTGGACACCAACCGCTCCTTCGAGGTCTACCGCGAGTGGCTGGCCAAGGCCCGGCCGGCCCCGGGGCCCGGCAACCTGCGCCGACCGCTCTGGCTGCCGCGCGCCTTCAAGCCGGACGCCAGCGCCTACCGGCTGCCGTAGTCCCGTGGGGAAGCCGGACCGGGATCGACGCCCGTCGGCCCGGGGGCATAATGACCGCATGGCGCAGAGGCGGGGGCTCACGCGGCGGGCGGTACTCGGCGCGCTCGGGGCTGCCGGGGTTGCGGCCGCCGCCGGAGTGACGCTGGCGCCCCGCGCGGCGGCCGCCCGGGAGCTCGGCCGCCACGAGCCGGTGGAGGCCGCCCTGACGCGGCTGTTCGGCGGCAGGGCGATGAAGGACGGCAGCGGGCTGATCGAGCTGGGCCTGCCGCAGATCGCCGAGAACGGGGCCTCGGTGCCGGTGTCGGTCGAGGTCGACGCCCCGATGACGCCCCAGCGCTACGTGCGGCACATCTACATCGTCGCCGACAGGAATCGCATCCCGGTGGTCACCCGGGCGACGCTCACCCCCGACTCCGGCCGCGCGTACATGGCCGCCAGCATCCGGCTGGGCGAGACGGGCGACGTGCGCGCTATCGTGGAGCAGAGCGACGGCACGCTGCTGCAGGTCCGTCGAGCGGTCAGGGTGACCGTCGGCGGCTGCGGCGGGTAGCGGCGCCCCCCGGTGTCGGACATCGGCAAGGTGCGGCTGCGACTGCCGTCGCGCATCGCGGCGGGCGACGTCGTGCGGGCGCGCTGCCTGGTGATCCATCCCATGGAGCGCGTCGAGCGCGACCGGGCGGGGCGGATGGTCGACCGGAAGTACCGGTACATCGACCGGGTCACCGTGACGTACCTCGGCCGGACCGTGGCCTCGTTCGACACCACCCAGAGCGTCAGCGAGAACCCGGTCCTCGCGTTCACCTTCACGGCCACCGGCCCGGGACCGCTGGCGGTGACGTTCCACGACACCCACGGGGCCACGTACGAGGGACGGGCCGAGGTCCGGCTCGGCTGACCCGCATGGCTCTCCGGGCCCATGCTGGTAGAGTACCCGCCATGCGCACCGCCCTCGCGTCGATCCTCCTGCTGCTGACCGGCGCGGTCTCGCCCGGCGCGGCGGCCGACAAGCCGCTCGACGCGCTGCTCGGCGCGCTGAACCTCGTGCCGCTCGCCGGGCAGGTGCCGCCGCCCTTCGAGCTGGAGCAGCTCGCCGACGACACGAAGGTCGCGCTGGCCCAGCATCGGGGCCGGCCGGTGTTCCTCTACTTCTGGGCGACCTGGTGACCGTACTGCACGAGGGAGTTGCCCTCGACCATCGAGCAGGTGCACCGGGAGTACAAGGACCGCGGTCTGGTCGTGCTGGCCATCAGCATCGAGGAGGGCCGCCGCAAGGTCGCCGGCTGGGGGCCGTCCCGGTCGCTCACCGTGCCGCTGCTGCTCGACCCCAGCGGCGAGGTGAGCGGCGCCTACCGCATCACGGCCACGCCGACGGTGTTCCTCATCGGGCGCGACGGCCGGCTGGTCGCCCGCGGCGTCGGCGCCAAGCCGTGGACGTCCGAGGCGGGCCGCGCGGTGCTGCACCACCTGCTACGGAAGTGACCGGGCGGCCGTGATCCGCGAGCTCGACACCGACGTCCTGATCCTCGGCGCGGGCGGGGCCGGGCTCACCGCGGCGCTGCACGCCGCCGACGCCTCGCCCCGGCTGCGCGTGGCGGTGGTCGTCAAGGGTCTGCTCGGCCGGGCCGGCTGCACGCGGATGGTGCAGGGCGGCTACAACGCGGTGCTCACCGAGCCGGACTCGCTCGAGGCCCACCTGCTCGACACGCTGGCCGGCGGCGGCTGGATCAACGACCAGGAGCTGGTGTGGACCCTCGTGACCGAGGCCCCCGGCCGCGTGCTGGAGCTGGAGTCGCGCTACGGCTGCCTGTTCGACCGCACGCCGGCCGGCCGCATCCACCAGAAGCCGTTCGCGGGCCAGAGCCACGACCGCACGATCCACAAGGGCGACCTCACCGGCATCGAGATCATGAACCGCCTCACCGAGCAGGTGCTGGCTCGGCCCGGCATCGCCGCGCTCGAGGAGTGCCGGGCGGTCGAGCTGCTGCTCGACGACGCCGGGCGCGCGGCCGGGGCGCTGCTGCTCGACATGCGCGCCGGCACGTTCGTCGTGGCCCGGGCGCGCGCCACGCTGCTGGCCATGGGGGGCGGTCCCACGATGTATCGCGTCATCGCGTGCTCGGCCGACAAGTCCGCCGACGGCATCGCGCTGGCCTACCGCGCCGGCGCGCCGCTGCGCGACATGGAGATGGTGCAGTTCCACCCCACCGGTCTCGTGATTCCCGGCTCGCTCATGACCGGGGCCCTCCTGGAGGAGGGCCTGCGCGGCGCCGGCGGCCACCTGCGCAACGGCCTCGGCGAGCGCTTCATGGCCCGCTACGACGCCGCCCGCATGGAGCGCTCCACGCGCGACCTCGTGTCGCGCGCCTCGTTCACGGAGGTGGCCGAGGGGCGTGGCACCCCGAACGGCGGGGTGTGGATCGACGTCTCCCACCTCGGCGCCGAGACGGTCGAGCGCAACTTCAGGGGCATGGTGAAGCGCTGCCGCGACTTCGGCCGCGACCTGGCCCGCGGCCCGGTCGAGGTCGGGCCCACCGCCCACTTCCTGATGGGCGGGGTCGTCATCGACAGCGCCTGCCGCACGGCGATCGAGGGCCTCTTCGCCGCCGGCGAGGACACGGGCGGCGTGCACGGCGCCAACCGGCTGGGGGGCAACGGGGTCGCCGAGTCCACGGTGTTCGGGGGCCTGGCCGGCGACGCCGTCGCCGCGTTCGTGCTGGGCCGCCCGTCGCCGCGGGCGCCGGCGGCGGCGTGGCGATCGACGGTGGAGGCGCTGGCGACGCCGCTCGGCCGTCCGCCGGGCCCGGCGCTCTACGACCTGCTGGGCGCCCTGCGCGACGTCATGTGGGACGGCGCCGGCCTGGTACGCGACGGCGACAGCCTGGGCGGGGCGCTGGCCGAGATCGACCGCATCGAGGCGGCGCTCGACACGGTCGGCGTGCCCGGCGATCCGTCGCTCAACACCGCGTGGCAGGACTGGCTGAGCCTGCGCAATCAGGTCCTGGCCGCCCGGCTCATCGCGCGCTCGGCGCTGGAGCGGCGCGAGAGCCGCGGCGCCCACTTCCGCCGCGATTTCCCGGCGCCCGCCCCGGGGCCGCCGGTCACGGTGCGGGTGCGGCGGGGCGGCGAGGGCCCCGCGGTGACGACCGAGCCGGTGGCGTTCACGCGGGCGAGCCCGCCCGCCACCGCCGCCCCGGCGGCGGTCGAGGTCGGCGACTGACGAGGTCGCCGCGGTATCATCGCTCGCGACGGGGCAGCGAGCGTCGACCGCACGAGAGGAGGCCGGCCATGGCATTCGACGGCGAGCAGTTCGTGACGCGCTTCAACACGGTGTGGAACGGCCACGACATCGACGGGATCCTGGCGATGATGACCGAGGACGTCGTCTTCGAGGCCTCGTTCGGCAAGGAGCCGTGGGGCTCGCGTGTCGTCGGCAAGGCGGCGGTGCGGGAGTTCCTGGCCGACATGTTCGAGCGGATCCCCGACATCCGCTGGGACGAGACACGACACCACGCCGCCCCGGAGATCGCCGTGCTCGAGTGGGTGACCAGCGGCACCCCGCGCGGCGGCGGCCGCTTCGAGAGCCACGGCTGCGACATCCTGGCGCTGCGCGACGGCCGGATCGCCGCCAAGCGCTCCTATCGCAAGGGCACGCTCTGATCGCCGTGCGCTGCCTGGACCACGGGTGTCCGGCCACGGGCTGACGGCGATGGCGCGGCGGCGCGCATGGCTGGTGGTGCTGGTCGGGGCCGTGGTCGTGGTGGCTGCCGTGCTGGCCCCCGTGGTCTTCGAGTTCTCCGTGCGATGAGCGAGCCCCCGCGCGTGCTGCGGCGCGAGTGGTCCACGGCCGAGGGCTGGCGTGGCACCCGGACCGGCATGTGGGCCTGGCTCGTCCAGCGCGCCGCGGCCATCCTGCTGCTCGGCGTCGTCGCCCTGCACCTCGTCAACCCGTTCCGTCGCGGCGTGCAGGCCGCCCTGCTGGCCCTCGTCCTGGTTCACGCGCTGCTGGGCGTGCGCACGCTGCTGCTGGACTTCGGGCTTCCGCTCCGGTGGCACCGCGCGCTCTTCGGGCTGGCGCTCGGGCTGGCCGCGGTGTTGTTCGCCCTCGTGTGGGCCTGGCGCTGGTACTGACCCGGTGGACACCCGGCAGCGCATCCTGACCGGCATCCGGCCCACCGGGCCGCTGCACCTCGGCCACTATGCCGGCGCGCTGGAGAACTGGGTGAGACTGCAGACGCGCTACGACTGCCACTTCCTCATCGCCGACTACCAGGTGTCCGACTACGCCGACGACGTGCGGCGGGTGCGCGAGGCGGTGTGGGAGGTGGCGCTCGACTGGCTGGCGGTGGGGCTCGATCCGGAGCGCAGCGCCTTCGTGATCGAGAGCCTCGTTCCCGAGCACGCCGAGCTGGCACTGTGGCTCGGCTGGTTCCTGCCGCTCGGCATGCTGCAGCGCAATCCAACCCTGAAGGCCGAGATGGAGGAGTTCGGGCGCGCGTCGGTGCCGGTGGCCTTCTTCACCTATCCGGTCATGCAGGTGGCGAACATCCTGCTGCCCCGCGCCCACCTGGTCCCGGTCGGGGAGGACCAGCTGCCGCACATCGAGCTCACCCGGGAGGTGGCCCGCCGCTTCAACCGGCAGTTCGGCGAGGTGTTCCCCGAGCCCGAGGGCCTGGTGGGGCGGGTCCCGCGGCTGGTCGGGATCGACGGCCGGGCCAAGATGAGCAAGTCGCTGGACAATGCCATCTATCTCAAGGACTCGGCCGCCGTCGTGCAGGCGAAGGTGCGCTCGATGTACACGGATCCGACGCGACTGCGCGCGACCGATCCCGGGCACGTCGAGGGCAATCCCGTCTTCCTCTACCACGACACCTTCAACCCCGACCGCGACGAGGTCGCGGATCTCGCCGACCGGTACCGGCGGGGCGCCGTCGGGGATGTCGAGGTCAAGGACCGGCTCGCCACCGCGCTCAACGCCTTCCTCGAGCCGATCCGCGAGCGGCGGGCGCGCTTCGAGGCCGACATGGGCCGGGTGCGCGACGCCGTGGCCGCCGGCACCGCCCGCGCCCGCGAGTCGGCGCGGGCCACGATGGCGCTGGTGCGGGAGGCGCTCGACCTCGACTACCTCGACAAGTTCCGCGCCGGCTGACGCCTCGTCACGCCGGCCGGGAGCCCACCACGTCGGCGTAGAGGGCGGCCTGCTGGAAGAAGTGGCGCAGCACGAAGTGCTCGTTGACGTCGTGCTGCTGGTTGTCGCTGTTGGCGGCCGGGATCCAGAGCGCGGGGATGCCGAGGGTCTCGGTGAAGACCCACAGCGGCAGGGTCCCGCCGAGCGTGGGGAGCGCCACCGGCTCGTCGCCGCCGTGCTGCTCGAGCAGGCGGAGCAGCCAGCCGAACTCGGGCCGGGTGGGCGAGGTGTAGCTGGCCGGCTGGGCGGCCGTGCGCACGCTGAAGGCGATGCCGGGGGTGCGGTCGCGGTGCTCGGCCACCGCGCGCTCCACGATCTCGAGCATCGCCGCCGGCGGGGTGTCGGGCGTGAGCCGGATGTCCAGGCGCGCATGTGCGGTGCGGGGGATGATCGTGCGCCGCGCCGTGAGCGAGGCGCCGTCGCTCATGAAGGAGTTGACGTTCACCGTCGGGTGCAGGAACGGCTTCCAGACGGCGCGGTCCTCCCACTTGGCGAACATCTCGGTGGCCTCGCGGCGGAAGGCGTCGTGGCGCTCGCCGAACGCGCGCACGCGCCCCTCGATGTCCTCGACGAGCCGGGCCAGCGGCAGCACCGGGTTGGGCACGATGTTGCCGTAGTTGCCGGAGTGCAGCGAGGCCGGGCGGCCGTTGTCGGCCACGAGCTCCACGCCGACCAGGCCCCGCACGCCCATCACCAGGGTCGGCGCGTTCTTCTGCTTGGGGCCGTCGGAGCCGATCAGCACGTCGGCGGCCAGCCGGTCGCGGTGGGCGCGGGCGATCGCGTCGAGGTTGGGGCTGCCGTGCTCCTCCTCGCCGTCGAGGATGATCCGCACGCGCCACTGCGCCCGGCCGGCCCGGGCGGCGTCCAGCGCGCCCAGCACGTTGGCCAGGTGCTGGCCCTTGTTGTCGGCGCCGCCCCGCGCCACCACCGTGACCTCGTCCAGCGCCCGCCCGTCGAGCGTGCGCGGATCGACGGGCCGGCCGCCGTGGAAGTACGTCGGCTCGAACGGCGTGCAGGCGACGCCTTCCCAGCGCCAGCGCTCGAGGTCGCCGGTGGGCTGCACGTCGTAGTGGCCGTAGAGCAGGAGCGTCGGGGCGCCGGCGGGGCCGGGGATCTCGCCCCACAGCGCGGGCGTGCCGCTGCCGTCGGGCACGGGCAGCGGCGTCAGCTCGAGGCCGAGGTCGCGCCAGAACGCGCGGACGTCCTCGACCATGGCGGGCGTGACCTGCCGGCTGACGGTGGGGATGCGCAGGTAGCGGTCGAGCAGGGCGAGGCGATCGTGGCGTGACGACACGGTGGCTCCTCCGTCGCGTCACGGTACCATGGCCCGATGGCCACGACCCTCTCGGTCTACCGCTGGTCGGCGGGCCGGCGCGAGCGCTGGCAGGCGTACGCGGTGGAGGCCGGCCCCGACACGACCGTGCTCGACGCGCTGGTCGAGATCCAGCGGCGGCAGGACCCCACGCTGGCCTTCCGCTACGCTTGCCGGGTGGGCATGTGCGGCTCGTGCGCGATGGTCGTCAACGGCCGGGAGCGCTGGGCCTGCCGCACCCGGCTGGCCACGTTGCCGGCCGGGCCGGTGACCGTGCGCCCGCTCTACCACTTCCCGCTGCTGCGCGACCTGGTCGTGGACATGGCCCCGTTCACGGCGAAGCTGCGCGACGTCGGGGCGGCGCTGGCGCCGGCGCCCGACGCCGAGCCCTACGCGCTCATCCCGGCCGGCTCGGCCGAGCGCCGGGACATCGACCCGGCCATCGAGTGCATCGGCTGCGGCATGTGCGTGTCGGCGTGCACGATGGTGGCCCACAACCCCCGCTTCCCGGGCCCGGCGGCGCTCAACCGCGCCTTCACGCTGGCCCGCGACTCGCGCGACGCCGGCGGCGAGGCGCGGTGGGCGGTGCTGCTGTCCGACGACGCGCTCGCCCGCTGCCACGGCCAGGGCAACTGCACGGAGGTGTGTCCGATGGGCCTGGCGCCGACGACCTCGATCATCCGCCTGCGCCAGCTGGCCACGCGGAGACTGCTGGGGCTGGGCTAGTTTGGATTGAACACTCGCATGCGCAGACACCCCGCGTGCCCGGGCTTTTCCGGGCGGGGCTTCACGACCTGGGCGTCGCAGTGCGACCTGGTTGTCAACCTCCGGACCGCGAAGGCGCGCGAACTGTAAGGTCGGTGATGGCGAAGTCCCAGCTGATCGTCATGTGGAGCGGTGTGGTCCTCATCGCCATTGGCGTAACACTCATCTCCGTTCAGATGTGGCTTCAGGTTGCGACCCCGACGTTTCAGGCCCCTTCTCGAAGTCTCGGCGTGGAAGCCCTCGGCAAGCCGTGAGTGGGGAGGCGGCGCCGATCTCCTGAAGGAGGAGTGCGCGCCATCAGCGAATCTTCGCCCGCATGCAGATGCAGCTCGACCATCGCCGCGCGCTGCAGGCGGTGGCGCGCTTCGGCGGCTTCTCGCGCGCGGCGCTGCACCTGCGGCCAGGGCCAATGGTCGCCGGCCGTCGATCCCGATCGCCTCCCGGGTCTCGGTCGGCCGGGACGTGGCGCCCGGTCGTCCGGTGGTCCACCCACTGCAGACGCCGCTGTCCTACCCGCTGGGCGTCGGTGCTGACGGCGCTGGCGGTGGTCCGGCGTGGGCTCGAGCGCCCGCGCACGGCCGTGCGCCAACCTTGACGCTCACAACGCACAGCGTTAGAGTAATTCGTCATTTACGTCGCCTCCCTCCCGCGTGGTGGGGAGGCGCTCTCGTGCCCGCGAAAGGGAGGCTCTGATGTCCGTCTCGCACGTGCGCTCGCTCTACGCCTCCATGCCCGACCGCATCGCCCGGGCGCGCCGGACGTTCGGACGCCCGCTGACGCTCACCGAGAAGATCCTCGCGACCCACAGCTGGGAGTTCGACACCCAGGTCTGGGAGCGCGGCAAGGCGATCCTCAGACTCCGCGTCGACCGGGTGGCCCTGCAGGACGTCACGGGCCAGATGGCGCTCTTCCAGTTCATGATGTCGGGCCGCAAGCGCGTCACGGTGCCCTCGTCGCTGCACTGCGACCATCTCATCCGTGCCGAGTCCGGCGCCGCCGACGACCTGCAGCGGGCCGTCGGCGAGAACGAGGAGGTCTACAACTTCCTCCGCTCGGCCGCGCTCAAGTACGGCATCGACTTCTGGCGCCCCGGGGCGGGCATCGTCCACCAGGTCGTGCTCGAGAACTACGCGTTCCCCGGCGGCCTGATGATCGGCGCCGACTCGCACACGCCCAACGCCGGCGGCCTCGGCATGATCGCCATCGGCGTCGGCGGCGCCGACTGCGGCGAGGCGATGGCCGGCCTGGCGTGGGAGGTGCTGCACCCCAAGCTGGTCGGCGTGCACCTGACCGGCAAGCTCGGCGGCTGGACGTCGCCCAAGGACGTCATCACCTATCTCTGCACGCTGCTGACCGTCAAGGGCGGCACCAACAAGGTCATCGAGTACTTCGGGCCGGGCGCCGAGGCGATCAGCGCGACCGGCAAGGGCACCATTTGCAACATGGGCGCCGAGCTGGGCGCCACCACCTCGCTGTTCCCCTTCGACGCGCGCATGGCGGCCTACCTGCGCGCCACCGAGCGCGCCGACATCGCGGCGGCGGCCGAGGAGTCGCGCGGGCACCTGGTCGCCGATCCCGAGGTCCTGGCGGCACCCGAGAAGTTCTACGACGAGATCGTCGAGATCGACCTCGACCGCCTGGAGCCGCACATCGTCGGGCCGCACTCGCCCGACCGGGGGCGGCCGATCTCGAAGCTGGCCGCCGAGGCGCGGGAGAACAGGTGGCCGGCCACCATTACCAACGCGCTGATCGGCTCCTGCACGAACTCCTCCTACGAGGACATGCGCCGGGCGGCGCACATCGCCATGCAGGGGATGAAGGGCGGGCTCAAGGCCCGGTCGAAGTTCCTGGTCACGCCGGGCTCCGAGCGGGTGTTCCAGACGGTCAAGCGGGACGGGCTGGTCGACACGTTCACACGCATGGGCGGCACCGTGCTGGCCAATGCCTGCGGGCCGTGCATCGGACAGTGGAAGCGGACCGACATCGGGCCCGATCAGACCAACACCATCGTCAGCTCGTTCAACCGGAACTTCCCCGGCCGCAACGACGGCAGCGCCTCGACGCTCTCGTTCATCACCAGCCCCGAGATCGTCACCGCGCTGGCCCTGGCCGGCACCCTCGAGTTCAACCCGCTCACCGACACCCTGACGGCCCCCGACGGCAGCAAGGTGCGGCTGACGCCGCCCGAGGCCGAGGAGCTGCCCCGCGACGGGTTCGTGCGCGGCACGAGCGGGCTGGAGCCGCCGGCGGCCGATCCCGACGCCGTCCGCATCGAGGTTCCGGAGAACAGCGAGCGGCTGCAGCTGCTCGGGCCGTTCGTGGCCTGGGACGGCAAGGACTTCATCGACCTGCCGATCCTGGTCAAGACCAAGGGCAAGACCACGACCGACCACATCTCGCCGGCGGGGCCGTGGCTGCGCTACCGCGGGCACCTCGACAAGATCAGCGACAACATGTTCCTGGGCGCGCTGAACGCCTTCACCGGCCAGGCCGGCAAGGGCGTGAACCCGCTCACGGGCGAGGCCGACCAGCCGCTGTCCAGGATCGCGCGCGCGTTGAAGGCCGCGGGCCAGCAGTGGATCGCCATCGGCGACGAGAACTACGGTGAGGGCTCCAGCCGTGAGCACGCCGCGATGTCGCCCCGGTATCTGGGCGCCGCCGCCGTCCTCGTGCGCAGCTTCGCCCGGATCCACGAGACGAACCTCAAGAAGCAGGGGGTCCTGCCGCTGACCTTCCAGGACCCCGCGGACTACGAGCGGTTCGAGCAGAACGACCGCGTGTCGATCGCCGGCCTGTACACGCTCGAGCCCGGCAAGCCAGTCACGGTGCGGATCCGCAAGCCCGACGGGCGCACGGACGAGCTGCAGGTGCGGCACAGCATGACCCGCGAGCAGATCGCGTGGTTCCGGGCGGGGTCGGCGCTCAACGCCGGCACCCCCATCGATCCCAGGACCGGCGAGACCCCGCCGATGACCTCCGGGGCGCTGGAGCCCGGCGACACCAAGGCCAAGCCCGGAAAGGACGTCTGATGGCGCGCATGCCAGCCAACGCCCGTCCCAAGATCACCGTCGTCGGCGCCGGCAACGTCGGCGCCACCGCGGCGCAGTACATCGTCGAGAAGGAGCTCGGCGACGTCGTGCTGGTCGACGTCGTCGAGGGCATCCCCCAGGGCAAGGCCCTGGACCTGGCCCAGGCGGGCCCGGTCCACGGCTACGACTGCGCGCTGACCGGCGCCAACGGGTACGACGACACGGCCGGCTCCGACATCGTCGTCATCACCGCCGGCATGGCCCGCAAGCCGGGCATGACGCGCGACGACCTGCTGTTCAAGAACGCCGAGATCGTCGGGTCCGTGGTCGAGCAGGTGGCCCGGCGCTCGCCCGAGGCGATCCTCATCCTGGTCACCAACCCGCTGGATGCCATGGTGCAGCTGGCCTGGAAGAAGTCCGGGTTTCCCCCGGAGCGGGTCCTGGGCATGGCGGGCGTGCTGGACTCCTCGCGGTTCCGGACGTTCATCGCCCGCGAGCTCGAGGTGTCGGTCGAGAACGTGACCGCCTTCGTGCTGGGCGGCCACGGCGACACCATGGTGCCGCTGCCCCGGTATTCCACGGTGGCCGGCATCCCGATCACCGACCTGCTGCCCAGGGAGAAGATCGACGCGCTGGTGACCCGCACGGCCAACGGCGGCGCCGAGATCGTGAACCACCTCAAGTCGGGCAGCGCCTACTACGCGCCGGGCGCCTCGACGGTGGAGATGGTCGAGGCCATCCTGAAGGACAAGAAGAAGATCCTGCCCTGCGCGGCCTACCTGAACGGCCAGTACGGCACGCGGGGCCTCTACGTCGGCGTGCCGGTCAAGCTGGGCCGGGCCGGCGTGGAGCAGATCATCGAGATCACGCTCACGGCCGACGAGCAGGCCGCCTTCGACAGGTCGGCGGCCGCGGTGCGCGAGCTGGTGGACAAGCTGAAGCTGTAGGAGGAATCATGGCCAGGCCGATTCCGGAGGGCTACCACACGGTCACGCCGGCGCTGACGGTGAAGAACGGCGCCGAGGCGATCGAGTTCTACAAGCGGGCGCTGGGCGCCCGGGAGCTGATGCGCATCCCGGGGCCCGACGGCAAGCACCTCATGCACGCCGAGATCGAGATCGGCGACAGCAAGATCATGCTGGCCGACGAGTCGCCGGAGATGGGCTGCCGGGCGCCGGCCACCGTGGGCTCGGTCACCAGCTCCCTCTACGTCTACGTCGATGACGTGGACACGGCGTTCCGGCGGGCGGTGGAGGCGGGCGCCAGGGCGCTCATGCCACCGGCCGACATGTTCTGGGGCGATCGCTTCGGCCAGGTCGAGGACCCCTCCGGCCATCGCTGGGGCCTGGCCACCCACAAGGAAGACCCGTCGCCGGAGGAGATGGCCCGGCGCCAGAAGGAGTTCTTCGCCTCCCATGCGTGACATCCACGTCAGCGCCGTCACCGACGCGGTCAAGAAGCTCTGCATGGAGGCCAACGTCAGCCTCGAGCCCGACGTGCTGCGGGCGTTCGATCGGGCCCTCGGCACCGAGCGCTCGGCGGCCGGCAAGCAGGTGCTGCAGATCCTCAAGGACAATGCCGAGCTGGCGCGTACGCGGCGCATCCCGTACTGCCAGGACACCGGCATGGTCGTCTGCTTCGTCGAGCTCGGCCAGGACGTGCACGTGGTGGGCGGCGGGCTGGAGGACGCGATCAACGAGGGCGTCCGCCAGGGCTACAAGGAAGGCTACCTGCGCGCCTCGATCGTGAGGTCGCCGTTCGACCGCGTGAACACGGGTGACAACACCCCGGCCGTGATCCACACCGAGGTCGCGCCCGGCGCCACGCTCCGCGTCATGATCATGGCCAAGGGCGGCGGCTGCGAGAACCGCTCGAAGTACACGATGTTCACGCCCGCCGCGGGCCTGCCCGCGGTGAAGGACTTCGTCATCGAGTGCGTGAAGACCGCGGGGCCCGACGCCTGCCCGCCGCTGATCCTCGGCGTCGGCATCGGGGGCACCTTCGAGAAGGCCGCGATCCTGTCCAAGAAGGCGCTCTTCCGCGAGCTGGGCAGCCCCAACCCCGACGCGATGCTCGATGGCCTCGAACACGAGCTGCTCGAGCGCGCGAACCGTCTCGGCATCGGCCCCCAGGGCTACGGCGGTGACACGACGTCCCTCGGCATCCACATCCTCAGCTACCCCTGTCACATCACCTCGCTCCCCGTGGCCGTGACGATCGAGTGCCACGCCCACCGCCACAAGGAGGCCACGCTGTGAGAATGGAACGCGATTCGAGCGCCGGCCCGGCCGGCCGCCCCGCGGAGGTCGCGCTGTGACCGGGGCCCCGGGGAAGATCGTGTGGACGGAAGTCGACGAAGCGCCCGCGCTGGCCACGTACTCGCTGCTGCCGATCGTCCGGAAGTTCACCGGGGGGGCCGGCATCACGATCGAGACGGCGGACATCTCCCTCGCCGGGAGAATTCTCGCCAATTTCCCCGAAGGCCTGACCGCGGCCCAGCGGGTGCCCGACGCGCTCACCCAGCTGGGTGAGCTGGCGAAGCGGCCCGAGGCCAACATCGTCAAGCTGCCGAACATCAGCGCGTCGGTCCCGCAGCTGAAGGCCGCGATCAAGGAGCTGCAGGCGCAGGGCTATCCGGTTCCGGACTACCCCGAGAATCCCACGACCGACGCGGAACGGGCGATCAAGACGCGGTACGCGAAGGTCCTGGGCAGCGCGGTGAACCCGGTGCTGCGGGAAGGGAACTCCGACCGGCGGGCGGCGGCCGCGGTGAAGGCCTACGCGCGGAAGCACCCGCACCGGCTGGGCCGGTGGACGCCGGATTCGAAGGCGCACGTCGCCACCATGAGCCACGGCGACTTCGCGAGCAACGAGAAGTCGGTGACCGTCCCCGAGGCGACCACCGTCCGGATCGAGTTCGTCGACCGGAAGGGCGCCGTCACGGTCCTGAAGGACAGGCTCGCGCTCAAGGCCGGCGAGGTGCTCGACGGCACGTTCATGAGCCGGGCGGCGCTGGTGCGCTTCCTCGAGGACCAGATGGAGGACGCCCGCAAGCAGGGCGTGCTCTTCTCCCTCCACCTCAAGGCCACGATGATGAAGGTCTCCGATCCGATCATCTTCGGCTATGCCGTGCGGACGTTCTTCCGGGACGTCTTCGACAAGCATGCGGCGGTCTTCGAGGAGATCGGCGTCGACCCCGACAACGGCCTGGGGGACCTGTACGCGGCGATCAGGCGCCTGCCGCCGGCCAAGCAGGCGGAGATCGAGGCCGACATCCAGGCGTGCTACGCCAGGCGGCCCGCGCTGGCGATGGTCAACTCCGACAGGGGGATCACCAACCTGCACGTGCCGAGCGACGTGATCATCGACGCCTCCATCCCGCCGATGATCCGCGACTCCGGGCAGATGTGGGGACCGGACGGCAAGCTCCGCGAGGCCAAGGCGGTCATCCCCGACCACAGCTACGCGCCGCTGTATCACGAGGCCATCGAGCACTGCAAGCAGCACGGCGCCTTCGACCCGGCGACCATGGGCACCGTGCCGAACGTGGGGTTGATGGCCCAGCAGGCCGAGGAGTACGGCTCCCACGACAAGACCTTCCTGATCCCGGCCGCCGGCACGGTGCGCGTCGTGGACGAGCGGGGGACGGCGCTGATCGAGCACGCCGTGGAGGAGGGCGATATCTGGCGGGCGTGTCAGGTGAAGGACGCGCCGATCAGGGACTGGGTGAAGCTCGCCGTCACCCGGGCCAGGATCACCGGCGCCCCGGCGGTCTTCTGGCTCGACAAGAACCGGGCGCACGACGCGCAGCTCATCGAGAAGGTGACGCGGTACCTTCGAGACCACGACACCAGCGGCCTCGATATCCGCATCATGTCGGTGGCCGAGGCCGCGCGCTTCTCGCTGGAGCGGATGCGGGCCGGCCAGGACACGATCTCGGTGACGGGCAACGTCCTGCGCGATTTCAACACGGACCTGTTCCCGATCCTGGAGCTCGGCACCAGCGCGAAGATGCTCTCGATCGTGCCGCTCATGGACGGGGGCGCGCTGTTCGAGACCGGCGCCGGCGGTTCGGCGCCCAAGCACGTCCAGCAGTTCCTGGAGGAGGGCCATCTCCGGTGGGACTCCCTCGGCGAGTTCCTGGCCCTGGCCGAGTCGCTCGATCACATGGCCCGCGCCTCCGGCCACGCCAAGGCGAGGGTGTTCGCCGAGACGCTGCACGCCGCCAACGCCAAGTTCCTGGACAGTGACAAGTCGCCGTCCCGCAAGGTGGGCGAGCTGGACACGCGCGGCAGCCACTTCTACCTGGCCATGTACTGGGCGGAGGCGCTGGCGGCCCAGAGCCAGGACAGCGAGCTCCAGGCGCGCTTCACCAGGGTGGCGAAGCGGC
>Ga0299914_10000789_pt1 | contig 19771 bp, 15 predicted proteins | sample RVTome_10_FD_201361 | JGI IMG/M metagenome (GOLD analysis project Ga0299914, IMG submission 201361) | Soil microbial communities from uranium-contaminated site in the Upper Colorado River Basin, Wyoming, United States - RVT153D57 (version 2) ...
CGACATGTCCGAATACATGGAGAAGCACTCGGTGTCGAAGCTGATCGGATCGCCCCCGGGGTACGTGGGGCACGAGGAGGGCGGCCAGCTCACCGAGAAGGTGAAGCGGAACCCCTACTCCGTCGTCCTGCTCGACGAGATCGAGAAGGCGCACCCGGACCTGTTCAACATCCTGCTGCAGGTGTTCGAGGACGGCCATCTGACCGACGGCCTCGGCAACCGGGTGAACTTCAAGAACACGATCATCATCATGACGTCGAACATCGGCGCCCGCTTCATCCAGAAGAAGGCGTCGCTGGGGTTCCAGTCGAGCGACGCGGGCACGATCGCCCGCAGCGTGACCGACATGGTGCTCGGCGAGGTCCGCAAGACCTTCAACCCCGAGTTCATCAACCGCATCGACGAGATCATCGTGTTCGAGGCGCTCTCGGACGACGACCTGCGGACGATCACGCAGCTGCTGGTGAGGCAGCTGAACGACAACCTGGTGGACCGCCGGATCCGGCTCGACCTGGCCCCGGAGGTCGTCGACTGGATCATCGAGCAGACCTGCAAGGACCGGTCGTACGGCGCCCGCCCGCTCCGCCGCGCGATCCAGCGCTACATCGAGGACCCGCTCTCCGAGGAGCTGATCCGCGGCCACCTCAAGGGCGGCGAGATCGAGGTCTACCTCGAGGCCGGCTCGCTGGCCTGGCGGCCCGCCGGTCAGGTCCTGGCCGGCCGCCGGCTGGCCTGACACGTCTTATACCCTGAGGGCTGGACAGGCCGCTGGGCGGCCTGTCCAGCACCCCTTCCCACGCACCGCCGAAATCGGGATAATAAGGGGTTCGAGGTCCTGTTGTACCAGCGGAATACCTTCAGATCGGCGCGTCGCGGCCCGGTCGGGCGCCCCTGGGCGCGCGCCGGCGCGGCCATGCTCGTGGCCGTCCTGGGCGCTGCCGCGGCGGCCCGCGCCCAGACGCCCGGGACCGGGGCGGACCAGGCCGGGGAGTTCGTGACGAACGTCTGCGGCCAGGCGGTTCCGCCGCCCTCAAAGCTCCCCCCGGATGGGTCCCCGCCCGTTGTGTACCTGATCTGGCCCTGCTTCGAGAAGCAGGGTGGATCCCCCTACATCGAAGCGTTCACCTACCTCTACCACATCGAGATGGATTCCCGGGTCAGCCAGCCGGGCTCCGACAAGTGGGTGCCGTGGGACGACTCGATGGAGCAGGTGCTCCTGGATGACTTCAAGCGCCTCTGGGCGACGAACTTCCTCGACGATCTCTCGGTGGAGGTGCTGGACTACCGCTTCGAGAACGGCGTGATCGGCAAGATCATCCTCTACGACATGGAGGAGCGGGAGCGGGTCAAGATCGTCGACTACGACGGGAACGCGAAGGTCGATCAGAACAAGATCGAGGAGCGCCTCCGCGAGAAGGGGATCGCCATCAGGCTCGACAGCTTCCTGGACCAGGGGACGATCCGGTCGGTGGCCGGCGTGGTGCGCGAGCTGTACGCGGAGGAGGGCTATCAGTTCGCGGAGGTCGATCCCGAGATCAAGCCGCTCGAGGGTGGCGACAAGCTGGTGCACATCACCTTCCATGTCACCGAGGGGCCGAAGGTCCGCATCCGCGACGTGGACTTCATCGGGAACGAGGCCGTCAGCGACCGCAAGCTCCAGGGGAAGATGAAAGAGAACAAGGAGCGCGGCTTCTTCGGCTTCATCACCGGCGGCGGCACCTACAAGGAGGACATGTTCGCCGAGGACGCGCAGGCGATCATCGAGTACTACCGCGACGAAGGCTACATCGCGGCCCAGGTCGGCCAGCCCGAGCTGAAGATCATCGACGACTCCGCCGACGGCTCGACGCGCTGGGTGCAGCTGCGGATCCCGGTCACCGAAGGGCGGCGCTACCGGATCGGGAACTTCACCTTCGACGGGAACACGGTCGTGCGGGACGAGGTGCTGCGGCCGCTCTTCAAGGTGAAGGAAGGGGACTACTACAGCCACAAGAAGATTACGAAGGCGTTCGAGAAGGCGCGCGAGCTGTACGGCGCGGGCGGCTACTACGAGTTCACGCCCTACCCCGATCTCCAGCCGCGCGACATGCCGGCCAACGGCCCGGAGGCGGATGCCGGTCCGTCGGCGGCGGCCAACGGCCCGCCGATCGTGGACGTGACGATCCGGGTGGACGAGGGCGAGCAGTACTACGTCAACCGCATCACCTTCGTCGGCAACACCACCACGCGCGATCACGTCGTCCGGCGCGAGCTGAACCTGGTCGAGGCCGGCGTGTTCAACACCGAGGCGCTCAAGATGAGCATCCGGCGCCTCAACCAGCTCGGGTACTTCAAGCCGCTCGAGGGGGAGGCGATCAGCGTCGAGAAGACGCCGGACACGAACAACCGCGTGGACGTGCGGTTCACGCTCGAGGAACAGAACCGGAACCAGCTGACGTTCGGCGCCGGCGTGTCGCAGTTCGACGGGTTCTTCGGGCAGCTCTCGTTCCAGACGTCGAACTTCCTCGGCCGCGGCGAGACGTTCTCGGTCACCGCGCAGCAGGGCTATCGCGCGAAGAACTACCAGGTCGCGTTCACCGAGCCGTTCCTGTTCGACCGGCCGATGACGGCCGGCATCGACCTCTACCACCGCGAACTGCGCTACATCAGCCAGTTCACGCAGCAGTCCACGGGCGGGAATCTCGTCTACGGGTTCCGCGTGTCGAACTACGCGCGGATGTTCGTGAACTACAGCTACGAGCAGGTGAAGGTGAAGGACCTGAACCCGCTCTACCGCGATCCGCGCATCCTCCAGGGCAATCCGTTCCTGCAGGACTCGCTGCTCATCGGCGAGGGCGGCCAGCGGACGATCAGCAAGATCGGGCCGAGCTACGTGTTCAACACGGTCGATCATCCGATCTTTCCGACGAGCGGCACGCGCTACACGCTGAACATGGACTTCGCGGGGATTGGCGGGAACACGAACTTCGTGAACCCGCGGGGGGAAGGGATCTGGTACTTCCCGCTGAACCAGACCCGGCGCCATGCGCTCGGCTTCCGCGTGGCGGGCGAGTACATCGCGCCCTACGGCAGCACGACCGACCTGCCGCTGTTCGAGCGGCTGTTCCTCGGCGGCGAGTACAGCATCCGCGGCTTCGACATCCGCTCGGTCGGCCCGCGCGATCCGGTGACGGGCCTCGTGCTCGGCGGCAACAAGAGCCTCCTGTTCAACGCCGAGTACCTGCTCAACATCGCCGGCCCGGTCCGCCTCGTGCTGTTCGCCGACGCCGGCCAGGTGCGCGACCGCGGCGAGTCGTTCGGTTGGAAGGAGGACATCATCGAGCAGCAGTCGCCGGGCTCGCTGACCCCCGCTCCGTTCGACCCGTTCCAGGTGGGCAACCCGTTCCTGAGCCCGTTCCCGATCGACAACGTGAAGGTCGGCGAGCGCGACGCGTTCAAGACGTCGATCGGCGCCGAGGTCCGGTTCTTCATGCCGGTGCTGAACGTGCCGTTCCGCCTGATCTTCGCGATGAACCCGTCGCGCGGCGGCGTGCTGGACAACAACCTGCTCCCCGAGAAGAAGTTCAAGTTCCGGTTCGCGGTGGGCTCGACGTTCTAGAGAGCTGACAGCTGTCAGCCGTCAGCTCTCGGCTCTGGCGAGTTCCGGAGGCGGTAGCCGCAAGTCGAGGCACGGCGGATCGCGCGGGCCTCCGCCTGGTGAACGGTTGATGCGTGGTGGCGCCCCGGCGAATCAGCTGCCGGTTGCGCCCGGTGAACCCGCTGACAGCTGAGAGCTGATAGCTATTATCGAAAGGGTCCGAATTCATGAGAGCGTTGCAGAGAGTGATCGTCGTGGGTGCGCTGGCGGTCGTACTGGCCGCCGGCCCGGCTTTGGCGCAGACCCCGCCGCAGACGCCGCCGGCGCAGCAGACGCCGCCCGCGCAGCCGCCGCCGCAGGCGCCCGCGCCGAAGCCGTACCCCGAGGGGGCGAAGATCGCGTTCGTCGATCTGCAGCGGATCGCCCAGGCGTCCGCGGAGGGGAAGGCCGCCGCCACCAAGATCCAGGAATACGAGAAGAAGAAGCTCGGCGAGATCCAGGAGAAGAACAAGCAGGTCGAGGACATGCGGAAGAAGCTGGAGGAGGGCGGCAACGTCATGAGCGACTCGGCCCGCGGCCAGCTCCAGAAGGACATCGACCGCTCCGCCCGCGAGCTGCAGTTCATGCAGCAGTCGGCCCAGGCCGAGCGCGATCAGCTCGAGCAGGAGCTGAACGTCGCCTTCCAGCGCAAGCTGAACCCGATCATCCAGCAGCTCTCGGAAGAGCGGGGCCTCCACTTCCTGTTCAGCATCCGCGACGTCGGCGCGCTCTGGTTCCACACCGGGCTCGACCTCTCGGAGGAAGTCATCAAGCGCCTGGACGCGGGTGCGCCGGAGAAGAAATAGGTCGAACCGCCGTTAACACTCCCGTGCCCATCAACATCGCCGAGTCGATCGACCGCCTGTGTTACCGCTATCCGTCCGCCCTGGTGGATGCGGTGGTGGAGCACGAGCCGGGGCGCCGGATCGTGGCGGTCAAGAACGTCACGGTGAGCGAGGACTTCTTCCAGGGGCACTTCCCGGGCACGCCGCTGATGCCGGGCGTGCTCATGATCGAGACGCTCGCCCAGGTGGCGGCGCTGCTGCTGGTGGACACGCCGTCCGGCCAGGCGTTCCTGCGGGGCGTGGACAACGCCAAGTTCCGCCGGCAGGTCGTGCCTGGCGACCGGCTGCAGCTCGAGGTCTCCATCGGCGCACGCCGGGCGAGGATGGCGCGGGCGAAGGCGGTGGCGTCGATCGGCGACGCCGTCGTCGCCGAGGCCGAGTTGGTCATCGGCCTCGTGCCGGAGCCCGCCGGCGCGCGGCCCGGCGTCGATCTCCACACGACCGCCATCGTCCACCCCGGCGCCGAGATCGGGGCCGGCACCGTCGTCGGCCCCAACGTCGTCATCGGGGAGCACGTGCGGATCGGCCGCGGCTGCCGCATCGGCGCGTCGTCGGTCGTCGACGGGTTCACCACGATCGGCGACGGCAACGAGATCTTCCCCTTCGCCTCGATCGGGCTCATCCCGCAGGACCTCAAGTTCCAGGGGGAGCCGACGCGGCTCGTCATCGGGCACCGCAACGTGTTCCGCGAGTTCGTGACGATCCACCGCGGCACGGCGGGGGGCGGGGGCGTCACCGAGATCGGCGACCACAACGTCTTCATGGCCTACGCCCACGTGGCGCACGACTGCCACATCGGCAGCCACACGATCTTCGGCAACGCCGCCACGCTCGGCGGGCACGTGACCGTCGAGGACTACGCCACGATCAGCGCGTTCTCGGGCGTGCACCAGTACTGCCGCGTAGGCCAGCACGCCTTCATCGGCGGGTTCTCGGTCATCACGAAGGACGCGCTGCCGTTCGCGAAGACAGTCGGCAACCGCGCCCGGATCTACGGCCTGAACAAGATCGGCCTGGTGCGCCGGAAGTTCTCGCCCGAGACCATCTCCAAGCTCAGGCGCGCCTACCGCTACCTGCTGCACTCCAACACCAGCCGGGCGCTCGCCCAGATCGAGCGCGACGCGGCCCTCCGGTGCGCCGAGGTCAGCTATTTGGTGGAGTTCATCCGCAGCTCGAGCCGCGGCGTAGGCCTCCGCCGCCCGAGCCGCAGGCTGGAAGAAGTCCTGGAAGAATAGGCGGGCTCCCCGTTCGGACGGCCGACGGCTGTACGGCGCCGGCGGCGACCACAACGATCACGACGACCACGACGGCAAACCTGGCCGGGGGTCATCAGCGCAGGCTCTTTTAGGCCTGCCCACCCCGGCTCGCGAAGCCTCTTGACAACCGGCCCCTCTCGAGACGATTCTTCCCATCGTCAAACGATGGGAGCGGCCGGACTGGCGGCCCGCATCCCCAGAGCATCGCCGTGAGGGCGCTTATGAAGCTGTGGAGGCGTTTCCGTCACTGGGTGCAGACCTCGCGCGCCGACGACCTGGGTGAGGAGATCGAGGCGCATCGCGCCATGCTCCAGGCCGATCTCGAATCCCGCGGCATGCCGCCGGCCGACGCGGCACCGGCGAGCCGGCGGGCGATGGGCAATGCGACGCTCGCCCGCGAGGACGCGCGCCAGGTCTGGGTCATCGGCACGGCCGATCGGCTCTGGCGCGACGCCCGCCATGGTCTCCGCGGCCTTCGCCGCGAGCCCTCCTTCGCGGCGGCCGCGATTCTGACCCTGGCGCTCGGCGTCGCCATCGTCACGGCCAGCTTCAGCGTCGCGGACGCGGAGCTGTGGAAGCCGCTGCCGTACCCCGAGGCCGAGCGCCTCGTGGCCGTGTACTCAACCGGACCCGGCCCACGCGCCGCGGCGGAGTACATCTCCGGTCCGGACTTCCTGGAGTGGACCGGGAGCCGCGCCTTCGTGAGCCTGGCCGGCATCGGCGAGACGAGGCGGCGCGTGCTGCGCAGGGAGACCGCCGAGCCGATCCTCACCGCCTCGGTCACCTGGAACTATTTCGCCACGCTCGCCCGCGAGGCCCTCATCGGGCGCACCTTCACACCGGAGGACGCCCGTGAGGGCGGCGTCATTCTCTCGGAGGGAGCGTGGCGGCGGCTGTTCGACGCCAACCCCGCCATCATCGGCCGGACCTTCACGATAGACGACGCGCCCGCGCACGTGGTGGGTGTCGTCCCGGCCGACACCGAGATTCAGTCGCGCAGGGACATCATCCTGCCGATCGACTTCTCCAGTCCGGGGTTTCTCGATCCCGCCGAGCGCGCGGTGCACGGCATCGTCGGCCGCCTGCGGCCCGGCGTGGATCCCGGCGCCGCCGAGGCGGAGCTTCAGACCGTGGTCGCCCGCATCGCACGCGAACACCCGGATCAACACCGCAGGGGGCATCTCGTCCGCGTGCGGGCCCTCCAGGCGTTTTACACGGGCAACTGGCGCCCCCTGTACTTCCTGCTCGGCGCGTCGGCGCTCGTCCTGATCCTGACCTGCGTGAACGTGGCGGGCCTGCTCCTCGTCCGGGCGCTGCGGCGGGGGAGGGAGTTCGCGATTCGCGGCGCGCTCGGCGGCGGCACGGGCGCGCTCGTGCGGCAGCTCGCGATCGAAGGGGCGCTGCTGGCGATCCCGGCGGGCGCCTGTGCGCTGCTGCTCACGCGCTGGGCGCTGGATCTGGTCGCCACGCGCGTGCCGCCGGAGTACCTGCTGCGCGCGAGCGCGATTCCGGTCGACGCCCGCGTCCTGGCGTTCGCCCTGGGTCTGACCGGCCTCACCGCGGCGATCTGCGCGGTCGTCCCGGCGCTGATGGTCCGGCGCGTGGACCTGCACGTGACGCTCGCAGCCGGGGGACGCACGGCGGGGTCCACGCCCGGCCGGTCGAAACTGCGGCAGGTTCTGCTGACGTCACAGGTCGCGCTGACGCTCGTGCTCCTCGCCGGCGCGGGCCTGTTCCTCAAGAGCTATGCGGCGCTGATCCAGGTGCCCCTCGGGTTCGAGCCGGACGGCCGCGCGGCTCTGCGCGTGGCGCTGAGCGGCCCCCGATACGCGACCGACGCGCAGATTCAGGGTTATGCGAACCGCCTGCTCGAACGCGCATTGGGCGTCGCCGGCGTCGACGCGGCTGCGGTTGCCACCAGCTCGCCGCTGGCGAGCGGTCCCGTCGTGCAGTTTGCCGTCGAAACGGATCCGGCGCCGGCTGCGGGGGCGGAGCCTCGAGCGATCTTGCGCGCGGCCACGCCGGAGTTCTTCGACCTGCTGGCCATCCCGGTGATCGAGGGGCGCGCCTTCACGGGGGACGACGCCTCCGGCGCTCCCCGCGTCGCCGTGATCAACGAAGTGCTGGCGCGTCGCCTGTTTCCCGGAGAGAGCCCCATCGGGCGCACGCTCACGCTCCTGCCCGGCGCACGCGCGCCATGGACGCGGCGCCCGGGCGACCTGGCCATCGTCGGCGTCGTCGGGAACGTCAAGGAGATTGGCATCGACGAGGTCGAGTTCAACGACATCTACGTGCCGCTCGCGCAGGCGGCCGCGGCGGGCCTCGAGCTGATCGTCCGTGCCGCGATTGATCCCGCCGCCATCCTGCGGCCGCTGCGCGACGCCGCGGCCGGCGTGGACCCGCAAGTTCCGGTCGGCGCCGTGACGCCGCTCGAGCGGCGCGTCGATGACGCGCTGCAGGAGGATCGTTTCCACCTGCTGCTCATCGGCTCCTTCGCCGTCGTCGCGATCGCGCTCGCCGGTATCGGCGTCTACGGCGCCGTCGCGGCCGCCGCGCACCAGCGCCGGCGGGAAGTCGGCGTGCGCATTGCGCTCGGCGCGCGGCCTGCGCACGTGCTCACGGCCGCCCTGCGGGAACCCGTCCGGATCGCCCTGACCGGCGGCGTCGCCGGCCTCGGCGCCAGTCTGCTGCTGGCCGCCTTGATCGGGGATGCGCTCTACCTCGTCCCCGGCAGTCACAACGGGCTGCTCTTCAGCGTGACGACGACGGATCCGGTGGTGCTCGGGGGCGCGCTGACGGGTGTGCTGGCCCTGGCCGTGCTCGCGGCCGCCATCCCCGCCCGGCGCGTCGCTCGTGTGGACCCGCTGTCGGTGTTGAGAGACGAGTAGGTGCGTCGGGTGTCACGGTCGAACCCGCGCGCGCGGAGCGACGCGTCCGAGCGGCGGGCGCGGAAGTCCGCCGGTCGCGGCACCGCGGTTGTTGCCGGGTCGCTGGAAACCGGGAACTGGCAGCTGGCGGCTGCTACGGCCTCTCCACCGTCACCGTATACGAGATCGGCGCGTCGGCGGGGATCGTTCCGCTGGAGTCGAAGAGCCGTACGCACAGGGCCGTAAGCCCCACGACGTTGCCGGAGAGCACGGACGAAGGGATGGCGGCGTTGTTGGTCAGCACGGCCGAGCAGACCTCGAAGGTCGGATCCCACGTGCCCAGGCTGAGCCCGATGGCGGGGGAGTTGGCCGGCGTAATCGCGGTCAGCGTCGCCGTCACGGTGCCCTGCGCGGTCGCCGTGAACGTGTGGAGCTGCGAGCCGTTTCGGGTGAGCGTGCCGGTGAACGTTTCGGTGACCGTCGGCGGATTGGTCGGGTCGGTGGGCGTGTCGCCGTTGTCGCAGGCCCCGGCGCCCGCGAGCGCCAGGAGCAGCACGGTTATCCTGACCAGAAGCGCGCAGCGCAGAAATCCCTCTCGCAACAGTCCCTCTCTTGTGTGTGCGGACAATCCCTAATATTACCCTCAATCGACCGGCGTCCGGGTGCGGTCGGGGGCGAGGCGGGGGCTGTCGGCGATCGGCAGGCGCGGGGTGCCCCTCGGGCGCGACACAGTCTGATAGACTGACGACGAACCCGGCGTTTTGGCCGGACATCCGACCCCTCGCCGGGGCAGGATGCTGAAAACGCAGCCATTCAGAACGGCATTTTCAGCGGCCTCGGTCGGCAGGCCACGCGACATCCACCGCATGGGCAGAATCGGTCTGATTGCCGGCAACGGCAGCTTCCCCTTTCTCGCGCTTCGGGGAGCCCGGAGCCTCGGCCATGACGTGACGGTCGTGGCGGTCCAGGAGGAGGCGTTTCCGTCGCTCGAGGCGGAGGCCCGCCGGCTCGGCGCGGACGTGCACTGGGTGTCGCTCGGGCACCTCGGCCGCTGCATCAAGATCCTGAAGGCCGCCGGCGTGTCGCAGGCCGTCATGGCGGGGCAGGTCAAGCACGTGAAGATCTTCTCGGGGATCCTGCCGGACCTGACGCTCCTGTCGGTGCTGACGAAACTCAAGGCCCGCAATACCGACGCGCTGATTTCCGCCGTCGCCGACGTGATGCGCGGCGAGGGCATCGAGCTGCTCGACTCGACGGCGTTCCTCGACCCGCTCGTGGCGCCCGAGGGCGTGCTCACCAGGCGCGCGCCGGATGAGGACGAGTGGGCGGACTTCGAATTCGGTTACCGGATGGCCGATGCGGTGGCTGGGCTCGACATCGGCCAGACGATTGTCGTGAAGAAGCGTGCGGTCGTGGCCGTGGAGGCGATGGAAGGGACGGATGCCGTCATCGCGCGCGCGGGCGCGCTGGCCGGGGCGGACACCCGGATCGTCAAGGTCGCCAAGCCGGGGCAGGACATGCGGTTCGACGTGCCGGTGATCGGCCTGACGACGATCGAGGTGATGCGGGCGGCCGGGGCGGGCGCGCTCACGATTGACGCGGGACGCACGCTGGTGCTCGACGCCGATCGGGTCTACGCCGCCGCCGACCGCGCGGGCATCGCCGTCGTCGGCCGGCCGAGGAGCGCCCGGCGTGGCTGATGCGATCCGGGTCGCGGTCGTCGGCGTCGGTCATCTGGGGCGGCATCACGCGCGCATCCTCTCGTCGCTCGAGGGCGCGCGGCTCACGGCGGTGGTGGACGTGCTGCCCGGGCGGGCGGCCGACGCGGCCAGGACCTGCGGCGCCCAGGCGTTCACCGACAGCCGCGAGCTGCTCGGCCGCGTCGATGCCGTCACGGTGGCGGTGCCGACCGAGCGGCATCGGGAGGTCGCGCTGCCGTTCCTCGAGCGCGGGATCCCGGTCCTCGTCGAGAAGCCGATGGCGCGCTCGCTCGAGGAGGCGGACGCCATGATCGCGGCGGCGCGCACGACGGGCGCCGTCCTCGCGGTCGGCCAGACCGAGCGCTTCAACCCGGCGGTGGCCGCGGTCATGCCGGTCGTCACCGCGCCCCGCTTCATCGAGGTCCACCGGCTCGGCGTCTTCCCCGACCGCAGCCTCGACATCGACGTCGTCTTCGACCTGATGATCCACGACCTCGACATCATTCTGGCGATGGTGAAGTCGGAGGTGGCGTCGATCGAAGCTGTCGGCGTGCCGGTGCTGACACCCCGCTACGACATCGCGAACGCGCGGCTGCGCTTCGCGTCGGGCTGCATCGCCAACGTGACCGCGAGCCGGATTAGCCGGGATCGCGTGCGCAAGATCCGGTTCTTTCAGCCGGACTCGTATCTCTCCATCGATTACGCGGCCCAGGAGGTCGAGGCCTGGCGGCTCGTGCGCCGCGACGGCGGGCGGCCGTCGATCGAGGGAGGCGCCATCCCGGTGGAGCGCGACGAACCGCTCCGTCGCGAGCTCGCCGACTTCGTGCGCGCCGCGCGCGAGCGGACCGCGCCGCTGGTCGACGGCGAGGCCGGCCGCCGCGCGCTGGAATTGGCCACTCGAATCGCGGCCAGGATGGAGCGCGTGGTCTGATCACGTGCCGCAATCGGCAACGCCCCTGAAACCATGTACAACAGCCTCAACGAATTCATCGCCGCCCTCGACCGTGAACGCGAGCTGGCGCGCGTCGGCGAGCCGGTCGATCCCGACCTGGAGATCTGCGCCGTCACCGATCGCGTCTCGAAGTCGCCGGGCGGCGGCCCCGCCCTGCTCTTCGAGCGCCCCACGGGCTTCGACATGCCGGTGGGGATCAATCTCTTCGGGTCCATGAAGCGCATCTGCATGGCGCTCGGCGTGAAGACGCTCGACGATCTCGCGCACGAAATCGAGGAGCTGGCGACGCCGAAGATTCCCGGCGGGCTCGTCGACACGCTGAAGATGCTGCCGATGGTCAACCGGCTGCGCGATCTGATGCCGAAGACCGTCAGGGACGCCCCGTGCCAGGAGGTCGTGGACAGCAACGGAACGCTCGACGGGATTCCCGTCCTGAAGTGCTGGCCGGAGGACGGCGGCCGTTATATCACCTTCCCGCTCGTCTTCACGCGCGACCCCGAGACCCGCGCGCGCAACATCGGCACCTACCGGATGCAGGTCTACGACGGCCGCACGACCGGCATGCACTGGCAGCGGCACAAGGGGGGCGCGCAGCACCATCGCGTCGCCGAACGCCTCGGGAAGCGCCTGCCGGTGGCCGCCGCGCTCGGCCCGGACCCGGCGCTCGCATACGCCGCGACCGCGCCGATGCCGGAAGGGCTCGACGAGCTGATGCTGGCCGGCTTCCTGCGCCGCGAGCGCGTCGAGCTGGTGAAGTGCGTCACCGTGGATCTCGAGGTGCCGGCGAACGCGCAGATCGTCCTCGAGGGATACGTGGAGCCGGGCGAGCGGCGCCGCGAGGGACCGTTCGGCGACCACACGGGCTTCTACTCGCACCCCGACGACTACCCGGTGTTCCACGTGACCTGCGTCACCCGCCGTAAACGTCCGATCTATCTGACGACCGTGGTCGGCAGACCTCCGATGGAGGACTACTACCTGGGGAAGGCGAGCGAGCGCATCTTCCTGCCGCTCATCCGGAAGACGCTGCCGGAGATCGTGGACATGCACTTCCCGGCCGCCGGCATCTTCCACAACCTCGTCATCATCTCGATCGACAAGCGGTATCCCGGCCACGCGCGCAAGATCATGAACGCGTGCTGGGGCCTCGGGCAGCTCATGTTCTCCAAGACGGTCATCGTCGTGGACAAGGACGTGGACGTGCAGAACGAGGCCGAGGTCGCCTGGATCGTCGGGACGCACTACGATCCGGAGCGGGACATCCAGTTCACGCGCGGGCCGGTGGACGACCTCGAGGATGCGAGCGACCTGCCCGCGTACGGCAGCAAGATGGGCATCGACGCGACTCGGAAATGGCCGTCCGAGGGGTTCAAGCGGCCAAGGCCCACGAAGATATCGACGACCCCGGCCGCGCGCGAGCGGGCCGAGCGGGTCTGGCAGTCGATCAGCCAGGGGTGGAAGCCATGAGCGTGCTGGAGGCGGTGGCCGCACGGGTCGCCCGGCGCGAGCCGCTCTCGGCGGCGGACGGCGCGGCGATCCTCGCCACGAACGACATCATCGAGATCGGCGCCCTCGCCGATGGGGCGCGCCGCGAGCGGCACGACGCGCGCACGACGTTCGTGCGCGTCTTCGAAACGCACGTCGACGCGCCGGCGGCGGCGCTGCCGTCCGGCGCTGGCCCCGGCGAGATCCGGATCGTCGGGGCGCCGCGCGACGTCGACTCCGCCGTGGCGGCGGTCCGGGCCGCCGCCCGGGCCGCCGGCGACCGCGTTCCCGTGACCGGGTTTGCCCTCGACCATCTCGTGATCCTGGCTGGCGGAGCATCCGGTCTCGGGGATCTGTGCGCACGGCTGCGCGGCGCGGGTCTCCGTGCGGTCGCCGACGTGCCGGTGGACGCCTTCGAAGATGCGGCCGAGGCTGTGGAAGCGGTACGCCACGCCGGCCTGTCCGCGCTGCGGCTGACGGTTCATGCGCTCGAGCCGGCCGACAGGCTCGCGATTGTCGGGCGGGCGCGGGCGCTCCAGGGCCGGGTGGGCGGCTTCCGCGCGTTCGCGCCGCTCCCGCGCACGATGTCGGTCACGGTCCCCACCACGGGGTACGACGACGTGAAGCTCGTCGGGCTGGCGAGGCTGCTGGCGGACAACATCGACTCGATCCAGGTGGACTGGCCGCTCTACGGTCCGAAGCTCGCCCAGGTGGCGCTCACCGTCGGTGCCGACGACGTGGATGGGATCGCGGCGGTGGAACCGGGGACACTGGGCAGGAGGCGGAGCGTCATCGAGGAGATCACGGGCAACATCCGCGCCGCCGCGCTGGAGCCGGTCGAGCGGGACGGGCTGTTCGGGATCCGGTAGCCGATGCACGCACCCGTTCGTCTCGGCGCGGTCGACTACCTCAACGCCAGGCCGCTCGTCTACGGTCTGGAGATGAAGAGCGGTCTGTTCTCGGTGCGCTTCGACGTGCCCTCGAAGTGCGCGGCGCTGCTGCACGAGAACTCGATCGACGTCGGCATGATTCCATCGATCGAGTACCTGCGCGGCAGGGAGGCGTACCGAATCGTGCCGGGGTGCGGGATCACATCGTCCGGCGACGTGGCGTCGGTGGCGCTGTTCTCGACGAAGCCTGTCGGGCAGATTCGGTCCGTCGCGGCGGACACCAGCTCGCGCACGTCGGCCGGCCTCCTGCGGGTGCTCTGCGCGGAATCGTTCGGCGTCGAGCCCGAGTTCGTGCCGATGCCGCCGCGGATCGACGAGATGCTGGTCCGGTGCGACGCGGCGCTGCTCATCGGCGACCCGGCGCTCTTCCTGGATCACGCCGCACGCGGCCTGCTCAAGGTGGATCTGGGGGCCGAATGGGTGACGCTGACGGGGCTCCCGTTCGTCTGGGCGTTCTGGGCCGGGCGGGCAGGCGCCCTGTCGGAGCCCGCCGTGGAGGCGCTCGTGCAGGCCAGGGACGCCGGCGTGGCCGCGTCCGACGCGGTGGCCGCCGCCTACTGTGCACCAGACGAGGTTCAGGCGGGGCAGGCGTATCTGAGGGAGAATATCAGGTACACGCTCGGCGAGCGCGAGGAAGCCGGCCTGCGCCGGTACTATCAGCTCGCAGAGCGGCATGGCGTGGTGGATCGCATCCGCGCGCCGGAGTTCTATCGGCAGGCCTGAAAGCCTGCGCGGGAACACCCGTAGCGCAGACCTTCAGGTCTGCCAACAGGGGCACGGTGAGCATTCAGCAGCTGGCCGACGCGGTGCGAAGCGGCTCGCGGCTCGATCGGGCCGAGGCGCTCGAGCTCTACGTGCACGCGCCGACGTCGCTGCTCGGGCGGCTCGCCGACGACGTCCGGGCCCGGAAGCGTCCCGACGGGGTGGTCACCTACATCATCGACCGCAACGTCAACTACACCAACGTCTGCGTCGCGCGCTGCACCTTCTGCGCGTTCTACCGGCCGGTCGGCTCCCACGACGGCTACGTCCTCGGGTTCGATGAGATCTTCCGCAAGATCGACGAGACGATCGCGCTCGGCGGCGGGCAGCTGCTGCTCCAGGGCGGCCACAACCCCGACCTGCCGATCGAGTGGTACGAGGACCTGTTCCGGGCGGTGAAGGCCCGCTATCCGGCCTTCAGGCTCCACGCGCTGTCGCCGCCGGAGGTGATTCACCTGTCGCGGCTGTCGCGCCTTCCCGTGCCGGGGGTCATCGAGCGCCTCATCGACGCCGGCCTCGACAGCATCCCTGGCGGCGGGGCGGAGATCCTCGTGGATCGCGTCCGCACCCTGCTCAACTGCTACGGCAAGGCCACGGCGCAGGAGTGGCTCGACGTCATGCGCCATGCGCACCGCGCCGGGCTGCGCACGACGGCGACGATGATGTACGGAACCGTCGAGACGATGGAGGAGCGGCTGGAGCACATGTTCAGGCTGCGCGAGGTCCAGGACGAGACCGGCGGCTTCACCGCCTTCATCGCCTGGAGCTACCAGCCGGAGCACACGGAGCTGGGCGGCGGCGAGGCGACCGGCATCGATTACCTCCGCACGCTGGCGATCGCGCGGCTGGTGCTCGACAACTTCGACAACCTCCAGGCCTCGTGGGTCACGCAGGGCGGCAAGGTCGGGCAGCTCAGCCTGGCCTTCGGCGCCAACGACATGGGCAGCGTCATGATCGAGGAGAACGTCGTGCGGGCCGCCGGCGCGAGCTATTGCATGGACGAGATCGAGATCGTGCGCAACATCGAGAACGCCGGCTTCGTGCCCAGGCGCCGCAACATGCACTACGAGATCCTCGGCGAGCCGATCGTCCGCGAGCGCGCCGTGCCGCGGATGCTCGAGCTCGCGGTCGCGCGCGCCGAGGGAGACACCAGCCGTCCGCCCGAGATCGCCCGCTACCCGGCGCGCAGCGCGGTCGAGAAGAAGGCTCGCCTTCGCCCGCGCGAGCAGAACGGGCTCCGGCGAGGCAAGCCCCCCCTCACCGGCCACTGATGCCGTCGCTCCACCGCGCGGCGTGGGTGCTGCCGATCGTCGGTCCGCCGCTACGCGACGGCTGGGTGCTCGTGGGTGGCGGCCGCGTCCTCGCGTGCGGCGGTCCGCGCGATCCGGTCCCGCCGGCTGACCGCATCGAGGACGTCCGGTACGACGAGCCGCTCGCGATCCTGCCGGGCCTCGTCAACGCGCACACGCACCTGGAGCTGTCCTGGATGCGCGGCCGCGTCCCGCCCGCGTCGTCCATGCCGGTCTGGGTGTCGCGGCTGCTCGCGGAACGGCGGACCGCCGGCGGGGACCCCCGCGAGCCGATCGCTGGCGCCATACACGAGATGCGGGCGAGCGGCACGTCGCTCGCCGGCGACGTGACCAACACGCTGGCGGCGTGGGAGGCGATTGCCGGCAGCGACCTGTCCGCGGCCGTCTTCCTGGAGCTCCTCGGGTTCACCGCGGCGGATCCGAGCGCGCTCGTCGAGGACGCGCGCGAACGGCTCGAGGACCTGATGCCCCTCGAGCGGATCAGGACGGCCGTCGTGCCGCATGCGCCCTACTCGGTATCGCCGGACCTGATGCGTGCGATCGCGCGGGCGGCGGACGCCGCGCCGATCAGCGTCCACCTCGGGGAATCGGCGGAGGAGATGGAGTTCCTGCGCGCGGGCACCGGTGTCTGGCGCACGCTGCTCGAGGACCTGGGCGCGTGGTCCGCCGGGTGGGAGGCCCCGGGGTGCGGGCCGGTGGAGTATCTCGATCGGCTCGGGCTGGTGACGGAGCGGCTGGTTGCCGTCCATGCCGTGCAGCTGGACGACGGGGAACTCGCGCGGCTCGCGGACGCCGGCGCCACCGTCGTGACCTGCCCGCGGAGCAACCGGTGGGTCGGCGCGGGCACGCCGCCGGTCGAGCGGTTCTATGCGTCGGGCGTCCGCGTCGCCGTCGGCACGGACAGCCTGGCGAGCGTCGAGGATCTGAACCTGTTCGCGGAGCTGGCGGCCCTCCGGCGGCTGGCGCCCGCAGTGCCCGGCGCGCGGCTGCTCCGCAGCGCGACGCTCGACGGGGCCGCGGCCCTGGGATTCGGCGGCGAGCTGGGGTCGATCGAGGCCGGCAAGCGGGCGGAACTGATCGGCGTGCGGGTTCCGCCCGGAATCGCGGATGTGGAAGAATACCTGGTGAGCGGGGTGCCCGCCGGCGCGGTTCGCTGGCTCGAACAGGGCCGGCAGAAGGCCGGCCTGATGGAAGATGGACGAAGATGGTGAAGTGCCCGGCTTTGAGCGCCTTCCAGGGTGCGTTCGTTCAGCATCCCCGCAGCCCTCGATTCACTCCTTCGAAGCACCCGTGACGCGCCTGCTCACTTACGCGTCGTTCGTCCGCTTCAGCCATACCGTGTTCGCGCTGCCGTTCGCGCTCACCGGCGCGCTGCTCGCGCTGCACGCGACGGGGGAGTGGACGCCGCGCGCGATCGGCTGGCGCATCGCGTGGATTATCGTGGCCATGGTCGCGGCGCGCAGCGCCGCGATGGGATTCAACCGGCTCGCCGACGCGGAGTACGACGCGCTGAACCCGAGGACCGCGAATCGCGAGCTGCCGCGCGGCGTCATGACCCGCCGGGAAGCGACCGCCTTCGTTCTCGTTGCATCGGCCGTGTTCGTCGGCGCAGCAGGGATGCTCGGTCCCGTCTGTTTCGCGCTGTCGCCCGTCGCCCTCGCGATTGTCTTCTGGTACTCGCTGGCCAAGCGCTACACGGCGTACACGCAGCTGTTCCTCGGGCTCGCGATGGCCGTCGCGCCGGTGGGAGGCTGGCTGGCCGCCGGCGGCCGCGGCGGCCCGGAGCCCTGGCTGCTGGCGCTGGCGATCGGCACGTGGGTCGGTGGATTCGACGTGCTGTACGCCTGCCAGGATCTGGAGTTCGATCGCGCCCACGGCCTGCGGTCGATCCCCGCGAGGTTCGGCGTCCCGCGCGCGCTCGCCATCTCGCGCGGCATGCACGTGGTGACGATCGCCGCGCTGGCCGCCCTCGAGGCGTTCGCGAACCTCGGGTGGCTGTACCTCGCCGGCGTCGCGGGAGTGGCCGCGCTGCTCGCGTGGGAGCAGTCGCTCGTCACCGCCCGAGACCTGTCGCAGGTCAAGCGCGCGTTCGATATGAACGGCTACGTGGGCATTCTCTACTTCGTGACGACGGCGGCCGCGATCTTCGCCGGATGACGGCCGTGACACGCACCTTCACCGTGGCCGTCACCGGCGCCAGCGGCGCGATCTACGCGACGCGCACGCTCGCCGCCCTGCTCGAACGGGGCTGCCACGTCGAGCTGATCGTGTCGGAGTACGGCCGGCGTCTGCTGCGCGACGAGCTGGGCGACGCCGCCTCGGTCGACAAGCTCGGGGCCTATCTCGAGGCCACCTACGGCGAGGGCGTCCGCAACGGCCGCTGGACGCTGCACGGCAACAAGGACCTGGGCGCGAAGATCGCCAGCGGCAGCCAGGACTCCGAAGGGATGGTCGTCGTGCCGTGCTCGATGAAAACGCTGGCGGGGATCGCCCACGGCCTGTCGCGGAATCTCGTCGAGCGCGCTGCCGACGTCATGCTGAAAGAACGCCGTGCGCTCGTCATCGTTCCGCGCGAAACGCCCATGAGCCTGCCGCAGCTTCGCAACATGACGCTCTGCGCGGAGGCCGGCGCGCTCATCATGCCCGCCATGCCCGCCTTCTACCAGATGCCGAAGACGCTCGCCGACCTCTCCGACTTCATGGCCGGGAAGATCCTGTCGGCTCTCGGGTTCCGGCACGACCTCTATCCGGCCTGGAAAGGGTAGCCGGCCGCTGAACATGCCGGCCGGATGGAAAATGGCAAATCGAAATTGGAAGAGTGCTTGGCTTCCACGCCCTTCCATCAGGCCGGGCGGCCTCCAGGATGCGTTCGCCGCGTCCCCGGTGACGGGCTGATGCCGCCGCCCGACAAGTCGCCGCCCCGCATCGCCGGGATGTTCGATTCGATCGCCCCGCGCTACGACCTGCTCAATCACGTGCTCAGCGCCGGCATGGACCGCGGCTGGCGCGAGCGCGCGCTGGACGTGCTGAGCCTGGCGCCCGGCGCCCGCCTTCTCGACTTGTGCACGGGGACGGCCGACGTCGCGATCGCGGCTGCGCGGCGCGCGCCCGGCGCGTCCGTGGTGGGCGTGGACTTCGCCGGCGAGATGCTGAAGCGGGGGCTCCGGAAGGTCCGCCAGGCTGGCGTCCAGGACCGCGTGCGCCTGGTCCGCGGGGATGCCACGCAGGTGCCGCTCGCCGGCGCCACCTGCGACGCCGCCGCCGTCGCCTTCGGCATCCGCAACGTGGCCGAGCCCGAACGGGCCCTCGGGGAGCTGGCGCGCGTCCTCAGGCCCGGCGCGCGCCTCGCCATCCTCGAGTTCGGCCAGCCGCGGATCCCCGGCATCCGCACGCTCTATGCCTGGTATTTCCAGTACGTCCTCCCGCTGGTGGGCCGAACGGTCTCGAAGCACCGCAGCGCCTATTCGTACCTGCCCGCGTCGGTGGGCACGTTTCCGCCCCCCGCCGGGTTCGTCCGCATGATCGAGGGGCATGGCTTCACGAACGTCCAGGCCGTCCCCCTGACGATGGGGATCGTCTATCTGTATGTGGGGGAAAGGAACTGACGCTGACCCTGCCGTAGCCCGTAGCCCGTAGGCCGTGGTCCGTGGTCCGTGGTCCGTAGCCCGTGGCCCGTGGCCCGTGGGTCCTGGGTCATCGGGGCGGTCGATGCGCACCCCCTCCAGACGAACGACGTCCGACCGGCGACCCACGGGCCACGGACCACGGACCACGGACGGTACTGCTATACTCGTTAAGTCCCTGATGTACTTCAACTTCGAGGATGACCGGCCCGATGTTCCGACGCTCGCGCGGCCGCTGTCGCCTCGTGAAGGCGTCATGGTGTCGATCATCATTCACCTGGTGGCGGTGATCGTCATCATCACGCTGCCCGCGCTGCCGTTCGTCCAGGCGGCCGAGGAGCGGCGCCAGCGCGAGCTGGAGGAGCGGCAGGCCCGGGAAATCGAGCGCGCGCGGGAGAACGCGCG
>Ga0299914_10000790_pt1 | contig 19751 bp, 22 predicted proteins | sample RVTome_10_FD_201361 | JGI IMG/M metagenome (GOLD analysis project Ga0299914, IMG submission 201361) | Soil microbial communities from uranium-contaminated site in the Upper Colorado River Basin, Wyoming, United States - RVT153D57 (version 2) ...
AAATGAAAAGCTCTATTTCATTTTATCTCAAGGTGATGGTGCTGATACAAAAGATACTGAAGTAATTGATATAAATAACAAATTAAATTTGAAATTATTATTCAGGAGCAAGTACCAGAGACATTCATATTTCTCAGATGATGTTTTTGCTTCACAAGTAGACCCAAAGATTGAATACAGATGGAGCATGATATGCAACTAATATTTTTAGTTAATCATGTTGTTAAATGAGAGTTCATTGGAATTTATTTTATATAAATCATATAAAAACAGGTATAAGATTTATATATTTGATTGTCTATTATTATAATAAATACAAAAAAAATATGCAATCCATAATTCAATGTGAAATATGTGATCCTAGTGAATCCAGAATGATTACCGATGTTGAATCGGGAGAAATAATTTGTAATAGGTGTGGTATAGTTGTAGTTAAAAATTTGGAAGATACTACGAAGATATGGCATAAAGCTGAAGATGATAAAATTGATACAAGCAATGGTAATCCTTCTTCTTTAACACTTTACGATAAAGGCCTTACGACAAGAATAGGCAATACAAACAGGGATGCCAGTGGTAATGTCATCAATTCTATGATGGTGACACGTCTAAATAAAATGAGATATCAAGATAAAAGATCTCAAATTAACACTTCTGCTCGAAATTTAGGTAGGGCATTTAGACAATTAGATTCATTAAAAGATAAAATGAGTCTACCAAACGCTATTATAGAAAAAACAGCATATATCTATAGAAAAGTACAGGAAGCTGGATTAGTCAGAGGTAGAAAAGTAAATACAGTATTAGGCGCTTCACTATATATCGCTTGTAGAGAATTTGAAATACCAAGAACATTAAGGGAAATAGCTTCAATTAACAATGAAAAATATCGAGAGACCTCTAGAGTTTACCGTCAAATAGTTTTACATTTTGGTAAACAAATACCACAAATAGACGTGTTTCGATATGTAGAAAAAGTAGGAAAAAAAGCAAAACTTGAAGAAAAAAATATACGTGATGCATTAAGGCTGATGAAAAAAGTTCAAGATGCAGGATTGAGTGCAGGAAAAGAACCTATGGGGATAGTTGGAGCAGTTATATATCTATCACTTCCTAAAAGTGACGAGAGTATCAGAAAAAGAACTATTACACAAGCAGTAATTGCAGATGCAGCTGGAGTATCTGAGGTTACAATTCGAAATGTATACAAAGAAATTGAAAAGAAGCTTTCGCTAGGATAAATTACCAAATTTTTTTATCTTTTATAATTATAACTAAAATTTTATTCATTTTTTATAAAACAATAAAAAATTACAAGAACTGAATACAAAAAATATAGAGCTAAATTTCGTTTCATTTCATTAACAAAAGTTAAGTAAAAAAATATTATAGACATGCAACTTTTACAATAAGCAAATATTGTTTTGTAGTTGTAACAATTAATGAAGTTATATTCAAGTAAAAAATTGGAAAACCATGTTTTGATGGTTTAGAAAATAATCAATCCTAAGTTTTAAGAGGTTATTTTAATGTGAAACTTCCTCGATAAGATAAAATTCGTTTTTTGCTGTTAAAGTATCAGAAGGAAGACTACATATATCGAATTGAATTAGAAGGGCCAGGCTTAGTAGTAATATTGGAGGATGATAGAGATTCCATCTATTTATTATAACGGATTATAAGTTAATAACCTTTAGAATAAATTATATTAATTGATAAGAATCAATTTATTTTCTATTTAATTATATTTCTTAAGATCAGTAATAATAAATTAATGAATTAACAATTTAGGTTCTATTGTAAAAGTAAATTATATCAATTCTTTGATGCTAATTAAATTATACAATTTTTGGATAAACAATATTTTCTAAATTATAAATTGCTTATGGGCCTTACCAACAGGAGAGTCGACTTATTTTGACACACTGTTATAGAACAGTTATTAGAAATAATGTGGGTTGGTATTTAATATTATGACTGTGAATGAGCAAAACAAGGATAATCTAAATGATCCACATATTCGAAAACTTTTTGAAGATAAAAATTTTGTTTTTTTGTCTTCATTAATGAAGGATGGCTCTCCTCATGTGACACCTACTTGGGTAGATATTGAAAATGGTAATATTCTTATTAATACTGCAATAGGAAGAATTAAACAAAAGAATATTTCACGAGATCCGAGAGTTGCTCTAGCAATAGCTGACCAAAATAACCCATATGATATGGTTACTATCAGAGGAAAAGTAATAGAACAAATTAGTGGAGACTCAGCTGAAGAACATATAGACAAATTAGCAAAAAAGTATATTGGCAAAGATAAATATCCTGGCAGATCACCTGGAGAAAAAAGAATACTTTTAAAGATAAAACCTGAAAGAATATTTCACATGAATCAGTGATCTTCTCAAATTCATATATTATAGTAATTTATTTCTGTATTCACTTTACTTATAGACTTTGTAGTAGAGATGTTATGTTATCCTCCTTATAGAATGTTAGTTCATTAAATCTTATTCATTCGTTGTATCTTGATTTTATATTATGAAACATATCTAGTTATAAATAATCTTAGTTTAAATAAATTTTTAATTTTATCAATATTTATACTAACAATAAAGAAGTACTCTATTTCATACTCAACAGTATCAGTTAGAAAATTATAATTTAATCTCCTTATAGTCTAAAATAAATATACGCTTACAATGCTCTTGTATATTGTATATGGTTATTACTTTATTATATAATGTACTTAATTATACTTTAAATTTTTTCAACATATTATATTTTTAAATTTATAGGCAAAACAATTGCATTTACTATACTAAAATTGATATGATCTTTTCTATTTAATATTCTGAGAAATTTTCTTCTTATCATACTCTCGTTTTTTTGTCCATCCTAATCTCTTATTATTTAATATTTCAAAATTCTCATAAATATGAGGTCTCTTTTTTCTCATTCCCTCTATTGTAGGTGCTGCCTTGTTCCAAAATGGAGTAGGATTGAACATATCAAAGTAAATGTCAGGATCTATCATTCTATGGCTAATAATAACACCTGATAACTCAAAAAATCCACAAACAGCAATAAAATAAGATCTTTGGATTGAAGATCCTCCATACTTTTGTATATATTCTTCGTAACTATCAACATCTAGTTCTTCTAAAAACCAAAGTATGGCATCTCTATGGCTATCATAAATTTTGTATAATTTTATTAGTATCTCAGAATTTATGGCATCTTTTAAAACCATAATAGAAATATATGTAAGAACTAGATAAATGATTCATTAATTAGGAGTTAAATATACATATTATTCAAACTCTAATCTGTAGAAAAGATTTAACCTACTCTATAATAAATGGCTTGCACTCTACGATATTCAATCATTTTTGACACAATTTTATGTTAGTTTATATAAATACTAATCCAAATACCTCTGTTTTGAAATATGACTGGGATGCATCAACTTACGATAGTATCTCTGATGTAATAGAATCATGGGATTAGATTTAATAGAACGTATAAACTGGAAAGGAAACGAAATAGTTCTTGATGCTGGTTGTGGTTCTGGAAGATTAACCAAGATAATATCGACTAAAATTCCCAAAGGGAAAGTTTTTGCAGTAGATCTGGATTCATCTATGATAAAAATTGCAAATGAAAGACTAGCAAAAATTTCTAATGTTAAATTTATTCAATCAAATATCTGTGACATAGAACTTCAAGATAAAATAGATATTGTATTTTCAAATGCTGTATTACATTGGATCTCAAATCAAATCACAGAAAAGTGTTTGGACATTTTTGGCAACTTCTCAAACCAAATGGTCAACTATTAATTCAATGCGGTGGATATGGAAATTCTACAAAGTCTATGCCTTTATTCAATAAAGTCCGAAAGTCACAAGAATTTTGTAATTTTTTTTGCAACCGTAAAGGGGATGAAATTTGGAAGGAACCATGGTATTTTGCGAAAGCAGAGGATACAGAAAAAATCCTAAAAGAAATAGGCTTTAATGATATTAAAGTATTCCTAGAAAATAAAATTGCTAAATTTCATGATAAAGAAGATTACTTTATTTTCATAAAAACATTTGTTCTACGACCGTATTTAGAATATTTATCCACTGACAAATTAAAAAATAATTTGCTAGGCAGTAGTTTATGAAATTGAAACTAACTTTAAAGAATTACAATGGAAATTAGATTACGTTAGGTTAAACATTCATGCAAAAAGATAGTATATTTAAATTTTGAATTTACTACAATTTTTTTTGAATTACAATGCTAAAACCTGTTCACATAGAATTTCTCACAAATTGAAAGTGAACTTCATACTGAATATTAGAATTAAAGTTTTAAATCGTATGATGTGAAAGATTCAGAAAACTAGAGATAGGATGACTTTTTACCAGGTTGAAATCTATTAATTCTAATTACTATATTTTATGTATGTTCTCATGTTCAGTAGTACGAGCTTAAATTTAGATATTATTGTATATTGAACTTATTGTACTGAATTAAGATTTTTTTCTTATGTATTGCAAATTACAATCTTTGTATTTCTAATGATTGTAATTAATCATCACTAAATTTTAATTCTATATCTTTATGAGGACATTCTTTAATTATCTCTTCTGCTAACTTGTAACTTTCTTCCTTTACATCTTCACTACTAGCAAATTTAAAAATTGTTTTTGTATTTGGTAAATAAACTCTCTTTAAATTCAAATCGCCATCTCCTTCTTCTCCTTTTCTAAAAACATAGCGTTCTCCTCGTTTGGTTATAGGATTCCAACTTCTCAACAATATTCCTTGTTTCTCTATGTTCTCGTTTGTTATTTTATCATAAACAATTGTATGCATAAAGAGATGAAAAAATGTCTTACTTGGATTGTAGAAATATCTTAAAGTATAGTAATTCTTAGGATGATTATGGGAACGGTTTGTTTTTAATTCTTCTGTTTTTGAATCAAAACACAATTCAAAACAGGAACTTGGGATATTTTCAACTTTCATATAATATTTGATACACAGTCCGAGGATTTAAATTTACTGTAAAAAAATATAGGGTGTATCTATTATAATAGAAACTAAATTCATTATATAGAACAATACTTATCAAAGTTAAAAACATAGAAACCTTAGTTTATTGCAACTCTACAATATTTTTAATTGATAAGTTTCTTTGTTTCTTAGATCTTATCAAAATTAAGTTTTAAGTAAGGTCGATAATAGTTCAAATAAAGATTTCAGATTAAATCGATTGATGTTATTATCATTTATGATAAAATTGCAATAACTCATCTTCTTCTAATTTCAACAATACAATAAATGATATTGAGTTTCCAAAAAAATTCTTGGAATATTTTGGGTAATCTGGCATTGGGAAGCTTCTTTAAGCCTAATTTTGTTGTATTAGATGTATTCTGAATTATTATCGGTAAAAAAGCAAAATATCATGAGCATATAATCTAAATGTAATATTCTTATTTATCACTATCAAGTTAAGCAGTTAAATACCTATATGGAACAATCTTTGATAATAATTTAAAACATGAGTATTATTGATGAGGACAAAGAAAAAAAAGGGATTCTCACTGAACCAGTCATAAAAATAATAAAAGATAAAAATTTTGCTTTTTTGGGAACAATAATGAAAGATGGTAGACCACAGGTATCTCCTATATGGATCGATATTGATGATAATAATAATATTCTTTTATTCAATACAGCTCAGGGAAGAATAAAACATAAAAATATTTCAAGAGATCCTAGAGTATCTCTTTCACTTGTCGATAAAAATAATCCATATAGTATGGTAACAATTCAAGGAACTATTATTGAACAAACAACAATAGGAGCTGATGAACATATAGACAAACTTGCAAAAAAATATCTTAATATTGATAGATACCCAAGTCATTCGCCTTCAATGACCCGAGTGATATGTAAAATTAAACCAGAGAAAATGTACTATTTACCTCCACGATATACAGAGTTTATTGGAAAGTCTTAGGTCTCTTTTATTAAAACTATTAAAAATCATATAGTAGACGTTTGAATTGAATATTTAATTTAATTTTATCCGTTTAAAGTAGATGTTTACAATTAAGAATAATAATAATAAAAACAATCGTATTAATAGATACAAATGAACAATAATAATAATCTCAGACAAAGATTACTTAAACCGCTGAGAGCTCACATACAAGTTAAGATCATGCTCATAAATGTTAATAGTCCAACGTGCAGTATCAATGATCATTACCTTACTATAAGTGATCCAACTCAGGTCGGTGGCGAAAGGGAGTAAATCAATGACTACAAATCTATGGCCAGTATTACCGTTGGCAGAGTGGAAAGACACCTATACCACATTGCATATGTGGACACAAATAGTAGGCAAGATCCGACTTGCACTTACTCCTTTCAGGAATCACTGGTGGAATACTACATTGTATGTTACACCTCGAGGACTTACAACCTCCTCTATGCCCTACAATGATAGACTACTCCAGATAGAGTTTGATTTTATTGAGCACATGCTTGTCATTGAAACAGATGAAGGTTCTACCAAGAGAATCCCTCTTAGACCCCGATCAGTTGCTGAGTTTTATAAAGAGACGATGGCAGCATTGGGATCACTGGGGATGCCTGTAACCATTTGGACAACACCTGTCGAAGTATCGGATCGTACTCCATTTGAGGAGGATTTTAAACATGTAGATTATGATCCTGAATATGCACAGCGTGTATGGCGCATTCTGGCACAAGCAAATCGTATACTCTCAGAGTTTAGTTCCAGGTTTATTGGCAAAGTTAGCCCCGTACATTTTTTCTGGGGAGCTTTTGACCTGGCTGTCACTAGATTTTCAGGACGAACAGCGCCTTTGCACCCAGGTGCACCAAATATGGCTCGTTTTGTGGCAGTAGAAGCATATTCGCACGAAGTGAGTAGTTGTGGCTTCTGGCCAGGTGGTGGTCCTATAGATGAACCAGTTTTCTATGCTTATGCCTATCCTGAACCTCAAGGATTTAAGGACTATCCTATCCTGCCACCGGAGGCGTTCTACCATGCAGGAATGGGAGAGTTCATTCTTCCATATGATGTTGTCCGGACGTCCGGTTCACCTGATAAGATATTGTTGTCTTTCTTACAGAGCAGTTATGAAGCAGCAGCAATATGTGCCAATTGGGATCGTCATACATTGGAACGTCAGGTAAGTGGTAAAAATCAATTTCTTGTATCTTAGACACCTTCAGTTTCATTATGTCTCTTATCTTGAAGGTGTGTAAAGAAATAGAAGAAAAGCATCTCCCGAAGATCCCTATAACTAAACGGGGTTCAATCTTTGCTGTAACTAAAATAAGCAGCTAGATTGATTATGTCAATGATAAAATAGGTGCTAACAATATGAAGAATATAACTCTGAATATTACCAAATATGAAATTATAATATTTAAGATATCTAGATTGTGAAGTATTATATGTTGTTATGGAAAAACGGTAAAAAAATAATATAGGAAAAAATTATACCAAATCTAATTTATAATAAATATCCTAATTTGGTAAAGAAACATAACATAAACTATGATTTACAATTATTATTTAATGAAAAATAAAGCAGTTTATCCTGAATAAACCTATTCTTCAATTGTTTTAAAAATAAAGATCATTGCAAGTAAATATAACCTTTATGAATGTTAATAATATTATAATCCTATTATTTTTTACTAATTAAATATGTAACCTAAAAATAAAAAATACAGACCATCTAGGTAAATAAATTATCATGATTGTCATGCAATTTACTACTTAATTAATATTTGTAGAAATATTTTTAAAAAATAGAAAATATAGTTATGTTGGTAATTTTGGTTTCAAGCCACACTTTGTACAAATGTTGGTTTTTTTGTCATAGGTAATGAAAAGAAAGACGGAAAGAGTGGGAGCAAAACATTTTCAACCCTGTGCGATATTGTCTTTGGTTTCTGGGGATTTCAGAGCATACAAAAATGACAAATATAGCGTATCTCAAGCTATTATTCTATAATATAGTTTTGGTGTTCATATATAATATTTTTATTTATTTAATACCTATACATATGGGCTCACTAAAAACATCTTTGTCAAAACCGGCTTGGAGATCCCTAGTATGACATTTAATTGGCATTTGCATATTGATATTAAAAATTTATCAATTGAAAATAATATGACTATTAAAATTATATTAATAACATCTTGGAATATCTGTAATCAACACTTCAAGGTGTATATTATCTCCTCTTCGTAATAACCTCATTAGATATGAATTGTAATTGTATAACTTATTTGTGTAGCTTCTGATCCTTGTCTTGTGATTATTTTATTTAAGATAATCTATATCTTGGATTCCTACTACCCTCCATCTATCTCTTTGTAAGGATAAAGTAACTTTTTTCTCTTGAATAATAATTAATTTTGATATAAAAAGTTAAAAATTGTATAGATAAAGAATAGTAAGTTGGCTAATATAGCTATTATAGTTGGATCAGTAAGGCAGAATCGTCAAGGTATTAAAGTCGCTCGTTGGATGGAAGAAAAATTGAAAAATCGAGATCATATTGTCTATTTTATAGACCCACTCAAACTTAATTTACCGCTTTTAGATAAAATGTATAAAGAAATTACAAATCCTTCAGAAAATTTAAAACAATTGAGAAATCAAATTGTCGAAGCAGATGGTTATATGCCTATAACCCCAGAATATAATCATAGTACATCTGCAGCAATGAAAAACACACTTGATTATTTTCTTGAGGAATATTATTTTAAACCTTCTGCAATTGTATCATATTCTGTTGGTGGATTCGGAGGAGTTAATGCTGTACAGCATCTTAGACTGATATTTGCAGAATTAGGGGCACCGTCAATTTCCTCCTCGTTTTCAATATCTAAAGTTCAAGATGTATTTGATGATGATGGTAAACTAAGAGACCAACTCTATGAGAAAAGAGTCGTACGATTTATTGAAGAATTCGAATGGTATATAGAAGCATTCAAAAACCAAAGAGTCAAAGGAACACCATATTAAGAACGCTATTACACTATCTTATTTTTATAAAATACACATATTAAAAAATGAAACAATATCGAATCAAAAAACCGATATACATATGTTATCAAAGATTATATTAACCAAATTTTTATTATATGTATTTTATAAATGTACATTGATTTAGAAGAAGGATTTAAAATAAGATACGATGAATATGGAAAAGATAAACAAAACCATATCCTATTTATTCATGGTCTTGGTTCGTCTCCTATTGTATGGAGAGATATTCCACAAGCGTTATCAGAACATTTCCATACCATAGCTGTTGATTTAATAGGATTTGGTGAAAGTGATAAACCTGAATTAAATTATACAATAATCTATTTTGCTCAATTTATAAAAAATTTTCTTAGACAGATTGGAATAAATGATCAAGATAAAATAATAATAATAGGTCATTCTTTAGGAGGATATATAGCAATGGAATATGCAATACAGAACAGAGAACATATTGAAAAACTTGTATTGATAGATACATCAGGCATGTTGGATAAACCTACTCCATTACTAGAACAATATCTCGATGCCGCAATGGAAACTGATCCTAATTTAAGATACAGTAAAGTGAAAAAGGTATTTGAAAATTTATTGGCAATACCATCAAGGTTACTACCAATTATTGTAGATATCTTTATTTCAGTAATTGAAAAACCTGGAGCAAAACATGCCTTTGAATCTGCTTTCAGAAATAGTACAACAACTTCTATTAATGTGGAGAAGTTAAAGCAAATTAAAAATATTCCTTGTTTAGTAATATGGGGTAAAAAAGATAATCTTATACCTGTCGATCACATTCACAAGTTTGGACAAATTCTCAAAGATGCTGAACTTTTGGTGATTGATGATGCCGGTCATTCTCCATTTATAGAGAAAACAGCTATTGTTTACCAGAAATTATTGACATTTTTATTAGATAACAAGTTCTAAATAGAAATAAGCCTTTGGCATCATGCTTAGCACTCTAGTGTGACATGTAGTTGAAATCTATTTCAGTTGTTTATCTTCTGTTCTTTAACTATTTTGTTCTTTATTTTTATGTAACCTCTCAGTTGACATTGTCATATCCCTTGGATAACTATTACCAGCCTTATCTACTACTTTTTCTAACCGTCTACATAACATTTTAAAAGAATCCAAAACATCTGTTTCAATTACACCTGGTAGGTGTTGAATATTAGGTACATAATTGTTTATGGTGTATAGATTTTGTATTCTGATTTCTATTTTGATGTCACTGCTTTTTAGATCTTCAGAATCTGATCTATTTATGACTTCTAATAAATTTGTCAAATGTTTCTGTTGTTTATCTTGTAATGGATATTTTCCAGAATGAATTGAATCTTCAATCATTTTACATAATTCTGAAATTTTCATAGATGATTTAATAATGATATTGTAATGCTTAATTTATATCAATCATTCATTTCTATAATAAAAAAGTGAAAACTATAGTTCTTTACTATATTCATAACGACTACAGTTTTCACATTATTAATTCCTATTATTACTTTCAAAGAAAATCAGTATATTAAATATTATTTATATAATTTTTATTTTTTATCTTTTATTCTTCTTAATATATAAGGTAACTTATTATTCGGACTTTGTCTTCTATTATTATCTTTTTTTGTAGATAAGATCCTTAACATATAGTTTTTATAACTTCTACTTGTCTCTTTAATGGTATTGTCATAACTTCTAGAGATTGTACAGGGTTTTGTATCTCTGTTTTAGCAGCTTGAGGTCTTTTCCCAAACTTAATTCTTTACTTGTTACTGGAACTTCTATTGTTTTAGTTTCTTTAACTGGCTTTTTCGTAATTTCGAATGAATTTCCTTGGATACTTCAGATACATCTATTCTATTTTTTTTTAATGGAATACTTGATTTGCCAGTTACTTCTTTTTTATTTTTTACTGCTTTTGCCTTGTTCTTAAAATCTGCATCTTGAACTGTTATTTCTTCTTCCATTTTGGTAGTATTAATTTCAGTATCTTGAAAAGATGGTTCATCTTGATATTTACTCAATTCTTGTTCAGAGAATTTGAATTTTAATACATTATTATCATAACTTTCTGCTTGATCTTTTGGAATGTAGAATATTTCTTTCTTAATTATTCCTCTTTGTACTATTACATCATTATCTTTAACTTCTTGAACTTCACCCAACTCTTCATAATTATTATCTCTTGCTTCTTTTTTAATAACGTCATTCCAATTGATTTTAGAACTCATAATTTGTTTTGTATGTTAAGTTATTTAATAATTCATGACAAATCAATTATATTGTCATAGCTAAACAGTATGTGAACGCAAATCTTGCAAGTGATTATTATGATACCAGGGTCTATGACTGAATACAACAACAATTTTGACTAGATCAATATGTGCTTCCTGATTATATAATAATTTGAAATAATTTATAAATTAAATAATTATTGTCATAGCCTGAACTAAAAAAATTGGAGAGGTACCCTAGCGATTAGACTATGATATCTTTTTCCTACATGGTTCTGGTGTTAGATCTTAGGTTTGCCTCTTGAAGATAATGTTTCAAAATGATGGGTTTGTAGAATTTCATACTCCAACAATGAGCGATTATTTGTTGATAGTCATTCTAATCTACATTTAATCTTCCTAATTTATGTGAATTGTTCCTTTTTTTTCTTTATTATAGTTGTCCTCATCTTTATCATCATCATCATCATTATTATTATTCTCATAAGAATGTGATAATATTTTTAAAAATATCCCAGCTATTAGTAGACTTAATACGATTGATATGAATTTCAATATAGAATATTAAGAAGGTTACATAAAAAAGGATTTCTAAAATTTAACGAAATGAATAAAAAGTTTGAACAAGTCTTTTCACTAATACAACAAAATCCATTACTAGCACATGTAAAACCAGACGTTCTATCGCTTAAACATATCAAAAAATAATGGCAATACAGGATAGAATTAAAATAAAAAGTTATCAATAATAGATAACTTTTATACAATAAGAAAATAATATATATAGAATGTGATTATTCATTGCTTCTGACTTTATCAAAGCAGAAAAACAAGTAAGTAATAGGCTCTTTTCAATCACAGGTAGACAAAAACAGTGGTGTAAACTCCTCATATGGATTATGGTATTTGTATAATCCACAGGAAATTGTTGAAAATCACGCAGTAATGGTAAATAACTTTACAAGTTGTCTGTTAAATGCCAGCAATCTAATAAATAATAATCTAGCATCAAATTTGAGAGTATACAATACAGCACTCGAACAGGCACATGATAATCTAAAGACTTTACTAAGAACAAATACCAGTTACGTAAAGTCAGTTAATAGACGTAATTCAGACGTAAATACCAACAACAACAACTAAAGAACAGCTGGGTTTAATATTTAACCTAGTTCAATAACCTTTAATTATAAAAATATGTTCTTATCAAGCTTCTAAGTTATATATTTGTAATCAAACATTATATTATGAGTAGTGATAAAGACATTCCAACTTCCGATGGAAAAGAAATTATAAATCCTGATGGAAGTAGTATATCAGAAATCGAACCAGAAAATCATGAACTTAAAGAAATAGAAGGTTATCATATTTCAAAAGATACCATCCCTTCTTTTAAGAAAATACTGGTTACTGACGATGGAAAAGATATATCAAATAAAGCACTTAATTATGCAGTCTCTCTATCGAATTCTACAGGTGCAGAATTGCACATACTACGTATACTAAAAGACGTTGAAAAATTTGGAGATGTTTCCTTAGAAGGCTCCCATGAGATGTCACAAATGGATAATCAAGACTATCATAGAAAGATTAAAGGTGAGGTAATAGATGCTATGGAAGAAAAAATAAAGAAATGCCAAGAAGCAGGATGTAAAAATAAAGTTTCTTATAAATTTCTGACTGGTAATGTAGTTGATGAAATAGTAAATGAAATTGATAATAATAATTACGACTTGGTAGTTATGTTAACTTCTCATATAGATTCTTGGTTTAGCTCCTTATTTAGTGATGTCAGAAAAATAATAAGCAGCATTAGTAAACCTGTTTTAATAATACAATAAATTTAATTTATTTCTTTTTATCTATTTATTTTCTTCTTTTTTCTATGTTGCTGGGTGTAGAAATTGCCGCAATTTTCAAAGCATCGTTTACAAAATGCAAACTTAAATGTCCTATTTGTAAAAAGAAATTCATTGAACATTCAGAATTACAGGACAAAATATGTAAAATGATCACAATAAAGCAATTTGCAAATATCTCTCCAGGTTTTGATGTTCAATATAGACCTTTCTTTGAAGATTGAATATCTTTAATTTTAGTTTGTAACTGTTTCTTTAGTATTAATTGTATAAACCCGCGAATGTAGTTGCAGGGTTCGAGTCCCACTTCAAGCGTTATAATAAATGATAAAATAATAAGAGTAACTAATTTTCAAAAGAAACTCCCGATTCATGAGATATTATCTTATTAAATAATATTTAACTTTTGAAATTTTATTTCTCTTCTCTAGAGTAAATAGAACCTATTTATTTATACTAAAGAAAGGCTTGGCTTTAAACAAGCAAATAGTAATGTTTTAGAAGTAAAGGTTGGAACCTTACACTCTATTATTATAGAAGATTCTTTTTTAATCTAGGCAATTATTGTTATGAAGAGATATCAGTCTGGTGATCCACCTATACAGGCACAGTAACCAAATTCATCTATTCGCGAGTTACAAAAATTGCAATACCCATATAGATTATAATCTACATTACTAGCATATTTTCCAAAATTCTTAAAATGATCATCTAATTCTTCTGGAACATTCTCAATAGAAATATCGTGAGAATTATTTTCATATCCCATAATGGTTAATTATAGTGAACATAATTAAAAAATATTATAATTATAATATGTGTTAGTTATATTATATTGAGTATGCTTAATTAATTAGTTGAAGAAAATTATTCTTAATCTTTAGATTTTTACTTCATTTTTGAGAAAATTGCCAGACTTTCTCTAGTTATCAATTCGTTAACCTTCAGTAACTGCATAATAGACGACGATTAATTGTAAATTATATTTTATCTTCGTTTCTTTTTGTAGTTGGTTGTTATTCTTGTTTTTTGTTCTCTATCTTGAAACCATAAATTAAATTTGTCTTCTATTTTTTAGAGTTTTACTTTCTTGCAATTACTATATAACTAGCACTAAAAAACCTCTAAAGCTGAATCCTAAGGTCATTATCTATTTATTAAAAAATAATATATATAATTATCCAGTAATGGGATCTTTATAGATTATCATTCTACATAGTGCTCATGTATTAATTGGTCATACATTCTAATTGATTTAATATTTACAAATTCTAGCATGCCATATCTTGATAGTTCCCTCCCAAATCCGCTTTTTTTAATACCACCAAATGGAACCCTAGGATCTGAAACTACTACATTATTGACAGATACTATGCCTGATTTTATGATATTAGATAATATTTCTGCATTTTCAAGGTCTTGAGTCCAAATACTAGCTCCAAGACCGAATTCAGAGTCATTTGCAAGTTTTATAGCTTCCTTTTCATTTTCAGCTATAAGAATAGGTGCAACCGGCCCGAATACTTCCTCATTTACTATGCGCATATTTGGAGTAGTATTGCCAAGAATAGTCGGCTTATAGAAATAACCTTTACTTCCTATTTGTTCTCCACCTGTAACGACTTCCGCTCCTTCTTTAATAGAGTCGTTAACTTGTGCATCTATATTCTTTAATGCCTTTGAATTTACAAGTGGTCCTATATCAGTATCATCAGAAGAAGGATCGCCAACTTTAAGTTTCTCTGTATTTTGAATAAACTTTTCGATAAACTCATTTGCAATATTTTTTACTACAATAAATCTTTTTGATGCAATACAACTTTGACCACAATTTATAAATCGACCCTTTACTGCCCCTAATGAAGCTTTGTCAATATCGGCATCTGCACATACAATAAAAGGATCGCTACCTCCTAATTCAAGTACAGTCTTCTTTAATTGGGATGTTGCTCTCTGTGCAACTTTGGCACCGACAGGAACACTTCCAGTAAATGTAACAGCATTTACATCTGAATCTACGAGTATTTCTGCAACACTAGAGTCTCCTATTACTGTCTTAAATATTCCTTCAGATAATCCAGCTTTATCAAAGGTTTTTTCAATTTCTATTCCACATTGCATGGTTGCACTAGCTGGTTTTAATACAATTGTATTTCCTGCTATTAATGAAGGAGCAGCAAATCTTAATGCCTGCCAATATGGGAAATTCCATGGCATTATGCTTGCTATAACGCCTAATGGTTCGAATTTTATAATACTCTTTCTTGCATCAGTATTAAAAGATTCATCGTGAATAAAGTTCTTTCCGTTATCTGCAAAATATTCAACAGCCCATACACATTTATCAATCTCAGCTCTTGCTTCTTTTATTGCTTTACCCATTTCATTTGTAGCTGTTCTAGAAAGATTTTCTTTGTTCTTTCTTAATTCATTAGCAACATGATAGAGAGAATCAATCCGTTTGTCCAAGTCTTTCTCCCATTCTTTGTAGGCATCTCGGGCTTTCTTTACAAACATACTTACATTATCTTTTGTCATTATAGCATATTTTTTGAGAATTTCCTCTGTTGTCGGATTTATGGTTGTTAATTCAGCAGAGTTTGTCAAGGATTTATTACACCTCTACCAAGAATTTTACCATCCTTTAACATTCTTAAGGCTTTTGTAGCCTCATCAAGTCTGAATTTATTAGAGATAATCGGTTTTATTATGCCTCTCTTTGCCAATGAAACAAGTTCTATTAAATCATTCATACTTCCAGTATAAGATCCAATTAATTTGTACGACCTCGTGGGCATTGTAATTAAATTCAATTTTAATTCACCACCAAAAAGTCCAACTAATACCAATTTTGCTCTTCTTCTAAGAAAATTGATATCAGTTTCTACTGTTGACGAAGCATTAACAAAATCGATTACCGCATCAGCCCCCATTTTCTCAGTTAATTCCATAACTGCTTTCACAGGATCTTCCTTTTGTGAATTGATAATATTATCAGCTCCGTTTTCTTTTGCTGCTTTAAGCTTATTGTTATCTCTATCTAAAGCAATTATTCTTGAACCTGTTATTGCCTTTGCTAATTGTATGGCCATCAATCCAAGTCCTCCTGTCCCAACAATTACTACATTATCATTAGGTGTCAGATTACCATTCTTTACAGCACCATATGCTGTAAGTGCAGAACATGATAAAGGCGCACTTGTATCAGTATCAATTTCATCTCCAAGTTTAACTAAGTATTTGTAACTTGGTACTAAAACATAATCTGCATATCCCCCGTCATTATAAATTCCTAAGGATCTTGGTTTATCACAAAGATTTTCTTCTCCTGTTCTACATGCAGGACAAAGTCCTTCCCCAATCCATGGAAAAACAAGAACTTTTTCATTCTTTGCAAAACCTTCTGTCTGTTCGCCTAGACTATCTATTACCCCAGCAATTTCATGTCCTGGCGTTAAAGGATATTTTACTCCTCTGTCGGTAGTTTTCAAAAATTGACCTTGTGGACCTTCATATCCCCCTTCCCATAAGTGAATATCACTATGGCAAACCCCAGATGATTGAACTTTTACCAACACTTGAGAGCCTTTAGGTTTTGGAGTTTTATTTTCTTGTATTTGAAGAGGTTGATTAATTTCAGTAATTTTAGCAGATTTCATTTCTAATTTTACCCATTAATAATTTATTTTTTGACGTCAATAAAATATTAAATTAATACAAAATATATTAAGATTATCTATTTAAATTCTCGATTATTATTTTCGAACATTGATATTATTATTATAAAATATATATATAATATTCTGTGATCCTAATAAATGTAAATAATCTTAAATGATCAGCTAATATTCTAATTTTGTTACGAACGTTTAGACATCTTTTGATTACTTGTTTGGAGTTCTTCATCTTTTATCGAATTCTTTATAATGTTTACTCAAAAATCAGATTTTCATAAATGTATAGTGTGTCTTACAAATTTAATAAATATTACTAAATAATTAGAGAAATACTTTCTTCTGGGTATTATTAAATAAAATTTGTAAAAAATAAAAGATGTTATTTTTAATTTAGAATAAGATTTATAGTCGAATTTGGTCGTATTCTATTATTAGAATCAATAACATCGTAAATAAAATGATATTTACCATCTTTTTCTTTTTCTATTTTAACGTGACCAAAATTAAAAAGAGCACTTTCACTGTATAGGTACGTGGCATTAATTGTAGGATCTAGAGGATATGGTTTATCACTTGTATATACGCTTAATGGACCATTAGTCATTTCGTAACATGTAAATAGATCTCCATCTCTATCAAAGTCTTGAGATACTTTTACTGTTGCAGCATAATGTACATCAGTTGTAAGAAAGATAATATTTTTAATGTTTCTTTCATCTAGGAACTTTAGAAATTGATTTCTTTCATTAGTAAATGTTAGAGTATTTGAAGCATTATTAGTTGCCCAATTATTGCAAGCATGCATATACCCAATACAATCAGGAATAGTAATAGGGATAGGATTGGATATTATTTTCCAAGTAGCATTAGATGATAAAAGCTTGTTCTTTAACCAATCAAGTTGTTGTTTTCCGTATAATGTTTTATTGTTTTGGAGTGTGTCTTGTAGTATATTTACACTCCGATATGAATGGGCATCTAATAAGAATAAATCAAGATTTTTTCCCCATTGAAACATTCTGTATATTTGGTCTGGTCTTTCTTTATTTTTCTCAATGGGAGAAAATTCAAAAAAGTAATTAACTCCAGTCTTAACTAAATTAGCAAAACCACTTTTGTTTCTTTCATTTGGATATTTAGATACCTCATAAAAAGACCAATTTCCATAATTATCAATTACTTCATGATCATCTGATTGTGAATACATAGATGTATCGTTAAGAAAATTCTGTAAATGTGGATCTTCTCTGTTGTATTCCCAATGTTGTAAAAATGTTTCATTTAATTTATCTTGATCATTCCAGTCTATATCATTTACTCGTTTAAAATTACCTTCTATATTTTGCCAATATCTATAATTATTTTTAACTAAATTAGTTAAATCGTTACAAGTTCCATCTGCATAAATTTGATCTCCATTAAAAACAAAAAAATCAGGTGCTGTTAATTTCATTATTGAAAAAATAGAATATCTCCTTCAAATAATACTAAAGAGATAATTTATTGGGAAGAAAACTGGGGTCTATTAAAAGATCAAATAAATGAAGAAAAAGAGAACATAATCCAAAAAATTCTAAATACCAAAATTAATTTATAACAATCATAAGACTATAATCGCATTATAGAGAATATTAATTATCAAAAATGTAATTTTATCTTACCTTTTAACAATAATTCTCTAAATAAAAGTTTATTGAAGTATAGTAATGCTAAATGGTTTAACTACTTGGCTATTCAATGATGTTGTTGTTGTCAGCAAAGAGCCTAAATTAATGAATGTAAATAAGGTTCTAATAATAAAAGCTAAATACAGGATATTACTATCTTTACATTGGACTCCTCTTTTAGAACCTCTATCGGTATTACTCCCGACGGGCCCGTAGTTTTCTCTGGTTCACTATATTTGATAGTATTTTGACAAGTTTAGCTAATCATCCTTTTCTTATCTTTATCCATAGTTTACTAACTCCGACAGTTTTGTAGGGGAAAAGACTAGAATAAAGAATCTTTAACCTTTTTAATTGCTTGTATCATTTGAGGATATAACCAATCTTTGTCTTCTTTTGAAATTTATGAATCTGAAAGGAAAAAGTCACCTGTTATAATAAACAGTTTAGATTTGTATTTTTTCTATCTATGAAGTTATTTAAAAATGTTATTTACAGTATAATTTTTTGAAAAATGTTTAAGTTCCTCCAAATAAAACTTTTTTAGCTGTTTCACTGGCTATATCCACTAAAATATCTCTTAATGCTTTAGCAGTTTCTTTTCCAGTTTTAGCCAATCCTTGTTTAAATTTCATTGAAGCTACTTTTGTTCTTGGAGTTTCATTAATTATATCCTCTATGTTTTTCTTCATAATCTTCCTTTCATCTTCACCTAGATTGTTTTCAAAATCAAGAGTTCCTTTAAGGCTTTTATTTTAGATTTTGTCCACGGATAAGCTTGACCACATGACCAACAGAAATTAGGGGGCGGAAAATTAAATCCTATAACGTTTACATGGGGATTATAAAATTCTCCTTTAATCCATTTATTACATTTTTGACAATTTATTATTATCCGTTTTCCACACTTTTCACAATATTCTCCTCTTCTATCATCTTTTGACTTTATAGTACGAGTTATCACATGACCATTTAAACAAATTTGAGCTGTCTGATATCCTTTTGGGAGCACATAACTACAAACAGTTTGTTTATATAAGAACTATTTTAGTTCATTCTCAATAACTAAATAACTATTAAATTTTTATATCTATGTGATATTATCAGACGGTTGTTCAGCTCTTTTGAACCTACAAGAATTTAGAACCTAATAATAAAAGCTAAAAACACTGTAATAGAACCCCTACTACCTGGAACGCTCTACTGC
>Ga0299914_10000791_pt1 | contig 19750 bp, 17 predicted proteins | sample RVTome_10_FD_201361 | JGI IMG/M metagenome (GOLD analysis project Ga0299914, IMG submission 201361) | Soil microbial communities from uranium-contaminated site in the Upper Colorado River Basin, Wyoming, United States - RVT153D57 (version 2) ...
AGCCGGTGACATTGAGCGCGTTTCGGCGAAGGACCCCTCCACCATGCTTTGCATGGTCCCCCTCCCCGGGGAAACCCGGGGAGGAACTGGGGGCTTTCACCCTTCGCATTTTGATCAGCCGCACCTTCCAGTCCCGCCGTCAGAACCGCGTGTCGAACGTCGCGGTCACTTCGGCGGAGCCGTTGGCCGGCACCTCGACCCGCCACATCGCCTCGCCCGCCGAAGGCCGCTCGCTCGGTTGGCTTTCGTCGACGATGCGGGTGTCGCCCCACAGGCCGGACTGGAACAGGTCGACCGTCACCGCCTGCGGCCGGGCGTTGGTCAGCCGGTAGGTCATCCGGGTGCGCCAGCGGCTGCCGCTTACCCGCTCGCGCTGGGTGACGGTCGGCTGGACCTTGACGTCGAACGCCTCGCCGGTGGTGAGGCCGAGCGCGGATCCCATCGGCGTATGATCGATCTCGCTCTCGCCGACGAACTGGGGATTGCCGCGCGCATCGCGCTGATAGACCCGCACCGTCCCGGCCGGCAGCGCATCGCCCAGGCCCTGGTCGCGCGAGGTCGAGAAGCGCAGCACGGTATCGACGCTCTCCGGCTGATCGCGCGTGCCGAGCCAGCTGTTGCGATATTGATAGGCGCGCTGCGCCGGCGCGCCCGCGACGTCGAGGAAGCTGACCTGCTTGGTCTGGCGGTTGGCGATCGTCGTCCGCTCGGGCAGCGGATAGAGGTAGAGGCCGGCGATCATCTCGCGCCCGGCCGTCTCGGTCCCGGCGGCGTCGAGCCCGCCGCCGCCATAGCCCCCGCCGCCCTGGCCGGCGTCGCCCGCGACCAGCAGGGTATTGGCTTGTGTGTAGGTGGTGCCGCTCTGGTTGTTGAGCGTGATCCAGCCCTGCACGTCCATCCGGCCCGCTGCCTCGTCGAACAAAGCGACATAATCGGCCTGCCACGACAGGCCTTCGGTCAGGTAGCTCAGGGTGACCGGCCGCCGCCCGCGCTGCGCGCTGTCGATCGTCACCGAGAGGGTCGGCCGGGCGCGCAGGTTCGGCGGCACCTGGTCGAAGATCACCCGCACCGGCAGGCCGTCGTCGCGCAGCACTTCGATCCGGCTGCCGATCTGCAGGACGACGCCGTTGTTCGCCGCCAGCACGCGCGCCCGCTGGGTCTCCTCGCGCCCGGTTGCCGGGTTGGTGCGGACCAGGGTCACCGTCTCGCCGACCGCCGCCTGCATGAGCGCGGACGGGGAGAGCAGGTCATAGTCGAAATTCTGCTCGACGATGCCGATGCCGGCGCCGGACAGGGTCACCGTCTCCGACTGGATCTGCGCCGACACGTCCGGGAATTCCTGCCGCACCCGGCTCGCCGGCAGATCGATCTGTCGCACGTCCTGCACCAGCGCCAGGTCGTTATTGTAGATGGTGATCGACACCTCGCCCTGCGCCGTTTCCGTCGGCAAAGGGATCTCGCTCTGCGCCAGCACCGGCGCCGCCATCACCCCCGCAAGCAGCCAAAAAGCCCGCAATTTCCATCTCCCTGTTCGCGTCGAGCGCCCAAGCTAGGCCGCTCCCCCAATCATGCGTCCCCCATATGCGGTAGGAACTTTGCCAAGTCCTCCCGACATTTGTCGGACGTTTTTTCCGTCTGGGTCGAGGATTTCTCCTCCCGTCACCCCATCCGCGCCAGCAGCGAAGCGAGCTCGACCTGGCTGCTCACGCCGGCCTTGTCGAAGATCCGCTTCACATGCGTCCGCACCGTCCCCACCGACACGCGCTGCGCGCCCGCGATCCCGGCCACGTTTCGCCCCAGCGCTAGGCCGGCCGACACCCGCGCCTCGGCGGGGGTCAGGCCGAACAGCGCCCGCGCCGCCTCGGCGATTCGTTCCTCGTCCTCGGTCGGCTGGCGCACGATCAGCAGCACGGCGACGCCGAGCCCGAGCGGATGGCTGCGCGGCACCGGCGCCGCCTCGGCGAGCAACGGCTCCATGCCTTCATGGTCGAGCAGGACGACCGGCCGCGGCCGGAACGGCGGGCCTTCCGGCGAGACGCCGGCCAGCGCCGCCTCGTCGATCGCCGCCTGCAGCACCGTCTGCGCCGCGTCCGCCGCCGCGACGAGCCGGCCCTGGACCAGCCGCAGGCGGGTGCCGTCGGACAGCAGCCGCTCGGCCGGCACCGACATGGCGAGCATTCGCCCCGAAGCGTCGCACAGGAAGGCGCATGCCCCGAGCGCGTCGAGCACCCCGGACACCAGCGACAGGCTCTGCCGCTGCAGCATCAGCTGGGTTCGCACCGCCGCGCGCGCGTGCGATGCGACATGGGCGAAGGCTTTCTTCTGGTCGCGCGCGATATTGCCCTGGCGGGACGAGCGCACTGCCGCCAGCCCGATCAGCAGGCTGTCCTCCTTGACCAGGGGCGTCAGGCAGATATGGGCGAAATCGTATCGCCGGATCCACTCGCCATATTCGCCATGGGCGCGCATGTCGTCCACGGTGGTGAAGTCGGATTCGTCACGCACTTCCAGCTCGGCGATTCGCGTGCCGATCCGCACCCGCGAATTGACGCTGGGATCGCCGCCGCCGGCCGCGACGAATTCGGCCGCCACTTCGGGGCCGTGGCCGCTGATCAGGTTGAACGGCACCGCCGCGTCGACACCGAGCCCGATCAGCTCGCCCGCCTTCGATCCGGTAAGCTCGGCCATGCCCTGGACCGCGTCCTCCCAGGGGAGGCTTCCCAGGCCCGCAAGCTGGAACTGCTCGGCGACCGATCGCAATGCTGCTTCGCTGACCCGCAAACCTTCTTCCCCCCACCGACGGCGATCGCCTCGCCCGAGCGCGCCGAACTGACGCGAGAGCGCCGCCGCGCCCTTCGTGCCCCCCTGGACGGCCGCGTGCGGATTCCCGGCGCCGCTGCGGCCGGCAGATTGGCGCCTGATTTCATGATGATCCACCCCCCGGTGCAAATTTTCGGCCGCCGTGCCGTAACGGCACCATATCGGGCGGCGGAGCGAATCGGGGCGGCCGCAATCAGGGCCGGATCCCGAGTGCCTCGAAGTCCCCGACCACCTGGGCATCCGCCGCGAGCGCTGCCGCGATTTCCGCCCGTCCCTCGTCCTCGCGCCCCAGCCGCAACGTCGAAATCCCCCGCCCGTAGCGGTAGTGCGCGAAGCTGGCGTCGGCGCGTGCGGCGGCGTCGAAATCTTCCCATGCCGCCTGGTTTTCGTCCGAGATCAGGCGAACGAGACCGCGATTGTACCGGGCGGGGGCATGGCCGGGGCTCATCTCCAGCGCGCGCTCGAAATCGGCCAGCGCGGCGGCGCGGTCTCCACCGTGCAGGCGGGCCATGCCGCGCGCGTTGATGTTGTCGGCATTGTCCGGCTCGATCGCGATCGCGCGCTCGAAATCGGCGGCGGCGCGGGCATGCTCGCCTTGGCCGAACAGCGCCAGCCCGCGATTGAAGAGGCTCACCGCGTCGCCGGGGTTCAGACGGATCGCCTGGTCGAAGTCGGCCAGCGCCTGCACGGTCTCGCCGCGCTCCTGCCGGGCGAAGGCGCGGTCGGCGAACGCGACCGCCGCCTGCGGATCCAGCCGGATCGCTTCGTCGAAATCGGCGATCGCCCGCTCCCAATCCGATTGCAGCGATCGCACTCGGCCGCGGCCGTGCCAGCTCTCGGCCCGCTCCGGATCGATCGCGATCGCACGATCGAAGGCGGCGGTCGCACGCTCATAGTCCTGCCGCTCAGTCAGGGAAAAGCCGCGCCAGTGATGGAGGTTGGCATCGTCGGGGGCGAGCGCGATCGCCCGGTCGTAATCGGCGATGGCGCGGGCATGGTCGCCGAGCGCCCCCCAGGCGACGCCGCGATTGTACCAGGCATTCGCCTCCGCGGGAATCAGCCGGACCGCCTCGTCGAAATCGGCGATGCTGCGCCGCCAATCCTGCTGCGCCAGATAAGCGAGGCCGCGATAGAAAAAGGGCGTGGCACGCTGCTCGGGCGTCTGGCCGTCCAGGTCGAGCAGGCGGGTGCAGCTGGCGATCACCATTTCGGCCGGGTCCCGCGCGGGAAAGGCGCCGCAGATTTCCCAGTCCGCATCGTCGCCCGGGGCGGCCGCGGCCGCGGCGATGGAGACGAGTCCGAAGGCGACGGCGGCAAAGAACGTCCGGCTCGTGCGCATGTCAGGTCCCCCTCTAGGGCGAAGGCTATGCCTTGCCGGAGCCGCGCGCAACGGCGTATCCTGGGCAGCGCCGCAATGCGCCGAAAGAGCGGGCGGCCGGGAAGGGGGAGCATTTCCGATGCCGAAGATCACGCCGAAGCTTTGCCGCACGCGTCCTGCAGTCCTGATCGCCTTGCTCGCCTTGGCCGCCGCGCCCGCCGCGGCCCAGTATCGCAGCGAAGACGTCGCGGGCTGGGAGCTCGACCAGACCCCCGTCGCCGAGCTGCGCGAAACGGGCTCGATCGTGCAGGGGCCGAGCATGGACCGCCGTGCCGGTGGCACGCGGGTGGAATATCAGGTGCTTGGCGGCCTGGCGCGCGAGCTGAGCGTGCAGCGGTTCAGCTGCGGAGAGGCGACCGACGCCAATGGCGGCGTCGCGTTCAGCGAGCGCGTCTATTTCACCGGCACACAGGAACAGCTCGCGCAGGCGGTGAGGACGCTGGCGCACCAGCTCGATTCAGGCTTCGACCAGGATTGCCCGGCGCGACCCGACGAGTTCGCCGAGGCGCTGTCGGGCCTCGAGCCGGCTCTCGCGCAGGTCGAGCGCTGGGCGTCGGAGGATCCCCTGCCACCGCTGGAAGCGTGGTATCGATCGCCCGGAGAGGTGCGCCGCACCGAGCCGCCGGCGACGATCGCCTGGAATTCGTTGTACGACGAGCCGGGTGTGCACCTGTCGCTCGAAGCGTGCGGCAACGACTATTTCTCGGAAAGCGCGCCGGTCGATCCGTCGGGCGATCCGGCCGCGCGCGGCGCCCGCGCCCGCGAGGCGCTCGCCGGCCTGCTTCGTCGCGCGGAGGCGCGGTGCGCGCTCCACCCCAGCCAGGCGGCGCGGCTCCTCGTCGGCTTTGACGAAGCGGTCACCGAGGCCGAGGCGCAGCTGGCACCGGCCGAGGGGGAGTAAGGTCCCGCTTTCGGGCGCTCAAACTTTCGCCCGCTGGCGCCGCCAGGCCTATGCGCCGGCCTTGCTGCGGTTGCGGACCGGTGCGCCCGCCTCGCCGGCGGCCTTGCGGGCACTTGCGCCCGCCGTACTTTTCGTCGCGCCGCGCTTGGCATTGCCCTTCGCCGCGCCGCCGATTGCGCCGGAAGAACGGCCCTGGTCCTGGTCCCCGAGCTCCCGGTCCGCCCGGCTCCAATGATCGTCGTGCCGCCCGGAAGGTCGGCCCTCGCTCTCCCAGATCTCGTAGGCGCGCTGCTTCACTCTCTGCTGGCGATCGTCGGACATGCGATTCCTCCGTTCCTCTCTTCGCGCCCCTGCCAACGCACGAGCGGCCGGTTTGGATCTCGTCGAACGAGCAGGTCGGCTACTTAATGCGCCTGCGAGGGCGTTTCGGTCCGCCGTGTTGCAACCTCCACCTTGTCGCCAATTCCTCTCCGGTCGCTATCCTCGGAACGCGCGCGCAGGCTCTCTCGTTCTCCGTTGGGAAAGACGAAGGGAAAAGAGATGCCGGATGCGCTCGACCGCGAATCGCCGGCGGGGACCGGCTGGGGCTGGACCTTCGTCGCCGGAAGCGTCCTCGTCCTCGCCGGGCTCGTCGCCATCTTCCATCCGTTCGCCACCGGCCTCGCCACCGGGATCCTGCTCGCCTGGTCGCTGGTCGTCGGCGGGGTCTTCGCCCTCATCGCGGGCCTTACCGATCTTCGTGCCCGCGGCGGTTGGCTCTACGTCATTCTCGGATTGCTCGCCGTCCTCGCGGGCGTCGTGGTGATGGTCAATCCGTTGGGCGGCGCGCTCTCCCTGGTCTGGGCGATCGGCGCCTGGCTCGTCGTCAGCGGCATCCTCGAGCTGCTCGGCGGCCTCGGCGTTCGCCATGGCAGGACCTGGCTCATATTGTTCGGGCTCGTCGACATATTGATCGGCGTCCTGCTGATGTTCATGGATCCTTTCTCCGCACTGTTCTTCCTCGCGGTCGCGGTCGGCATCAGCTTCGTCCTGCGCGGCGGTGGCCTGGCGCTGTTCGGGCTCGGCCTTCGAGGCCCGTCTCGCCGATGATCCGGCGCCGTCGCCGCCGCCATGGCCATGGCCCCGGCGACGTGATAGGACGGCGCATCACCCGGTCCGCATCGCAAGCATCCCCGTGACAGAGAGACCTTGGCGCTCCCGCTTGCCGGCAGGTGATCATCATGACCCATTCAGGATTCGCGGTCCGCGCCGAAGGCGCGGTGCGCGGCGGCTTCGACGCCGCGGCCGCGCTGCGGACGACGCTGAGCCGGGGCCACAGGCGGCCGGAGGACACGCCCGAGGGATGCCGTGCCCTGGCGGCCGCCGATCTTCGCCGCGCCGCTTCGGCGAGGGAGCTTTCGAACTGGCGCTACGAGCATAGCGCGGCCGCCTGGAGGGCGCGCGCCGACCTGCTCGACCGGCGCGAAGCGAAGCTTCGGGCGCTCGGAGCGCGGAAGCCGGCATGATTCGCCGTCCGACCCCGCCGATCGCGCTGGCTGCGCTCGCTTTCGCCGCCATCGCTTCCTGCTCCCCGTCGTCCGGGACGGCGAAGCACGATGCCTCGTCCGCGCTTGCCGCCAAGGGCCGGCTGGACACTGACCGTGCCGCGATGCAGGTGCGGCGAAAGGCCGACCTGGAGGAGGCCGGCGCGCGCGCCCGCAGCCGGGCGGCACGCGACATCGCGCATTCCGACGCGCGCGAAGCGCAGAGTGCGGCCAACAATTAGGGTCCTCCCCACGGATCGGAAGCCAGGCTCCGCGACCACCTACACCGACAAGTGAATTGAGCGGCGGGTCGCCGTGCGCGACCATCGCTGCATGAGACCAGCACGAACAGTCCAGCTTGCGGCCGCACTTCTGGCGACGGCCGGCAGCTTCTCGGTTGCCCCCGTGGCCGCGGCACGAACGCCGGAGGCGCTCGCAACCGCAGTCGTCGAATGGGAATACAGGCGTCGCCCGCGGGTCGCGGTCGATGGGATCCTCTGGGCCTGCTCGGGAGACACCTGCACCGCTCGCCTGGTCGATACGCCGGCGGCGGCGGGGCGCGCGTGCTACCGGCTCGCGCGCCGTATCGGGCGGGTTCTCCGGTTCGAGACGCCGTCCGGCCCGCTCTCCGAAGAGGCGCTCGCGCGTTGCAATCGGGCGCATCGCTGACGCCGCAGGTCAGGCGTGGACTTGCTCTCCGCCGTGTCCGGCCAGGACGCTGGTGCGGGCGCACCCACAGCCATCCGGGTCGCCCGCATCCTGCCGGGCGAGCAACGCCGCCGCGGCCTGCGCCGCCGCCTCGGCATAAGCGCGGCTACGGTGGATCAGGGTCTGGATGATGGCGCCGTCGAGCAGGATCATCAAGGCACGTGCCAGCTTTTCGCTGCCCGGGTGGCCCTCCTCGTCCAGCATCGATCGCATCCAGGATTCGAACTCCGCCTTGTGCCGCCTTGCCGCGACCGAGGCGGGATGTCCGGGAAGGTGGGCCAGCTCGCACGCCGCGCGCAGAAAGCCGCACCCTTGCCAGCTTCGGTCGGCCGCGGCCTGGCCGAGGTTCCGGAACATCCGCTCCATCCGCTCGGCGACGCTGCCGGTCGTTCCGGCCCAACCCTGATAGCGCTTCAGGACCGGTCCGCGCCGCGCCTCGAGATAGGCGCCCATCAGATCGTCCTTCGATCGGAAATGGTAATAGAGCGTCTTCTTGGTGACGCCGGCCCGGGCGGCGATCCGGTCCATGCTGACCGCGGCCAGCCCTTCGGCATAGAAAAGGTCGTCGGCGGCATTGATGATCCGCGCCTTCGTGACGGGTGCGCCGGTGGCCATTGGCGAGTTCCTTTCAACTGGGCTGAGCTTAGCTGAGCATTGGCGGACGGCGCTTGTAAACTCACCATTGAGTGTAGTCGGCGTCGACCGCGCGGCTGCGCCCTCGTCGCTCAGGCTGAGGGTGGTGGCCCGGCGAACACCACCGCCCGCTCGGGGTCGATGGCAACGGTCACGCGCTCGCCTTTGCGCGGCGCCGGCCCGGCCAGGTGCATGCTGGCTTCCTGGCCGTTGGCTTCGATCGTCACTTCGCGGAAGGCGCCGCCGAAGCGGACGCGCACGACTCCGGCCGCGCTGCCGCCGGGGTCGAGCCGCAGGCCTTCAGGCCGCACCATCGCGGTCGCCGGCCCGTCTTCGATTTCCGGCGCCGGCAGCGTCCCGAAATCGGTGACCGCCGCCTCGTCCGAGACCCGGGCGGCGAGGAGATTGGCCTCGCCGAGCAGCCGCGCGGCGACGATCGATCGCGGGCGCAGATAGCATTCCTCCGGCGTTCCCGCTTGCAGGATCCGGCCCTCGGACATCAAGGCGAGCTCGTCCGCCATGAGCATGGCCTCCTCGGGATCGTGGGTGACGATGAGCACCGCGGCGTCCGCCTCGCGCAGGCCGGACAGCACCGCGTGCCGGACCTCGGCCTTGAGATCGCCGTCCAGCCCCGAAAAGGGCTCGTCGAGCAGGATCGCGGCCGGGCGGCGCGCCAGCGCCCGGGCGATCGCGACGCGCTGCTGCTCGCCGCCGGACAAGGTGTGCGGCCAGGCCCCGGCGCGCTCGCCGAGCCTGAACGCCTCGAGCAGGCCGGCGGCGCGCTCCAGCCGCGGCGTCGCGGGCAGGCCCTTCAGGCCGAAAGCGACGTTCTGGGCGGCGGTAAGGTGCGGGAACAAGGCGAAATCCTGGAACACCAGCCCGATGCCACGATGCTCCGGCGGCACCGCCAGTCCCGGACCGGTCACGACGCGTCCGGCCGCCTCGATCTCGCCGGAATCGGCTGTCTCCAGGCCGGCGATGATGCGGAGCAGGGTGCTTTTGCCGCAGCCGGACGGGCCGAGCAGGCAGGTGATGCGCCCCGGCTGCAACGTCAGGCTCGCCTGCGCTACGGCGAGCCGGCCGCGGTAGCGCTTGGAGACGGAGCGGACCTGAAGGATGGGCGCGGGCGCTTCGTGCACCTTGTTTCCCTAGGTGCCCGGCCGCGACACCGCAATCTTCCGGCTGAGCCAGACCGTCGCCGGCAGCGCCAGCGCGATGATGCCGAGCGCGGGCCAGCCCGCCTGGCCGAGCCGCTCGTCCAGCGCATAATTGTTGGCGGTCACGGCGAGGGTATCGAAATCGAACGGGCGCAGGATCAGCGTCGCCGGCAGCTCCTTCAGCACGTCTATGAGGACGATCAGCCCGGCGGTGAGGAAGGCGCCCCGCGCCACCGGCAGCTGGACGGTGAGCGCGACATTGGTCTCGCTGCGGCCGAGATTGCGGCCGGCCCAGATCATCGACGGAGTGACCTTGGCGAGCCCGGCGTCGATCGGCTCGAGCGCCGCCGCCATCAGCCGCGCGGCATAAGCGTAGATGAGCAAGGCGATCCCGACCCCATAGCTCGACGCCCCCGGGGCAAACCGCCAGACCAGAGCGGCGGGGACGAGCAGGCCGATCGCCATCACCGCGCCGGGAGTCGCATAGCCCAGGCTCGCCAGCCGCATCGCCAGCGGCAGCCGCGCGGCGCCGAGCGCGAGCGCGCCGGCGAGGAAGGTGGTCACCGCCGCGCCGGCGATCGCCAGCGCGAGGCTGTTCATCCCGGCCTCGGCCAGCCGCGCCCATTCCGGCGCGAAGGACAGAGCGTTCCACGCCAGCCAGCCGGCCGGAAGCAGCAGGCCGGCGGTCAGCAGCAGGCCGCAATAAGCGGCGGCGGCGCCGGCCTTTGCGCCGTGCAGCAGCCGGACCGGCAGCGGCCGCCACACCGACCGGCCGCTGTCATGGCTGCGTCCGGCGCGGCCCCGGCGCTCGATCCAGAGCAGGAAGGCGGCCGCGGCGAGCAGCGGCAAGGCGAAGCGCGCGGCGCCCGCGGTCGACCCGAACACCGACCAGGCGCGCACCACGCCGGTGGTCAGCGTCTGCACGCTGAGGAACTGGACGGCGCCATAGTCGGCGAGCGTTTCCATCACCGCCAGCGCGACTCCCGCGGCGAGGGCGGGGCGGGCGAGCGGCAAGGCGGCGCGGAAGAAAGCCTGCCGCTCCGAGCAGCCGAGCAGGCGCGCCGCCTCGAGCGCGCTCACCGACTGGTTGAGGAAGGCGGCGCGCATCGCCAGATAGACATAAGGGTAGAAAGCGCAGCCCAGGACGAAGGCGGCCCCGCCGATGCTCCGCATCTCGAACGGCAGGTCGACGCCGAGCCAGGCGCGCAGGCCGATCCGCAGCGGGCCGGCGACGTCGAACAGGTCGGCATAAGCGTAGGCCAGAGCGAAGGCCGGGGCGGCGAGCGGCAGAGCCAGCGCCCAGCCGAAGAAGCGGCTGCCCGGAAAGCGGTACATGACGACCAGCCAGGCGGCGAGCGAGCCGGCGGCGGCGGTCAGCAGGCCGACCAGCAGGGCAAGCCAGGCGGAGGTGGCCGCGTAGCGCAGCACGTCGCGGAGCGGGATCTCCGCGGCCGGGCCCGACAATGCGGCGAAGACGACCCCGATCAGCGGGAGGGCGGCCGCCGCGCCCGCCAGCAGCGCCAGCCATTGCAGGAAGCTGGGCGCGGTGAAGCGCGACGGTCGGCGGGCGCGCGGCGCCCTCGCGGCCTCGCCGGTCAGCGCCACCCGGACCGGCTCATCACCGCCTGCGCCTGCGGCTGTCGGGCGGCGAAGCTGGCGGCCGGCATCGGATGCGCCTGGAAATCGGCGAAGGCGTCGACCGGCGGCGGTGCGGCAACGCCCGGCGTGGCCGGGAATTCGTTGTTGTTGCGCGCGATATGCTGCTGCGCTTCGGCCGAGGCGAAGAATTCGAGAAGGCGGACGGCGTTGGCGCGGTTGGGCGCGTGCGCGGCGACGCCGCCGCCGGAGATGTTCACATGCGCGCCCTGTCCGTCGAGGCTGGGGAAAGCGAGCCGGACGCGGCTGGTGACCTCGCGGTCGGCGGGTTCGCCGTTGGCCAGGCGAATATAATAATAGCTGTTGGTGATCGCGATCTCGCAGACGCCGGCGCCGACGGCGCGGATCTGGTCGCGGTCGCCGCCTTCGGGCGGGCGCGCCATGTTGGCGACGATGCCGCGGGCCCATTCCTCCGCGCGCGGCTCGCCCCAGGCCTCGATCAGCGCGCCGACCAGCGACAGATTGTAGACGCTGTCGGCGGAGCGCACGCACAGCCGGCCGCGGAAGCGCGGCGAGGCGAGCTTCTCGTAGGTGTCGACCTCCTCCGGGCGCACCCGGGCGCTGTCATAGGCGACGATGCGAGCGCGGCGGGTGAAGCCGTACCAGTTTCCCGCCGGCTCGCGCAGATTGGCGGGAACGGCTTCTTCGAGCGGGCGCGACTGGATCGGCTGGAACAGGCCGGCCTGCTGCGCGCGCCACAGCGCCCCGGCATCGGCGGTGATGAACAGATCGGCGGGGCTGCGCTCGCCTTCGCTGCGCATCCGCGCGATCAGCTGGTCGGCATTGCCTTCGATCCGGTTGATCCGGATCCCGGTCTCGCGGGTGAAGCGCTCGTACAGCTCGAGATCGCTGTCATAATGCCGGGCGGTGTAGAGATTGACCTCGCCGGCATCCGCCGCGCCTTCCGCTTCATTGTCCTGGGCGGTGCCGCACGCGCCGAGCATGAGCACGGCCAGCGGCAGCAGGAAGGCTGCGGAAAGTCTCATGGTCGACACTCCTTTGCATGGATCTTTAACGCTATCGCGAAGCAATATCAAGCAATCGGCCGATGGAGTCATTGCGCTCGCCGAGTGATCCTTTCCTCGCGAACGATCGATCCGGGTCATGCATCATGAGCGTTCCAGTCCATCGCGACATCGGCACCGCTCCCGTCGAGGCTGCCCAGGCGGCGCCTGACGCCTTCGCCCAATTCTCCGCTTGTTTCCACTGGATATCGCTTGCCGGATCCGGCTCCACCGTTCGGCGTCGCTCGACTATGGTTCCGTCCTCGTCGGCAAGCCGTCCTCGGCCTTGGGCGAGAGCCGGCGGATCAGTCCGCCGACGGTGCCGCCCTGCACGATCACGGAGAACAGGACGAGGATGTAGGTCACCGCCAGGATCGTGGTGCGGGCGGGGCCTTCCGCCAGCGACAGCGCGAGGGCGATCGAGATGCCGCCCCGCAGGCCGCCCCAGACGAGCGTGGGCACGGCGAGACGGCCCATCGACAGGAACGGCCGCATCGCGCTCAGCGGCGCCGCCACCGCGATTACCCGCGCGATCAGCACCAGCGGGATCGCGCACAGGCCGGTCACGATCAGCCGCGGGTCGGGAGAGATGGCGATGACCTCCAGTCCGATCAGCAGGAACAGGATCGCGTTGAGCAGCTCGTCGATCAGCGCCCAGAACTTGATCAGATAATCGCGGGTCGTGTCGCTCATCGCCAGCGCCACGCCGGCATTGCCGATCAGCAGACCCGCCACCGCCATCGCGACCGGTCCGCTGACGTGAAGCCATTGCGCGAGGCTGTATCCGCCCATCACCACCGCCAGGCTGATCATGACCTCGATCCCGTAATCGTCGATGGTCCGCATCGCCCTGAAGGCCAGATAGCCGGTGCCCAGCCCGAGCAGGACGCCGCCGCCGGCCTCGAACAGGAAAGCCTCGGCGGCATGGATGATGGTGAATTCCTCGGCGCCGACCGCCGCCGCCAGGAGAATGGTGAAGACGACGACGCCGACGCCGTCGTTGAACAGGCTCTCGCCCGCCACGGTGGCGCGAAGCCGGGGCGGCACCGCCGCCCGCTTCAGGACGCCCATCACCGCCACCGGATCGGTGGGGCTGATCAAGGCGCCGAAGACGAAGCACCAGAGCAGCGGAACGGTGGCGCCGAGCGCGGCCGTGAGGGCATGGAAGCCGAAGCCGACGATCGTCGTCGAGATCAGCACGCCGACCGTGCTGAGGACCAGGATCGGCCAGCGGCCCTGCCGCATGTCGCTCCAGTCGACATGCAGCGCTCCGGCGAACAGCAGGAACGACAGCATCCCGTTCATCAGCGTCTCGTGAAAATCGATCTCACCGAGGAAGGTGACAACGGTCGGCGCGACGTCGCTCGCCGGCAGGAGGCGGTCGATGCCGACGACGAGCAGTGAGGCCACCGCGCCCATGACGGTCAGGCCGATCGAGGAGGGGAGTCCGAAGAATCGGTGATTCACATAGCCCAAAGCGGCGGCCAGCACGATGAGAATGGCGGCGGCGTCGAACGGGGTCAGGGACGGCGACGGCATCGGCGGCTCCGTAAGGCGGCATCCGCCTTCGCAGCGGCAGCGAGGAATCGGCCCGCCCGCCCTTCGGACGACGCGAAAACCCGGTTCCTGGATTTCAGCCTAGCAAGCGATCGCCGGCTTTGCATCCGCCGCGCGACGGCCGCGGACAAGGGCGCGGCGACGCCGACGGCATCGGCGGGTCGTGACGCCCGCGCCGCCTGGCCGTCTCAGGTGATCGACGCGAACTTCTCGACCAGGTCGATCCGGCCCGAAACGATCAGCAGGTCGTCCTTCTGCACCAGCGTCTCCGGCCGGGCGTAGGTGAAATCCTCCTTCGGCCGCTTGATGCCGACGATCGTCACGCCGAACGTGCTGCGCACGCCATATTGCTCGAGCGTCTTGCCCGCCAGCTCGATCGGCGCCCGCGTCTTCACGATCGCGAAATTGTCGTCGAACTCGATATAATCGATCATCTTGCCGGTGACCATGTGGGCGACGCGCTCGCCCATCCTGGCCTCCGGATAGACGACATGATGGGCGCCGGTGCTCTCGAGAATGCGTCCATGCCGCTCGTTGGTGGCCTTGGCCCAGATGTTGGGCACGCCGAGCTCCGACAGCGCCAGCACGGTGAGCACGCTCGCCTCGACATCGCTGCCGATGCCGACGACGGCGCGATCGAAATCGGCGGCGCCCAGCTGGCGCAGGACGTCCACGTCGGTGGTGTCGGCCTGGACGACGTGAGTCAGCTCGTCGGAGAGCCGCTGCACGCGCTCGCCGTCCTCGTCGGCCGCCAGCACTTCATGGCCCATTCGCATCAGCGATCGGGCGACCGCCGTCCCGAACCGTCCGAGGCCGATGACCATGACGCTGCTGCGTGCGGTTTTCTTTCTAGCCAACGATGGGGCGCTCCTCGGGATAGCGATAGGGGCGGCGCTGCCTTCTCAGGGCAAGCGCCGTGGCGACGGTGATCGTTCCGACGCGTCCAACGAACATCAGCACGATTATAACCGTTTGGGCGGTGGGCGGCAGGTCCGCCGTGATGCCGGTGGAAAGACCGACCGTCGCGAAGGCGGATATCGTCTCGAACAGGACGTGGCTCAGGGGCAGGGTGGTGACGCTCAGGATGATCAAGGTGCCGACGCCGATCAGCCCGAGCGCGAGCAGGACGATGGTAAGCGCCTGGCGCTCGACATGCGTGCCGATCCGGCGCCGGAAGACGGCCGCGTCGCGCTCTCCGCGAATCTCGGACCAGACGACGAGGCCGAGCAGGAAGAAGGTCGTTACCTTGATGCCGCCGGCCGTCCCGGCGCTGCCGCCGCCGATGAACATGAGCACGTAGTTGATGGTGAGCGTCTCGAGCCTGAACGCGCCGACATCGAGCGAGTTGAAGCCCGCCGTGCGCGGCGTCACGGAATGGAAGGCGGCGTTGAGCAGCTTGTCGGGAAGGCTCATCGGGCCGAGCGTGCCCGGATTGCCCCATTCGGTGACGAGCGTGGCAATGAAGCCGGCGGCGAGCAGGATGGCCGTGCCAAGCAATGTCACCTTGGTGTGGAGCGACCAGGTCGAGGGGGAGCGCGGTTCGCGCCGCAATTCGTGGATCACCGGAAAGCCGAGCGCGCCGGCGATGATCGCTATCATGATCGGCCCGAGCACCAGCACGTCGGCCTGAAAGCCGATCAGGCTGTCGGGATAGGTCGAGAAGCCGGCATTGTTGAACGCCGAAATCGCCTGGAACAGCCCGTCCCACAGCGCTCGTCCCCAGCTTTCGCCATGGCCGAAGTGGAAGACCAGGGTCAGCCAGCCTGCGGTCAGCAGCTCGACGCTCACCGTCACGATCAGGATCAGCCGCAGGACGCCGAGCACGTCGCTGAGGTCGAGCGTGCCGCGCTCGGCATGCGCGATGAGCCGGGCGCTGAGCCGCAGCCGGCGGCCGGCGATGAGGCCCAGCAGCGTGGCTCCGCTCATGATGCCGAAGCCGCCGACCTGGAACAGCAGCAGGATCACGGTCTGACCGAACGGCGTCCAGTAGGTCGGCGTGTCGACCGTGATCAGTCCCGTCACGCAGACCGCCGACGTCGAGGTGAACAGCGCGGTCAGGAACGCCGAGCCGCCCGCCTCGGCACGGGCGATCGGCAGCATCAGGAGCAAGGTGCCGGCCGCGATGGCGATGGCGAAGGCCAGCGGCACGAGCCGGGCAGGATGCCTTATTCCGTGACGCACGGCGCTCTCATAGCCGCTTTGCAGGGCGGTGCCAGCGCCGATCCTCAGGGCCGTGCAGGTGGCTGTCAGGTGTCCGGCGTGGCCCATTCGTCGCCGGGGACCCGGGAACGACTCACTCGTCTGCGGTTCAGCGGATGACCCGCCGCAACAAGATCGGATGCGGCCGATCGAACGACGGCGCCGAGAGGCGCGCCACGAAAGCGTCTTGGCCACCATGTCCGGGAGCATTGCTGTAGCCGGCCACGAGAATCGATCCGTCCGACAGCGCGTGAACGGCCGTTCCATTGTCGTCATCGGCCCCGCCCAAGGTGAGCGCGCCGGCTTCAAAGGACCCGGCAGAACTCAGTCGGGCAAGGATCAGGTCCCAGCCGCCCGCGCCGGCGCTTGTGGTGGATCCGACAATCCAGACGCGGCCGCCGCCATCGGCCTTGGCCAGGGTCGGCCGATCATCACCGGCGCCGCCGAGCATCTCGCGCCTCAGGATCTCGCCTGAAGGCGACAGGGTTGCGGCGAGGATGTCATTGCCCTGGGCATTCCAGCTCTGGCTGTAGGCGACGACGACGATGTTTCCACCTGGAAGCACGACGAGGCCGTGATTGACATCCTGGTTCTCCGGTGTCCCGATGGTTCGCCGCCACAGCTCCCGTCCGTCCGGATCGACCTTGATCACCAGCACATCGCTGTCTTCGCCGCGCCCAAGGCCGCCGGCGATGACGAAGCCACCGTCCCCGGCCGGTTCTATGTAAAGGCCGGCCAGGGAATCCGGACCGTCGATGATGCGTTCCCAAACAGGAATTGTGTTGCGATCGGTCTTCACGATGAAGATCCGCCTCATGATCTCTTCATCCGGAAGCTGACTGTGGCCAAGAAACACAGAGCCATCCCCGGCCGGCGCGAGATCGGTGAAGCGGTCATAGCCACCGCCGCCAAGACCATTCTCCCTCAGGACGATTCCCTCCGCGTCGGTAAGGAGCGTGTAGCCGTTGATGTCGCCATTTCCGATGCGGGTGGTGAAACCCGCAAAGACGAGCCCCCCGTCCGCAGCTTCCTGCGCGCTCCAGAAGGCGTCGACGCCGCCGCCCGCTCCATATTCTCGCGACGAGAGAATTGCCCCGTCCTCGCGCAGGGTAACGGCCAGAGCGCGCCAGTCGCTGGCCATCCCGTCGCGATTGAGAAAGCCCACCGCCAGATAGCGCCCGCCGCTGATGGGCACGACATCGTTGATCCAGTCGTCCGCGGGGCTGGCAAACGCCCTCGTCCACATCACCCGCGCCGACGGATCGCCATCCACCGTCAGCGGCAACGGCACCTCCGCAGGGGCGGCTCCGAGAAGAGCCGCGGCGGCAAGCGCGGCGTAAAGATGGAGATGCCGAGACAGCACGAACCTCCTTGCTTGTGCGCGCATTCGGTCATCCACGGGAGCTCGATCAACCTGCCCGATTCTTCGACGAAGCCGATGCTGCAAGGTCCGGAGGCTCAGTTGTGTACACGCTTGCCCTGTATCTCGGTGACGCGTATAACAACCTCTCTACAGAGATCCTTATAAGCTCGTCGCGAGCAGCTCGGCCGCAAGCTGGCCGCCCCTCACGCCCAGGTCCCTCATCGCCTCCTGCGCCTCGCCGCCCTCAAGCGCCCCCAGCGCTCGACCCAGCCGCCGTGGAACGAGCCCCATTCCCAGACGGCGATGACGATGAACAAGACGGACGCCACCGCGTGCACCAGCAGCGGCTCCGGATGGACCCAGAGCGCCCACAGCCCGTACAGCGCGAACAGGCCGAGGCCGGCAAGGTGCGACAGAGGCCACCAATCCTGGCCGCTGGTCAGCCGCTTGAAGACCATCGTCCCGCCGACGAACAGGAAGGCGCCGCCCAGCAGCGACGCGATCAGGAAGGGCTCGCTGTGCCCGGTGGGGTGGGTCAGCACCTGCTCGTCGGCGACGGCGAGCACGACGATCCCGGCGACGATCGGAATATGGCAATAGGTGTAGGCCGCCCGGGCGATCAGGCCCGGCCTTCGGTCATGCTCGATGCGCTCGCTTCCGCGCCGGGCGCCGACGTCGAAATAGATCCACCACATCGCGACCGAGGCGAGGAAGGCGCTGAGGAAGGCGAGGATCGTCGGCCGGCTCGGCTCCAGCTCCGCAAAGGTCGCGCCGGTCACCAATATGCCTTCGCCCAGCGAGAGGATGATGAACAGGGCGCAGCGCTCGGCCATATGGGCGCCGCTGATGGTCCATTCCTCCGCCGTCGAACGGCCGAGCCCGGGCACGGCGAAGAACCATAGCGGCCCGGCATAGTCCACGGCCAGCGCGGCCGCCCACCAGGCCAGCCGGCGTGTCGGGTCTTCGTCGAGGCCGCCCGCGATCCACAGCGGCGCGGAAGCGATGAAATAGAGCGTCGCGCGGGTCATGTTCTTCGATGCCCCGCGTTCCCATTCGCCCTTCGCCCAGGCGGTATAGGCCGTCCGTCCGATCTGGATCGCGACATAGGCAATCGCGAAGTGCAGGCCGTAATCCCCGAACGCCTCGGGAATGGCGCTCGCCAGCACCAGGCCGAGCAGCATGACGATCGCCAGCTTCAGCCGAACCGGCGGCCGGTCGGGATCGAGCCAGTTGGTGGCCCAGGCGGTATAGATCCACGCCCACCAGACGGCGAGGAACATCGCCAGCGTCTGCAGCGTGCCCACGATCGTGTGATGGCCCAGCAGGTAATGCGACAGCTGGGTCACCGCGAACACGAACACCAGGTCGAAGAACAGCTCCATCGCGCTGACGCGATGGTCCGCTTGCTCGCCGCTGTCGCGCAGAGGGGAATGCCGGGGCATGGCGGCATGGAGGCCCGATTTGGCGCCCGGGCGCAAGATGTTCGTGCCGGTTGCCGGACCGCGCGCCTTCCGTGCCGCCGTTACGGCGGCACGGAAGGCTGTGGACGATGCAATCCCTTTTGGGTCAGATCACCGTGAAATCGCCGGCGGCCAGGATCGTGCCCGGTGTCAGCTCGGCGAACTGTATCATCGCCCCGATCCCGCTTCCGTCCGCATCGTAATAGAGCGCGCCCGTCGACTGATCGTAGACGATGCGGTCGTTCGCATCGATCGCCGCGGCTCCGGCCACGAAGACGGAAGCGTTGAGAGCGCTCGGCGCGCCGATCCCGGCGAACAGGGCATCGTCGAGCTCGATCTTGTCGCCCTGTGCGGTCGAGAAATCGACGATGTCGTCGATGCCGTAATCGCTGAGAGCGGTTGAGCCCTCCAGGGTGAAGCGGAACTTGTCGGCGCCGAGGCCGCCGCTGAGATCGTCCGATCCCAGGCCGCCCTGGACAACGTCGATTCCGGCATCGCCGTAGAGCGCATCCTCACCGGCCCCGCCGAACAGCTGATCGTTACCCTCCTGGCCGAACAGGGTGTCGTTCTCACCCAGGCCGAACAGCATGTCGGCACCGCCGTTGCCGTACAGCACGTCGTCGCCGGTGAGGCCGTTGAGCGTTTCGGACGAGTTCCCGTTGCTTCCCGTGAGGATGGCGAAGGTCTCCGTATAGACGAAGGCGGGGGTCGCCGGGTCTCCGGCCTGGGCCACGTCGACCGTCACCGTATATTGCTTGCTGGCCCCGAGCGATCCGCTGAGCGTGTTGCCGCTGATCGAGAACACCCCTGGATCCGACTGGGAGGCGAGGGTGAAGGTGAAAGCGCCCGGGTCCGGGTCCATGGCGGCCAGAACGCCGGAGAAGACGAAGCTGTTGAAATTGACATTGCCGTTCGGAACCGCGGGTGTCAGGCTGATGTCCGTCGGCGCCAGGCGCACGGGTCCTTCGCTGACGTCCGTGACCGTGACCCCAATCGCCTGGTCATCCGAATCGATGCCGTCGGACGCGCGTACGATCACTTCGTACAGATTGTTGCCGTCGGCGTCGGTCGGGTTCTCATAATCGGGCGCGTCGGCGAACGAGAGCTCGCCGGTCGTCGCATCGATCGTGAACAACGCCCCGTCGGCCCCGCCGGCAATCGAATAGGTGATCGTCGCTGCATTATCGACGTCGGTCGCCACGACCGTCGTGACGGCCGTCATATTCTCGTCGACCGAGACGTCGGCGCTGTCGCCGCCGCCGTTCGAGACGATGGTCGGCGCGTCGTTGGTGCCGGTCACGGTGATGGTCAGCGTCGCGCCGTCGGACGCGCCATGCTCGTCGGTCACATTATAGGGGATGACGATGACCAGTTCCTCGCCCTCGGCGAGC
>Ga0299914_10000792_pt1 | contig 19745 bp, 37 predicted proteins | sample RVTome_10_FD_201361 | JGI IMG/M metagenome (GOLD analysis project Ga0299914, IMG submission 201361) | Soil microbial communities from uranium-contaminated site in the Upper Colorado River Basin, Wyoming, United States - RVT153D57 (version 2) ...
CACCGTTGAGCACGACCTGCAGGTTTTCCAGGGTGGACTCGACGAGGTTGGTCGACACCTTGGCGTTGCGCTCGGTGAGCGACGAGGCGATGTAGTCGGCCACCTGGTCGCACATGTGCGACTCCCAGGACTGCGAGATGGTGAGGCTCACACCGTCGTCGGTGCCGCCCAGGTCGATCCAGCCCGGGTCAAGTGCTTCGCTCGGGTCTACGGGCTCGACCACGCTGTCGTCGAACGGCGCGGCGTAGAGGTCGGCGGGGCCGACGATGATGTTGGTCGTGGTGACGGCCATCGGTTACTCCTCTTCCTTTTCGGGCTTGCTTGCCCTGCTGGGCTTCGGCGCAGCAGGTGTGGTCGACTGGCCGCCGGACTCGGGCCGCTGCGGGCCTTCCTCGCCGGCGAGCAAGCCCATGCGCTGCAGGTCGGTGTACTCGGCGTCACCCACGGTGACTTCCTCGTTCGGCGTCCGCGCCAGGCGGACGGTGTGCTCAGCCATCCTCACTCCTCTATCTGTATCCAGTGGAACTGCAGGTCCGCCGAGTAGCGGGCGAACCCGCCCTCATCGCCGGGGACGCGGCGCGGTTCGGTGGTGGCCGCGACCTCGAACAGCCGCGCCGCGAAGTACTCATCGCGCAGCACGATCGGGTCCGGCGTGGTAAAGCACGCGGCGAGGATGTCCTCAATCAGCGTGTTGGCCTTGCCCCACGGTGGGCGTTTCGATCCGGGGTTGACGGCCCAGGTGTCGACCTGCACCACGGGGTTGCGGAGCGGCACGTAGGCGTCGGGGCTGCCGCCGACGACACCGACCACCTGGACGAACCCGTCGGTCGCGAACGCCTCGGCCGCGGGCAACGTGGTGCCGACGCTGCCGCTCGGCACGCCGGCCAGCGTCTTGAGCCACGCCACGGCGATCAGCTCGGTGTTGGGGCGGTGCAGGGGAAGGGTCATGCGAGGCTCCTGCCCTGCATGGCCGCGGGCCGGAGGTACGGCTGAGCGCGGGTGAACCGCGTGCCCAGCTCGACATACACGGCGTACTGGTCGCTGCCGACCGTGCGACCAACGGTGGTGGCGCGCAGCTCGTAGCTCCAGCGGCGCTTGTGCTTCGCGCGGATATTCCAGCGCAGCCACCCGGTGTCGACCGGGGCGTAGCGCTTGGCGTCGCGCTCCATCGGGCCCATGGCTTTGGAATAGATGCGGGAATCCACGTGGTCCAACAGGGAATCGATTCCGCGCTGATTCATGCGCACGCTTGCCATGGGCCACACGCCTTTACGTCGGTGGTCGTCTGTTTTTCTCTGCCCGTTTACGGGGCATCGCGAGAAATCAAGAAACCTGTTTGGCTGTAAGTCTAATGTCTGCGTAACCGTTAAGCGAGTATTTCGAGTTAACGGTGTCGATCTGATAGACAATTCCGGTGGTGTTGTCTCTCACGCGGTCATGCGGTGCGAACGGAAACGCGTTCGGCCGCAGCCGAATCGACACTCCCTCGATCACGGTCGCCCGGCCGGTGGTCGGGTCGAACGCGCGTTCTGATATCTCGGAGATATAGGCGGGCAAGTCGGTGAATCCGGCCAGTACCGCATCCGACTCCACCTCGTCGCCGTAGGAGTCGGTGGCCGCGGTGCGCGACAACACCGCCACGGTCGTGGTCGGGATGAACGTCGACACCTAGATTCCCCCGCTCACCGGATACCAGGGTGCGCCGCCCTCGGCCTCGTCGCGCAGGTACGCCTGCTCCCACTCGGTCAACGACCCGAACCTCGAACCGGCGCCGGTGCCGACCATCCGCGACTTGTTCCACGACAGCCGGTCCAGGCTGCGCTTCGCCAGCGGCGCGAGCTGCGTGGCGTCGGGGTTGGCGTAGGTGAACGACGCGCCGTCCTGCGACACACTGGCCGCGTCGGTGCGCGCCAGCAGGTCGGTCTGCGTGGCCTGCCAGGCAGCCTGAAACACGACGGCCATCTTGAGGCGATAGGCGTCACGCGCGGTGATGTCGGTGTCCGTCGTGGCGTCGGGGTCCACATCGGCGAACACCTCGATCACCGATTGCGCGAGCGCGACCGTGGCGTCGGTGACGGCGACGCCGGTCTTCTCTGTCACCTCGGCCGTCGTGGTCCAGGCCATGGCCGGTTACTCCTGCCCGTTGTAGGGGCCGTCGCCCGGGCTGTACTCCAGGTCGGCGGTCATCTCGCCGGTGTTCTCGACCACGGGGCAGGCGTAGGTAATGTCGCCGCCGCCGCCCGGGGTCTCATCCCGGTACGCCTCGGCCGCTGGGCCGGTGGCACGCCAGCCGAAGTTGACGGCCTGCCGCTCGCACTCGACGCGATTCGCGATGTCCTGGTCGGTGCCGGGCTGCTCATACTCGCCGACGATGAACGTGTAGTGGAACCGGCCGTCGCGCACGCCCAGCTTGACCGGCTGGTCGGACGGGGTGCTGGCAACGCCAAGCGCGCCCTCGCCTTCGCTGGCGTCCTCGTTCAGGCGATCTTCCAGCTCCGCCTTCGTGCCGCTGGTCGGCAGACCCCGCGACTCTAGTTCCGCCTGTAGCTCTTCCTTCGTGGCCATGCTGTCCTCCGTGCGATGAAGGTCTGTAGTGGTGAAACCCGGCCTACCCACCGTAGCGGGCAGGCCGGGTGGACTACTAGGCGATGATCTCCAGCACGGACGCGGCGGCCGGGTCGCCCAGGGCGAACGCCTTGCGGGTCCGCATCTTGAGGTAGGCGACGTCGCTCAGGGCGCCGGGGCCGGTGAAGGCGTCGGTGACCTGAGACATGAGCCGCTCGCGGTCACCCACGACCAGCATGCGCCGCGGCACCACGACCAGGATCGCGTTCCCGGCGACACCGGCGAGACCGGCACCGGCGGTCGGCGACTGAGTGGCCGTGGCCGACAGTCGAGCGCCCCGCGACCAGAAGATCGGGTAGCTCGCCAGCGAGGACCCGCGCTCGTCGTAGACGTTGATACCAGCGGAACCGTCGGCGGAGATGCTGCGGAAGTGCGGGCGGAATGCCGGAGAGGCGATGACCGCGAGGGACTCGTCGGACCACTCGCTTTCCTCGGCCACGGCGATGGCGTCCAGCACGGCGTCACGCATGGCCGCCGCGGTGGCCCCGGTCGACACGGTGGACTTGTTCGTCGCCGCCGCGTAGACGGAGGTGTAGGGCACCGTGGTGCCATTCTCCGCGCCGGTGACGGCCAGTGCCGCGTTGTCGAACAGGATCGCGGTGCCGGACGCGCCAGCGTCCTTCTTGGCGTTCACGATGTTGACGAAGCCCGCCGCGTCCTTGATGTCCTCGTCGGCCAGCGGCACGGCGACACCGATCTTGCGAGCGTTGAGCAGCAGCTCGTCACCGGCGTTGTCGTCCAGGGTGTACGCCTGGCCCTTGGGGATGAAGTACGCGTCAGCGTCCCCGGCCTTCGGAACGTGCTTGACGTCGGTGGACATCGGCTCGTGCCGCGAGGTGGCGCGGTCGACGGCCGACGTGTTCGTGAACTTCGTGACGACAGCGCCGCCCCATTCCTCGGGGACCCACGCGTTGACATCAACAGCCATGATCTACTCCCTTGATGAACTCGATTGCTCTGGGCCATCGGTCCATCACGTGACACGTGGCTGTCTGTCTACGGAGTCTACACGTTAGGTAGACGGTTAGTGCTTCACGACCCGCCGCCGAAGAACGCCTCGGCCTGTAGCTCGGTCGCCGACTTCGCCCGCTCCGGCGTGCCGGACTTCGGGCTCGCCCCGATACTGGCCGCCTTCACCGTCTTGCCCTGCGGCGCGAAGAACTCGGGGAAGCTGTCCTTGAGGTCGTCGATCGCGTCATCCAATCCGTCCACCGTGCCGTCCTCGCTCACGGTGAGGTCGTCGGTGTCGAGCAGTTTCATCACGCGGTCGAGCCGCGCCTTGCGCTTGTCGCCGTCGCTGGGCAGCGCCAGCCCGGCCGACGTGAGCGCGGAGGTTGCCGCGGTCCGGATGATCAGCGGGCGGTACTTGCCCTCGACCTCGCTCGCGGTCTGCGACTTGATCTCGGCCAGGACATCCTCGGCCACGCCATCGGCATCGTCGGCCTTGTCGCTCTTGGCCTCGGGCTTGTCGCCGTTCTTGCCGGTGACCTGCTTGCGCCACTTCTCCGCCTCGCGGTTGGCCTTGCGTTGCGCCTTGCGCAACGCCGCCAGCTCGGCCCGCAGTTCCTCTGCCGACTTGCTCTCGTCGGGGTCGATGTCGTCGGTGGACGCGGCACCATCGTCGGTGCTCGCGTCTTCGTCGCCCTTGTCGTCGGTGGTGGCCTGCGTGCGGAACAGGTTGGCCGCCTGCGCCAGCGTGGCCGGATTCGGTGCGCTCGTCCCATCGGCGGTGCCGGGCGCGTCCTGCGTGTCGGGCTCTGTCGGACTGGTCATCACGACCTGCCTTCCTGGTCTGGTCTTTGATCTACAGGTTATGCGGTTGCACGTGCACTTGCATCACCGTTCGGCGACGGTGGTTCCTCGGCGGCCTCGAACTCACGGCCCGGTTCCGCCGCGGCGGGCTCGGGCTCCTCCCACTCATCGACCTGCTCGGGCGCATAGCCCGCTTCGATCAGCGTCTGACGACGCGGCACCCCGGCCCGCTGCTTGATCTCGATCGTCTGCCAGCCCTCGGTGCTGTCGACGCGCTGTGCCGATTGCCAGTTCACCGTGACCACCACATCGGGGAAGCCGAGGATTCTCATGGCGAACTTGTAGGCGGCTTGCAGCGTGGCCCCGAACGACGCCTGCCGCGTCTCCGCGCGCTTGACGAGCGGCTCCTTGCCCTCGCGCTGTGACTCGCCGGACGGGCGCTGGTTCACCGAACCGAGATCCATGGGCGTACCGGTCGCCAGCGCCATGAGGCTGACGTGCTGGGCGATCGGCTCCGTGAAGTTCGACGCGGGGGATGCCTCAAGCTGGCCGACCGCGTCGGTGTCGTGCAGCTTGGCGAGCGTGCCAGGCTGCCCGATGTTGTTGTCGCCCCTCGCGGGCGGCGTGCGCTCGTCGTCGCCCCAATCGGAGAGGTCGGCGCCGGTGGTGCCGGACTTGCTCAGCGCGTACCGGAACGGCCACCCGTAGTAGTCCACCGCGCTGAGCTGCGTCGCGACCAGCTTCGTGAGGATGTTCTGCGGGCCGTAGGCGTCGATGTGCTCGGGCGTACCGTAGGGGCGCGCCGTGCGGAGATGGAACACCGGGATCTGGCCCCATGGGTTCGCCACGGTGCCTTGCTCGTCGCCCGCCTCGTCCTCGGTGTACGGCTTGAACTGGTTGTCGCGGTAGTCCGGCTCGCCGTGATTCTCCTCGATCTTGCGCACCGACACGTAGCGCTCGGTGCGATCGGCGTAGTGCAGGTTGACGCGCTGGCGATCATCGTCGGTGCGCCAGGTATGCACGACGTAGCGGATGCTCCGCGGGCTCTCCTCCGAGTAGATCGCGCGCATACCCTCCGGGGCGTGTAGGAACACGTCGACCGAGTCGGCGACCGGCGACGCCTCGTCCAGATCCTGCCCCGGGGTCGGCCAGACCACGAGGTAGGCGTCACCGTAGGTGAGCGCCTTGAGCAGCGCGTCGGGGATCTCGATGTCCTGCTCGTTGGCGCGGTACACCTTGTCCATGAACAACTCGGTGAGCGCCTCGTTGGACTCCTCGCCGTCGACCGACACGGACACCGAAGCGATCTCCAGCCGGTCATGGATCGCGAGCACGGGGCGCTTGGCGAGGTTGACGCGGTAGCGGTCGGCCGAACTGCGGAGCTGCGCGGCTATGCGCGGGTTGGCAAACAGCTCTTTCGCCTCGCCGGTGAAGAACTTGCGCGCCAGCTTGTACTCGGGCAGCGCGCCGGTGATCGCGTACAGCCCGGCCGTCAGGTCGCTCATCTGGTCTCCCTAGCTCGCATAACTCGACACGGTCGCCGTGATCGGCCCGCGCCGCCGCGAGTCCTTAGACGATCGTCTCACATGTTGGGGCTCCAGCCAGTAGCGCACACCGTGTGTGACCGCATCGACACGGTCATCGTGGGCGACGGCGGGAAACGCGCGCATCTCCGCCTCGGCCTCCACGAACTTCTCCGTGTGCACCACGCGGTGCGCCTGGTAGTGGTTCAGCGCGGCGGCGGCGCGAACCTCTTTCGACTCGTAGGCGTGGATCAACTCCAGCGGCACCGGCAGATCGGCCATGATGTCGCGCCACGTGTCGCCGCCCTGGTTGCACTCCAGCACCACGCGGCGTACCTCCGGGTAGCGGTTGCACAGCTTGATCACATGGTCGCGCAGGGCGTGCCCGGTCAACTTCACCCGCGAGATGTGGCGCACCTCGACTGACGGCCCCGTGCCGCCCCCTGGTGTCGACGCTGGCGCGCGCATGGCCGTGATCGCTACCCCGCACCAGTCCGACGAGCTGGAGACGCTCACCGGCGGATCGAGGAAGATGGCGCACCGCGTGGTCGCGCCGACCGTGCCGTAGGCGATGTCGTCATCGGTCCAGTATCCGCCGTCACCGGCGCTCGGATCGTTGGCGTAGTTCAGCGCGTAGTCGTGCGTATGTTCGATGCCGAGCAGGAAGTCGACCGGCCAGAGCTGTGGCCAGAGGCTGCGCGGCTCGCCGTGCTCGTCGCGGATCAACGCCTGGAAGTGGTGGCCGGTCACGTGAGCGTCACGGACCCACCGAATGTCTCGACCCTTGGTTGAGACTTCCACCAGGTCGTGCATGATCGAGCCGTGCATGGTGACCGTGCCGACGAAGCACACGACGGCGTAGATGTTCATGGGGAAGACACCGTTGAGGATCGTCGCGAGCCGCTTCTCTTTCAGATACAGCGAGTAGTTACTGGCGTCCGGCTCGACGTCGTCGAACAGCAGCAGGTCCGGCCGCCGGTCCCCCTGCTTCGCGCCGAGCGTCTTGGCGTCCATCCCCTTGGCGCTGAACACCACGCCGGACTTGGCGACGTAGGTGGACTGATTGTCGGACACCGCGGCGCCGGTGCGCGGCCGGGTGGCCGGGGTGCATAGCTCCGGGTAGTCGACGCGCAGCAGCGCGTTGTGGTCGAACTCGCGCTTCAGCGAAGCGAGGTGATTCTCCGCCTGCGAGCTGGCGTCCGAGTACGCGGCAATGTAGCGGCGGTGCCCGTGTGCCAGCGCCCACGCGGGCAGGATCTTGAAGAACAGGGTCGACTTGCCGCTGCCTCGCGGCGCGACCCAGGCGTGCCGGTTCGACGCCGCGTGCTGCTCGCCCGCCCAGCTCCGCGCCCAGCGGTACGCCGCCAGGTGGAACTCGGAGAAGCTGACCTCGCCGCCGGTCTCATCGCTGCTGAGCGCCTTGCGGAAGTAGATCAAGGCGAACAGCAGCGGGTCGGCCTGCGTGAGCACGCGGCGACCCTCCGGCGATTCGAGTAGCCGCTCCGGGATGCCGGCGATGTAGTCGCGCCACTCGAACGTCTCCGCGTCGGCGAGGTAGGGGTCGGTCATGCCGCGCCCTCCTCGGCGGCGGCGAGCTTCGCGTCGTCGATCCGCCCCGCGCCCTCGAACGCATCGACGGCCTCACAGCGACAGTTCACGTGCGCCGCGCCTGGCAGCCCGATGCTCGGCGGGTGCAGCGCGTCGAAGTTCTTGCCGTGGGCGGCGCGACAGTCGGCCGTAGTGCGCTCGTCGAGCTTGGCACGCCAGCCGAGCATGACCTCCCCGGCGGCGGACGGCGTGGCGGCAGCAGCCTTCTCAGCGGCCGCGCGGGCTGCTTCTGCGCGCTTGGCCGTCGCCGCGCGGTGCGCCTCGTAGTGGCGCGCCTCGGCGGCTTTGGCTGCGTCGATGGCATCGGGGTCACCGGCGAGCAGCGGCGGGGCGAGACGCTTGGCTGCCTTGACGAGGTACGCCGCACGCCGCTGCACATTCTCCACCGTGCCGCGCACCTGAATGCGCGCCCCGGCACCGCGGGGCAGCTTCACGGCCGCGGGCGGCTTGGTCAGCTCGGGGAGGTTCAGCAGGTCGGTGACGCGCTTCGCGGCCGTGCCGACACCGCCAGCGCGGGCGAGGATCGAGGTGAGCGTGGCGGCCGACGCCCCGGCGGTGAGCGCGACGGCCAGTGCGCTCGACGTCTCTTCCTCGTCGGCACCCTGGCGGGGCAGCGTCACCTGCGGCTCATGCCCGTAGACCTCGCTGTAGATGCGCCTGGCGAGCGCGGGCACGCTCCCGGCAGGGATGCCTGCGCGGTGCAGTTCGGCGGTGAGCGTGTTGTAGGGGCGGCCGGCCGCTGCCCAGCGGGCGAGGCCCGGCCCGTCGCTCCAGTAGCGGAGCAGGCGCTGGGCGTCACCGGCGGCCATCACGCCACCAGGGTGATCAGGAAGACGACCAGCATGACGAGGATGACGAGGACCAGCGCGCGTTCGATGCTCATGACGATCTCCCTACGTGAGGACCCGCGGTGACCCGCGCAGACCAGAGACACGGCCCACCGCGGGCATGGTCAGCTTAGCCGACGTGGCCGTTGCGGGCGGCGTCGTTGGCCTGCTTGAGCTGCACCGCGGCGCGCGCCTTGGCCTCGCGCAGCAGCTCCTGTAGCTCCAGGTCGGCCTGCGTCGTCTCGGTGACCTGCGCTTCCACCTGGACCGGCGCGTCGGCACCGAGCATCTTGGAGAGCCGCTCCTCGGTCTTGGCGAGCACCTCGGCGTTGCGGGCGAGTCGCCCGGCCTGCCGGGGGTCCTCTATCTGCTCCATGAGCTTATTGATCGCGATGGTGAGCCGGTCGATGGTGCGCTGCCGCCACTCAGCGGCCAGTGGTAGGACACGATGGTCGCATTCCTCGGTGATCAGGTTGCCGATCGTGTTGGGGGACGCGACGCCGCTGTAGCCTTCCTCGGTCATGATCCGCGCTATGTCGCGGTAGCTGTGTGCCCGCAGTGATAGCTCATAAGCACGGACGCGCTTCTCTGCGCGCTCCGACTTGTCGGAGAAGGTGCTCGGGTTGCGCGCCATAGTCCTGCTCCTTACGTCCTGGTCTCCCTACCGATAGTAACCTGCACCGCCGCGAATCGGCGGGAAGAGGATGCCGTTCCGGCCATTGCCACCCCCACCCCCGGAGCGGGATTTTTGACCTGACGGGGTAGGCCCCCTCAAACCCCGCTCCACACCCCGTCACCTATAGACGGGGTGACGGGGTTGTGTGGACTCCGTTGACGAGGTGGTGACGGGGTGACGGGGTTGGGGGTCATAGTGGGCGATTTGCGTAGTAATGGGTGTCTCGCTTGTTCGGTTTCTCGCATCGGAGCGCTCCGTTGCCGAGTCCCAGCTTGAGTGCGCGGCGGATGTCTTTCTGTCCGTGGTCGGAGTCCTTGAGTTCCTTCTCGACCTGCCCGCCGGACAGCCCCGGTTTCTCGCGCAGCAGTTCGAGGACGGCCGGTAGCGCGGCCTCGGCCGACGCGTCGCGCCGTGTGCCGCCCGCGGCGATGAGGTGGCGGTTCAGGGTGTTGTACCCGAGCCGCTGCTCGTCCTGCTCGACGTCACGGCCGAACGCCGAAATGTAGCGGTCACTCGACGGCTCGTCGGTCTCCCTGACGAGACGCCACTCCACGTCGGGCCAGTCCCTAATGCGCGAGTCGCCACGAGACCGCTCCCCGTTGTGGCCCATGTGGTGCACGACCATGGCTTCCGAGACGCCTGCCTCGTCGAGCAGCGCGTCGAACGGCACCAGAAAGCGCCCGGCGTCGGTGTGCTCGTTGAGCCCGAGCGAGTCGAGCACCGGGCGCAGGCAGTCCAGGATGACGTACTCGACGTTGCGCTCGGCGAGGATCTTGGCCCATTTGGTCCGCACTTCGGGGTCCAGGATGTTGAACGCGGACGCCCTGCCCCGCAGCGAGATGACCGTGACGCGCTCGGCGTCGCCCACGGTCTGCTCCGCCAGCCACGCCCGAAGCTGAGACTGCGACATCTCGAAATCCAGCACGGCGATGGTGCCGGTGACCGGCTCGACACGGTACTGGCCCAGGAAGTCATCGCCGTCGATGAGCGAGCGGATGACGTTCTGCGTGGTGGTCGTCTTCCCCGCCTTGTACTGCGCGGCGAGGATGACGCGCGCCTCGGCCGGTTGCCAGCCGTGGATACGCCACCGCGTCTCCTCCTCCGGGCGCGCGAGCAGCTCGGCGAGGCTGAGCACCTCGGGCATGGGCGACGGTGGGCGCTCTTCGGCGTCGAGAATGCGCCTGGCCTCGCGCTGTCTGCGTTGCTTCTCAACCTCCTGCATCAGCCAATAGTCAACCCCGTCAGCGCCCCCCTCGTCGTCCCCGTCAACCCCGTCACCAGCGGAGATGCCTTTATCGCCCCCCCGCGGCCTCGGCACGGCCCGCCAGTCGTTGGCCGCCGAACGGTACGCCGAGCGGATAGTGTCCTCGGCCTGCCAGGTGCGACCGTCGTAGATCGTCTCGCGTAGCGCGGCGTGCAGTTGTTTCTCCGCCTGCTCGCGCGTCCAGAACTCCGGCCCGAAGTGCGACATGATCTTGGCCGCCTCGTTGAGCCGGTTATTGATCTCGCCGTCGCGCGCACCCGCCAGCCGCTCCAGCGATGGCCGCACGTACTCCACGGCCTCGTCGAGCGTGAAGGCTCGGTCCTCGTGGAACGGATCGTCCGCCGCCACCACCTCCATATGGCGCTGAGTGGCACGCACAGCCTCCAGCAGCGCGTCCGGCATGGCGGGGACCGGCCCGGTGCGCAGCCACGCGTAGCGGCCCGCTGGGTCCGCGTGGCGCGAGGGTGCGACGATGATGACGCCGTTGGTGCCGCGCACGTCCCCCCAATCGTCGCCGAGGCTGCCCGTGGAGTTGCCGACGGGACGCCCCGTGGTCGGTTGCGCGAACAGGTAATGGCCGCGTGCGGGCTCGGCGTGCCGCGTCGATTGGAACGGCGGCTTGGCACGGTTCACACTGCGCGACAGTGTCGCCGGCGACTTGCTCGGGTTGTCGACGTCGAACACGGCGATACCGGAGCGCCCACAGTGCAGCGCGATGCCCAGCTCCCGCCCGCCCGCGAACCACGCCGTGATCTGATCGACACTCCGCGAGGACTTGGCCTGCCAGTCCTTGCCGACGATCGAGCCGGGCCACTTCGTGCCAGGTGAGACCGGGAGGATGAACAGCCCGGCCTCGATATAGAGCAGCGCGGCGTCGTAGACGGAGCAATCCGGGGGGATGTGAGGAATCTGCAGCGACTCGGTGCGTGGATCGGGCTGCGTGTCTGTCATAATGATCCTTGCTGGTAGGTCACTCGGGAGTGTGGATATCAGAGTAGACGAGGCCCGCGTGCTCCTAGAGCATACGGGCCTCGTCTCTTTATCTGACAGCTCAGAACGGGATCTGCTCGTCGCTGTCCTGCTTCGCCTCGAACGGGTCGGCAGGCTTCGGCGGCTGATAGGTCGCCGAGTACTGCTTGATCGCGTTGAACCGCTTGTTCTCGTGCGGCTTCTCCGACGCGAACGTCACCGTGCCGGCACCCCCGGCCTCGAACCGCGCGCCTGCGTCGGCCTGAGCCTTGGCGAGTGCGCTGAACATGCTCGACGGCTTGCGCGCCCAGATCGAGCGCTTCTCGCCGTCGACCTCGACGACGAGCACGGCGCTCATCTTCGGGTTGCCGTCCGGCCAGGTGGCGGGCTCGCCGGTCTCATAGTCGCGAGACTGCACGAGCTTGGCGGGCTCCAGCACCGTGAACTTGTAGCTGGTGCCGACCGGCGCGTTCGCGAACGAGAGCGACGGTGTGGACTCGGCATCGGCGAACGGGTCGATATCTTCTGGCATGTGTTGCTCCTGGTGTGTTGACGGTCGTCCTGGGCTCATCAGCGCGCGGCCGGACGTTGCCACGCGGACGCGGGTTGCCCCGCGTTTCGCCTATCGGTTGCGGCACTCGTCGCGAGCGGCGCGGTAGTTATCCATCGTGCGCCCGAACGGCCCGGTGAGGGATTCGACACGCGCGGTGGCGGCGTCGATGCCCGCGGCGTCGAACCTGCTCGCCGCTCCCCATCCGTCCGCGGTTGCGGTGAGCACCTTGAGGGTGATGCGGTGCGACCTGTCCGCGTGATCGAGTGCGTCGAGGCAGGCTTGCGGAGCGCTGCCCGTACCGGTCGACCCGGCGGCGGACACGCCGCCGCAGCCGGTGAGAAGCAGAGCGGCGGCCGCGATACCGGCCGTGATGAATGTCTTCATGGGTGGTTCCTTTCGGGAGTGTGTGTGCTGGTCTCAGCAGCTACACGAGCTCTGGTGTCGCCCGCATCGGCGGCACTTCGGCTCCTGCGGGGCTGACGATGATCCGTTTTTCCGCGCCATGGGAGTTGCTCCGTTTCGGGTATCTGGCCGCTGCCTTGCGTGCGGCCTTGCTGCGGCGGTGCACGCGGTGACCTCGGTTCTTGCTGCGGTTGGTCCGGCGGGTGTTGCCGTCGTGGTGTGGGATGGTGACCTCCTGGGTGTGTGGTTGTAGCGCTGACGCTACCTTGTCTCTGGCTACAATGTCAAGCCTCCGATGCGATCTCCGCCTTGACGACGGCCATCGACGTCAGATACGGGATGCCGTATGGCCGCCAGATCTGCGCGGTGTCGAACTTGCCATCGAGCCACACCGCCCAGATCCGCGTGCGGTTGCGCGTGATCCGCAGCGCGATCGAATCCACCACGCGCGGCGGGCGGCCGGGCCTGGTGCCGCGTGCGTAGTTCACCCCGGCATCCCATCCGTGCTTGACGGCCAGGTCGCGCACCCTGCGCGCCGCCGAGCAGATCTCAGCCTCGTGCGCAACCCTGGCGTGGATCTGCGGTTCCGGGTGCGACACCTCCGGTGCTCGGTCCCACTGGCGCGTAGGGATCTGGTAGCTACACATCGCGCGCCCCGTGCCTCACCGCGACGGCCGTCAGCGCGTCGAGCAGGGTGGCCATGACGCCGACGTCCTCGGTGAGCACGGCGTCACCGAGATAGCTATCCTCGATCTCGATGTAGCCGGCCGCCGCGTTGACCGCGTCGCGCAGCTCGGCGCGCAGCCCGGCCACTCCCCGATCGACGGTGGCGGCGTGGCGGTCGGGCTTGCCCCAGAATGTCACCCTGGCATCGGCGATCCGCTCGTAGTAGCGGTCCGGATCTTCACCTTCGTGCTGAATCATTTGACTCCTCCTTTGATCAGCTCGCGCTTGGCCCGCGCGAGGCGTGTGTGTTCCTCGGTCCAGATGTCCTTGCGTGCGCGCCACAGTGCCTCCAGCGCGGCCTCCGAGACGGCCTTGCCGATGGCGTCGCAGAGCTTCTGATCGGCGTCATCCTCCTTGCATCGGAAGCAGACCACCTCGCCATGCTGCAGCGGCGCGCCGCATCCGCCGCACGTGTGCGCGTCATGAGTGCAACGCGAGCAGCCCCGCTCCGGTGCAGGCTTGGCCGCCTCGACCGACTCCGCCAGCCTCGCCTCGATGTCGTCGAGCGGAACAGCGAGGTCTTTGCGCTCTCGCCAGATTCGCACCTGCGCAGCCAGGTCCGCCGCCGCCCACCCCGCGTTGAGGTCGACCCAATACAGCGTCGCCGTGCCCTCGCCGGCGGGAACGTGCACGAGCAGGCCCCAATCGTGCGACACGCCGAGGTCGGTGCGCTCGCCGGTCTGCGGGTCGTACAGCTTGCCGCGCGAGTAGATGGCGAGTTGAACGGCGTGCTCGGTGAAGTGCAGCTTGCCGGTCTTCACGTCGCCGACGACGGAAACGTGGTGGTCAGGCGGCATGCCGTACGTCGTCGTGGGCAAGAGCTCCGACGGCACCGCGTAGATGTGGTCGAACGTCCCCGCCGCCCTGATCTCGTCACAGACCACGAACCGCTCGGCAGCCACGGTCGTAATGCCGGTGCGCGTGAGCGTGTCGTAGTACGCCTGCACGTCCGCCTGCATACGATTCGGCACGTGCGCATGCATAGGCTGCGCGGGCTCGGTGAACGTGTGCACCGCCGTGCCGTAGTTCGCTTTGGAGTTGCACCCGGAGCGGTCGATGGCCGTCTCGATGATCGCGTCGAGGTCCTTGCTGCCGTACTCCTCCCCGGCGGCCATGGCGGCCAGGTCCTCGTGGCGGCCCATGGCGAGCGCGATGTGGCGTGCCTTCCACTTGGCGATCCCGCTGCTGTCGGTCAGCGCCGAGCAGAACGTCGACGCCCGGGTGTAGGGCACCGCGTCGCCGCCCTCGGGTGGGACGATCATCGGCCGGTCGTAACGGTCGCGGAGGATGAGATCCGCGACCTCGAATGGGTCAGTCATAGAGGTCTCCTATCTTGTCGAGCCACGACTGCAGCCGCTCGATGCCGTGTGCGACGAACGCGCGGCAGGCCTTGCAGTCGTCATGGTTGTGGTGAATGCACTCATGGTTGCGTCGCTGATGCCGGTGGCGGACATCGGACATCGGCACGCCGCACATACACTGTCCACCCGCCGTGCCCATGGCTACTCCTCACAGCGGTGCGTCCGGCGCGGCGCCGAGCGGGTCGATGCCAGTGCGCCGAGCGACGGCCACGCGGGCACCCACCCGATGTGCGGTCCCTTGTCGATCCAGAGCCGCGACTCGAACGCCAGCTCCAGTGCTTCGTTGGTAACCGGTGCGACGTCGAGTACGCAGTGCAGGCCCGAATCCGGGTCAAGCACCGAGTCGACATCGACGCCGCACCGGCGGCATGTGGTGCGCCGCATGACCGGCGCGTGCTGCGGGTAGTTGCTGCGTCGCGGCGCCATCACTTCTCCCGCCAATCGCTCCACGTCTCACCGCAGTCACGGCAGCGCTTGAACGTGTGCACGAGCATCTTGGTGATGCCCATGTGCTCGGACACCTGCACGTGCACATCGACGTGGCGGCACTTGCTCGGCTTCGGCTTATCGCGCTTGCCCATAGCTCCCCCGATCGAACGCATACTCGATGATGTCGGCTCGCAGGATGCCGAGCCGGAACCCGGTGGCGACGGCGTGCGCCGCGTTGCTGACCCGCATCCGCCGGTACAGCGCCTTGCGGTGCGTGCGGATCGTCTCCTCTGAGAGGTAGAGGACGTGAGCCATGTCCTCGACACTGGCCCCGTCGGCCAGGAGCTTGAGCACCGTGACTTGGCGTGCGGTGAGGTTCATCGCCACGCCATCAGCACGGGAGCCTCGCCGCACCATTCCCTGGTGGCCGCGATGTGGACGTAGGCACCGGGTCGGTCGTGGTCCGCCCATCCCTTGCTGGCGGACAGCGTGACGACCTGGGAGTCGTCGGCGATGACGACGCCCGTGATGGCGTCCAGGACCGCGCGTGCCAGCTTGTCGACGTCCGCGCGGTTGCGGGACACCGGTCCCACGGCAGGCGCGCTGGCCTTGAGCGTGGCCGCGTTGCGGCCGGTGCCGTAGTGACTGCGCGGCCGGGCGAACAGGAAGGCTATCTGCACGATGACCGGCGCGTCATACCGTCCCGTGTAGGTGTCGGTGCTGAGCGCGGCACTGGCCGCCGCCCGCACGTCGCTACGCCAGCTCGGTAGCGCCTTGCTGGATTCGACCATCTGGCCGTTGCCGACGTAGCGTTTCGACCCTTGAGGTGCAGGTACGCCGGGTACATCGAAGCTGAGAGATGTCATGGGAGTGTGGCCTTTCAGTATGAGATAACGATTAGCGCGATGATCGTGATTGCCGCGGGGACGGCGAGCGGAACCAAGGCGTCGATCACTGGTCCGCCTCCATGAGGTCGGCCAGCTCGCCGTCATAGTCCACGTCGTCCAGGTGCCCGAACAGCGTGTAGCCGAGTCGTTCGAGGAGGGCATCGAGTAGGCGTCTCATCGTTCGAACCCCTCGGCCTCGGTGGCGTGGCGCTGGGCTTCCTCGGCGTGGTACTCCGCCTTGATGCGGGCGAGCGCGGCGCGGGCAACTCTCTCGGCCTCGCCGTCCTTGTCGCGGGCGGCGCGGGCCACGGCGGCCCTCGCGTCCGTGAGTCGTTTCTGAATGTCGGCCATGGTGTCCTCCTGGTCGGTGTCTGTTGCTGCTGACGCTACTTGGCTCTTGCGCCAGAGTCAAGGCCCATGCTAGCGTTGCCGTCAGAAACAGTAAACCTCACACTCCCAGGAGAAACACCATGAACGAGACGAACGGCGAGCGCGGCACCGCCGAGCTGCTGCACGCGAACTGCGAACACTGCGAGGGGCTGATCAGGCAGGCCGTCACCATGGCCACGACCACCGGTCACCGCGCCGGTAAGGTCGTCAACTATGCCTACGGCAGGCAGCACTGGGCACGCTGGACGCGGGACCTGGTGCAGCGATGACACTTCCGGAGATCCCCTGCCCGCGCTGCCAGCGCATTGCGGCCGCGCTCATCGACGGCCTACACCGCATACTTGAGCATCATGGCCTCACCGATCGCCTCACCGTTGTCTCGGACGAGATGCTGGCCGACCAGGCCATTCGCCGTATCGAGCACGCGGCGCAATGCCACCCGCGAAAGACGTAGCCTTGTCTCTTGCGTCAAGGACAAGGATGATGCTATGCTTGGTTCTAGACACAGAGACAGACTCCCGAAAGGCTCCGAGATGACCAAGCGCATCGACTGGATCACCCGCCTCTGGGCGGCCCTCTTCCTGGCAGTGGTGGCCGGTGTCGGCGCGGTCGGCCTGGTCTCCTACGACCAGTACTACGGCGGCGGCCACACGGCCCCGCTGGTCGAGTCCGGCCCGAACATCCCGGATGTCGGCCCAGACCACTTCATTCGCCAGCCCGCCACGCCCGGCGCGGCCAAGATCTTCATCGGAGGTTCGCTGTGATGCTGGAATTCCCCAGTGGCGCGAGACTGAGATACGACGGCCCGTACCGCTACGTCGTCGCCATTGCGAGCCCCAGCGCGGCATGCCGCGTTCAGGCCACCGATAATCCTGGCCAGGCTGACGCAGCGTTCCGGCGATGGTTCGAAATCATCCGCATCTTTGAGACCATCGCCCTGTTTGACACCGTGACCGGTGAGGTGTTCGCGCGATGATGCTCCGCTTCCAGTCCGGCCAGATCCTGCGGTACCGAGGCAAGTGGCGCTACGTCGTCGGCGGCATCTACAAGGGCAACGTCTACCGCATCAAGGCCACCGACAGTCTCGGGCTCGCCACGCAGACCCTGCTCACCGAACGCGGCAGGTTCTACCCCGACGGCACCATGATCACCCTGTTCGACACGCTCACCGGAGAGGCGTACTGAGATGACCAAGCGAGTCCAGATCCTGCCCTGGGAGTGCATGCTCCCCAGTTGCACCGCAGGGTGGGCGCAGGTGTTCCTGTGGCGCGACCGTGTGTGGTGCCGGTGTCAGATGTCCGGCGCCGACAGAGAGGCGCTCAGGCGCGACGCCAGGCAGGACAACGAGGACGCCGCGCGGCATGCCTCCGACGCCACGTGGCTTCTGGGGAGGACGGCATGATCCAGACGGTGACCTACTTCCAGGTGTTCTGCGACCGATGCGGGGCGGACGCGCAGGCGGATGGCGAGTACGGCGCGTGGGCGGAGCGATTTGCCGCTGTTGACCAGGCGGCAGATAACGGGTGGCTGATAGCCAAAGACGATGAGCACTACTGCCCGGAGTGTGCGGCCGTGGAACGCCACGAGGAAGACACGGCACCGAGGTATTCGCCATGAGCGCACGCAAGCGCACGATCCTCGACTGGGGCCCGCTGCCCATAGACCTCTACCCGCCGCGCATCGCCGACCCGAGCCCCTGGCCGCCAACGGTTGGCAGGCATCGCCCGCACGGCAAGCGCACCCACGTGCGCGACATGACCGACCGGATCACCCCGCCGCGCCGCCTGGCGTTGTGGGTCCACACCACCTGCTACGCGCTGCTGTTCGTCGGCGCGCTGCTGATCATGATTGGAGTAGCGGCATGAGCGACGAGACATCCTGGGTGTCGATGGGTGCCGAGGTCACCACGGACACACGGTGGGAGCCCAGCGTGCAGCGGGTCTGCGTCGACGGCCACACTGGCAACTACCGCACGTTCACCATGCAGCTCACGGTAGGGCAGGCCACCGACCTGGCGAAGCAAATGCTGATCGCCGTGGCTGAATCTCAGGGCGCTCCGCTGGGCGGCAAGGCGTAATGGACATGGCCAAGATCCGCCTCCCCGGCGTCGACAACGAGCTGACCGTGTACGCCACCGAGGACGAGCAGGCCAAAGCCCGCCGCTATCTCGCGCGCCATGCCGACGACGCCGACCTGCTCTGCGACATGCTTGGACTCGGCGAGCTACCACCCCGCTGCCCGAAGTGCGGGCACCGGTTCTGCATCTGCCCGAAATAGAAGCCTCCCCCCGCTCCGTGCCGACGCGACACTCGTGTTCTTCGGGCTGCACACGGAGGGGGGGAACCATCCCCATCTCACACTCCATGGAGGACCGATGACTGCAACCTACGTCGCGACGTGCGTGCGTGGATGTGGCCGCCCGCGCCGAGCACGCAAGCTGTGCGCTGCCTGCTACTCGCTGCTGCGCCGGACCGGCGACCTGTACGATTACCCGGCCAGTGTTCGCCGCGCGGTCGACGTCGCCGAAGACTGGCAATTCCTACGCAGCGTCGGCGTGTCGCGCAAGGACGCGGCCGCACGCATGGGCATGACCGACATCGCATTCAAGCGAGCGCTTGAACGCGCCCGAGCCTATGAGAGGAGAGCGACGTGTCCGTCGCCCGCTGGGCTGCCCGCAACCCAGATCTGATCATCTTCGCCGCAGTGTTCGTGTTCTTGCTACTGTGATCGGTGCGCCCGGCCCCGTTGTCCGCGCTACGGGGCCGGGCGTCCTTGCGCCTAGCGCTCCTCGCACAGGATCGTGAAGCTGCGCTCGTCGGTGCGGCCACCCGTGGTGACGACCCTGTTCGTGACGCGGTAGCTCATGCCCGCCGTGCCGCCGGACAGCCATACCGTGGTCAGCGTGCCGGTGTTGTCCGTGACGCCCTGCGTCAGCCCGACCGGCACGACCCAAGTCGACGTGGTGATCGTCTCGCCATCGGCGAGCCACTCGGACCAGTCGCGCGAGTAATCGAGCACGGCGTTGGGGTCGTGGCGGAACAGCATCACAGGCGCGGCCATCTCAGAATCTCCTGGGGTCGGGGGGTGTCGTCGCGGTGCGCGACTCGGCGCTCATGGCTACTGTACGTGTCTCGGCGCTCACAATTGCGATCCTCCATGCTGGTGTCACGGTTCTGTCGGCGCGGCCGACACCGGCCACGGCCAGGCTGAGCACGACGCCTGCCGTTGCGGAGTGCGCAACGTCGCCGGTCGGCGCGGCTGCCAGGGTGAGTACGATGGCCGCCGTGGCCGATGGCCGCGTGCCCGAGGTCGGCGACACCGCGACGGCGAGCGGGATGTCGGCACTCGCTTGCGGGATCGTCGCGCCGGTCGCGGCCAGCGCCAGCGCGAGCGGGATGTCCGCCGTGGCGCTCGCGCTTCCCACGCCAGGGGCAGAGCCGGTCGCGGCCACCGCCAGCCCGAGCGGGACGTCAGCCATTGCGGAGTGCGCAACGGCGCCGACTGGATCGACGGCGAGCGCGAGGGGGATGTCGGCCGTCGCGGACGGGGTAGCGCCGCCACCGCCGAGCGTGTAGTCGAACGTCAGGTCGGGATCGGTAACCACGGTGGTTCCGGTGAGCGACACTTGGTCGGCACCGTTGCCGGTGATGTCGGTGACCGGCGACGTGATCGCAGCCTGATTGAACGCCCACAGCGCGGACGGCGCGGCGTCCACCCAGCTCTGAAGGGCTGTATCCAGACCCGCCGCCTCGA
>Ga0299914_10000793_pt1 | contig 19745 bp, 19 predicted proteins | sample RVTome_10_FD_201361 | JGI IMG/M metagenome (GOLD analysis project Ga0299914, IMG submission 201361) | Soil microbial communities from uranium-contaminated site in the Upper Colorado River Basin, Wyoming, United States - RVT153D57 (version 2) ...
CCGGCCGAGGCGGTCCGGGTCGAGGCGCCGATGCTGATCATCCTGGCCGGCCGCGACGAGCGGGTGAACCGCACCGCCTTGCCCTGGGCCGAGGCGCTGCGCGCGGCCGGCAAGGACGCCCGGGCGATCACCTATCCGGATGTCGACCACGCCTTCCACAACGACACGTCGGAGATGCGCTACGATCGCGAGGCGGCGCAGCAGGCCTGGGCGGCGACGCTGGAGTTCCTCGGCCGCCATCTGCGGACGCCTGCCGCGGGCGCGCCGGAGGCCTGAGGCGCAGGCCAAAGAAAAGGCCCGGCGTTTCCGCCGGGCCTTCGCCTGTTGCCGATCCTGCCGCTTCTATTCCCGGTTGCCGAGAAAGCGCAGGAGGAAGAGGAACAGGTTGATGAAGTCGAGATAGAGCGTCAGCGCGCCCATGATCGTCGCCTTGCCGTGAAAATCCGTGCCGGCGACGGCGAAGTACATGCTCTTGATCTTCTGCGTGTCGTAGGCGGTGAGGCCCGCGAAGATCAACACACCGATGGCGCTGATCGCCAGATCGAACACGCTGTTCTGCAGGAACATGTTGACGATCATCGCGACGATCAGGCCGAACAGCCCCATGATGAGGAAGGTCCCCATCCCCGAAAGATCGCGCTTGGTGGTGTAGCCCCACAGGCTGAGGCTCGCGAAGCCCGCCGCGGTCGCGAAGAAGGCGGTGGCGATCGAGCCGGCCGTGTAGACGAGGAAGATGGTCGACAGGGAAAGCCCCATCACCAGAGCGAACGTCCAGAACAGCACCTGCGCCGTCGTCGTCGAGATCCGGTTGATCCCGAAGCTCATCACCAGGACGATGGCGAGCGGGGAAAGCATGACGATCCACGCCAGCGGCCCGCCCTGCGAAAAGAGCTGATAAGCCAGCGAATTCGCGCCGCCTTGCGCGAACAGCATGGCGACGATGCCGGTCAGCAGCACGCCCGAAGTCATGTAATTGTAGACCGACAGCATGTGCGAGCGCAGGCCGGCGTCGAACGCGACCTCCGCGCCGCCGACCGTCGTCGTCGGAGCCCCGCTCCCGATCCGCGGATCAGACCAATTGGCCATGTCTCAAATCTCCCTTCCCGGCGGTATAAGCCGTGCCGGAGCAATATCGTGAGAATATAAGCAGGTTTCAAGCAAAACCGGACCCGACGCCTGCCCAGTGATCCCCGTCCACGGCTTTGCTAGAAGCCATTCATGCATCGCCTCTTCGTCGCAATTCGACCGCCGCACGCCATGCGGGCGCTCCTCCTGAACGTCATGGGCGGAATCAGCGGCGCGCGTTGGCAGAGCGACGATCAGATCCACCTGACCCTCCGCTTCATCGGCGAGGTCGACCGGCATCGCGCCAGCGACGTCCATGCCGCGCTCGGCGCCATCCATCATCCGGGCTTCGAGATCGCGCTCAACGGCCTCGGCACGTTCGACCGGCGCGGCCAGCCGGAAACGGTGTGGGCGGGCGTGATGCCGCACGCGCCGCTGAGGGCGCTGCACAAGAAGGTCGACCAGGCGATTGCCCGGGTTGGCGTGGCGCCCGACGAGCGCGCCTATCTGCCGCACATCACGCTGGCGCGGCTGAAACGCTCGTCGGGCACGGTGCGCGACCTGCTCGAGCAATCGGGCGGCCTGCGAAGCCCGCCTTTCCCGATCGACCGGTTCGCCCTGTTCGAGAGCCAGCTGACGCCCGAAGGCGCGGTGTACACGCCGATCGAGACCTATCCGCTCGATTGAACAAACGCCCTGACCCTCCGACCGCTTCGCGGTCCCTCACCCTCCCACCTGCTTTCGGCGGGCGGGCCCCTCCAAAATGATGGGAGATGTGTGGGGATCGTGAGCCAGGCCACACGTCCGTACCAGGCTTGCGCTGGGGGCTATTTGTCTGAGAATATCGTGTCAGGCGCGCGCAACGAACAGACGTCGAGCTGGGAGCAAGAATCGATGATCGAGGCAGGCCAATGCCGAGGCAGGCTGGCGGCGCGGCGTCCCTTGCCGAACGTCGTGCTTGCTGTCTTGATCTCCTTCGCCGCCAGCCCGAGCGTGGCGCAACGCGTCGACGCACCCGCCTATCGAGACGTCTCGCTCACCGCCGAAGCGCGCGCGGTCGATCTCGTTTCCCGCATGACGCTCGAGGAGAAGGCCGCTCAATTGATCAACGACGCGCCGGCGATCCCGCGCCTTGGCGTGCGAGAATATAATTGGTGGAATGAAGGCCTGCACGGCGTCGCGGCCGCAGGCGAGGCAACGGTCTTTCCCCAGGCGATCGGCATGGCGGCCACCTGGAACGAATCCCTGATCGGCGAAGCGGCGAACGTCATCAGCGTCGAATTCCGCGCCAACCATGTCGAGAACCGGCATCGCTTCGGCGGCAGCGACTGGTTCAACGGCCTGACCGTCTGGTCGCCCAACATCAACATCTTCCGGGATCCGCGCTGGGGCCGCGGCCAAGAAACCTATGGGGAGGACCCCTATCTCACGGCGCGCCTCGGCATCGCCTTCGTGCGAGGGCTGCAGGGCCGGGACGAGCGCTACCTTCGCGCCGTCGCCACGCCCAAGCACTATGCCGTGCATAGCGGGCCGGAGCCGAGCCGCCATCGCGACGACATCCGTCCCAGCGCCCACGACCTCCACGACACCTATCTTCCCGCCTTCCGCGCCGCCGTCATGGAAGGCGGCGCCGTTTCGGTGATGTGCGCCTACAATGCGGTCGACGGCGCACCGGCCTGTGCCAACAGGACCCTCCTCGACACCTATCTGCGCGAAGCCTGGGGATTCTCCGGCTATGTCGTGTCCGATTGCGACGCGGTCGCCAACATCTATCGCGCGCACGAGCACCATTACACGCAGACGCCCGAAGAAGGCGTGGCGGTGGCATTCCGGGCGGGCATGGACCTTGTCTGCGGCGGCGGGGAGGAGGCCGAGCATATTCTCGGCGCGGTGCGCCAGGGTCTCCTCGGCGAAGCCGATCTGGACGTCGCGCTGCGCCGCCTGTTCACGGCACGAATTCGCCTTGGACAATTCGATCCGCCCGAGCGCGTATTCCCGAGCATCACGCCGGCCGACAACGACACCGAGGCGCATCGCGCCCTCGCCTTGCGCGTTGCCGAACAATCGATGGTTCTCCTGAAGAATGCGGACAATCTGCTCCCGCTGAGGCAGGCGCCGCGCGCGATCGCCGTGATCGGCCCGAATGCGGACAGCGTCGAACCGCTAATCGGCAATTATAACGGCACGCCATCGCAGCCGGTGACGGTGGCGCGGGGCCTGCGCCGGCGATTTCCCGAAGCGCGGATCATCCATGCCCAGGGCTCGGGGCTGATCGATCCCGTGCTCGAGCCGGTACCGGATGCAGCTTTTTGCCGCGATGCCCAGTGCCGCCGCCCGGGCCTCGACGCGGCATATTTCGGCTCGCCGGCGATGAGCGGTGGACCGCTCTCGACCGCAACCGAGACGAACGTCGAGATGCGCTGGCGAGGCGAGCAGCGAAGCGGCGCCGTTCGCTGGACGGGCTATATCACCGCACCCGAGACTGGCGAGCATCGCTTCCGCTACGTCGCCAACGGCGGGTATCGAATCTGGATCAACGACGTGCTGGTGGTCGATGCGTGGGACGTCGACTGGCGGCCCGCCATCGCGACCGGCACGGCCGTCCTCGAGGCCGGGCGCGTCTATCCGATGCGCGTCGAAGCCTTTCAGCGCCAAGACAGCGGCGACGAGCGCTTGATGTGGAGCCTGCCGGGCGACCGAGGCGCGCAGCAGGCGCTGGCGGCGGCCCGCGATGCGGATCTCGTCCTTTTCGTTGCGGGCCTGACTCACGAGGTCGAAGGCGAGGAAATGCGCGTCGAGGTTCCAGGCTTCCTCGGCGGCGACCGAGCCAGCCTCGATCTTCCCCGCGTCCAGCAGCGCCTGCTCGAGCGTGTCGTTGCCGTCGGCAAGCCGGTCATCCTCGTGCTGATGAACGGCAGCGCCTTGAGCGTGCACTGGGCCGATCAGCACGTGCCGGCGATCGTCGAGGCCTGGTATCCCGGCGGCCAGGGCGGCGACGCCGTCGCGCGGCTCATCGCCGGCGATTTCAGCCCGGCCGGGCGCCTGCCCCTCACCTTCTACCGGACGGTCGACGACCTGCCGCCCTTTGGCGATTATTCCATGGCCAATCGCACCTATCGCTACTTCACCGGCGACGTACTTTATCCGTTTGGATATGGCCTCTCCTATGCGACCTTCTCCTATTCGCATCCGCGGGTTTCGCGTGCGCGCGTTCGCGCCGACGGCGCCGTTACGGTTTCGGTGGATGTGACCAACATAGGCGCCGTCGACGCCGACGAAGTGGTGCAACTTTATGCCAACCATCACGGCGCGCCGGGTACGCCCATCCGTGCGCTTGTCGGCTTCCAGCGCGTGCATCTGGCTCGCGGGGAGACGCGCGCCGTTCGCTTCACCTTACAGGAACGCGGGCTCAGCTTCGTCGATCCTGAGGGCAAGCGGCGGATCGCACCGGGACCGGTCGAGCTCTGGATCGGCGGTGGCCAGCCAGGCATGCGCGCCGGCCTCCGGGCCGCTGCCGGCGTGCAGGCGCGCTTCGAGATCACAAGTGCGGCGGTGCTGCCGGACTGAGACCTTCATCCTGCAGGCGCGCCTCGTTTCCGAGCACGGCCGCCACGCTTTGTTGGGTCCGTTGGATCCGGGCTGAGCGACGGACCCGCCCGGCGCAGCCGGGTGGGAGGGTGAGGGCCTAGGCGCCGACGGACTTGAGCAGCCGATCCACCATGGCCGCATAGCCGGAGCCGAACAGGCGCAGGTGCACCAGAGCGGGGAAGAGCTGGTAGATCGGGCGGCGATCGCGCCAGCCGGGGGCGAGAGCGCCATAAGCGGACCAGAAATCGTCGGGCGGCGTGTCGAACAGGGTAAGCATCGCCAGGTCGACCTCGGCATCGCCGTGATGGCAGGCCGGATCGATCAAGGCGGCGAGGCGGCCGTCCGCGACGAGAATGTTGCCGCTCCACAGATCGCCGTGGAGCAGCGACGGCGGCGGACTCGGCGGCAGCAGGTCGGGCAGCCGCCCCGCCAGCCGCTCCACCCGATCGCGCCACGGCCGGTCGAGCAAGGCCGCGGTCGCGGCCAGGCGCTGATCGCCCCAGAAGGCCGGCCAGTCGGCAGTCCGGCGATTGTCGAGCTGGACGGTGCCGAGGACGTAATCGGCCGGCCAGCCATAAAGGTCGGCCCGGCCGGAATGGAGCCGGGCGACGCCGGCGCCGACATCGGCCCACGCCTTGGCGCTGAACAGGCCGTCATGGGCGACATGGCCGAGCAGCAGCACGCCGTCATGCTCGGCCTCCACCGGCGGCGCCGGCACGCCCGCGGCCGCCAGCGCGCGCAGCATCGCCGCTTCGGTCCCGACCGCCGCGCCGCCCTTGGCGACGCTGGCATGGCCGTCCTGACGGTCCACCCGCAGCACTTCCGACAGGTCGCCGCCCGCCAGCCGTTCGAGGCGGTCCTCCGCGACACCGGTGAGCTCGGCGACGCGGCGGGAAAAGGCCGTCACGCGCCGCCTTCCCCGGTTCCGCGAATCGTTCGCGCCAGGGCCGCGGCAGCCTCGGTCACCTCGCGCCATGTCGCGTCGAAATGGTCGTCCCCGCCATAATAAGGATCGGCGACCGGCTGACCCTCGCGTCCGGGCACATGGTCGAGGAGCAGCGACAGCCGCGCGCGCGCATCCGCCGGGCGGATCGCGCGCAGGTCGGCGAGATTGTGCAGGTCGAGCGCGACGATATGGTCGAACCGGTGGAAGTCGTCCGGACCGACGCGGCGAGCGCGCAGGTGGCCGATATCGATACCGTTGCGCCGCGCCACCGCCTGAGCGCGCGGATCGGGCGGGTGCCCGACATGCCAGTCGCCGGTTCCCGCGCTGTCCACCTCGGTGTCGAGGCCGACCCGCTCGGCCTCGGCGCGGAACGCCGCTTCGGCGAGCGGCGAGCGGCAGATATTCCCCAGGCAGACGAACAGGACGGAGATGGTCATGCGCATGTCCCCGCGCTGCGGCCGATCGATGGCGTGTTGCCAAAGACCCCTGCTCTGCTAGCCAGAGGCAAAGAGAAGCACAATGAGAGGGTGAGGGTCCCTAATGGCGTCGAACGCTGACGAAGCCGCTCCCGCGGCCGCCAGGCACCGTATCGGCGCTTATGCCTGGTACGCTTTGTTCGTCCTCGTCCTGGTCTACATCATCAACTTCATCGACCGGCAGATCCTGTCGATCCTGGTCGGCGACATCAAGGCGGACCTCGGCGTTTCCGACGCCCAGATCGGTTTCCTCTACGGGACCGCTTTCGCCGTCTTCTACGCTTTGTTCGGGATCCCGCTGGGGCGGCTCGCCGACAGCTGGTACCGCGGCCGGCTGATGGCGATGGGGCTGGCGCTATGGTCGTCGATGACCGCCTTCTCCGGATTCGCCAATTCGTTCGGCATGCTCGCGGCAGCGCGCATCGGCGTCGGCATCGGCGAGGCGAGTGCCTCGCCGGCCGCATATTCGATGATCTCGGACAGCTTCCCGAAGGAACGGCGCGCGACGGCGCTGTCGATCTATTCGAGCGGGCTCTATATCGGCGGCGCGCTCAGCCTGCCGATCGGTGGATTCGTCGTCAGCCGCTGGAACGCCGCCTTCCCCGATGCCGCCGCCGCGCCGCTCGGGCTCGCCGGCTGGCAGGCCGCCTTCCTCGCCGTCGGCGTGCCCGGCCTTCTGCTGGCGCTGTGGGTGCTGACCCTTCGCGAGCCGCAGCGCGGCGCATCGGACGGACTGCCGCAGCCGGTGGTGCGGCCCAACGCCTGGCGCGATTTCGGCCGCGAGCTGGCGGCCATATTGCCGCCGCTGACCTTCCTCAGCGTCGCGCGCATTCCGGGCGCCCTGCGCATCAACCTGCTCGCGCTCGGGCTCGTCCTGCTGGTCGGCTACGGCCTCTACCGCCTCACCGGCGACGCGCCGCAATGGGCGGCCTATGGCCTCGGAATCTATGCGATCTTCTCGTGGATCCAGTCGCTTCGCCACCGCGATCCTCCCGCCTACCGGCTGATCTGGGGCTCGCCGGTCGTCGTCCTGCTCGCCATCGCCTTCGGCAGCATCTCGTTCGTCACCTATGCGACGAGCTTCTGGATCCCGCCTTATGTCGAGCTGCATTTCTATGCGGGCGGCACGGAGCCGGCCCGCTACATGAGCGGCCTGTCGGCCAAGGAGGAGGTCGGCTTCATCATCGGCTGGTCGGCCGCCTTCTCCGCCGCCGCCGGAGTGATCCTGGGCGGCTATATTTCCGACCTGTGGCGGCAGCGCGATCCGCGCGGACGCCTGTTCGTGAACATGCTCTCGGTCGTCCTGCCCGTCCCGCTAATCGCCTTCATGCTGACCACCGAAAATCTGACCGCCTTCTACTGGGTCAATCCGGTCGCCCATATGTGCGCTTCCGCCTGGGTCGGCGCCGCGGTCGCGACCCTGCAGGATCTGGTGCTGCCGCGCATGCGCGCCACCGCCGGGGCCACCTACATCCTGGGCACGACCATGATCGGGCTGGCGCTCGGCCCTTATTATGCCGGCAAGATGTCGGTGCTGACCGGAAGCCTGCCGACCGGAATCGCCGCGCTCTACCTGATGCCGCCGCTCACCCTCATCGGGCTGTGGATCGGCTCCCGCCATATCGCCCGCCTCGAGGCCACCAAGGTGGAAAGGGCAAGGGCGGAAGGCGAGCCGATCTAGGGCCCCCTCCCTCCCACGCGCCGCGAAGCGGTGGGAGGGCGAGAGCATCCTAGCCGAACACCCCGCAGGCGATCCGGGCGCCGCTGTTCCCGCTCGGGTCGGTGCGGTAATCGTCCGGCCCGGCATGGACCAGCAGGGCGGCGCCGTCGCCGTCGAGCAGTGCGCCGGAATCGCCGGTCAGGCCTGCGCCGGGGATCGTGAACTCCAGGCTGCCGGCGCCGTCGGTGCCGACCTGGAGATTGGGCAGGTCGCCGAAATGGGGCCCCTGCGGATTCTGGCTGCCATGCTCGCGGCCGGTGGGATTCCAGTGGGGGCCGGCGCTGTCGAAACCGGGCGGGTCGCAGCGTCCGACCGCATGGACATGAATGCCGTAGGTGCCCGGGGCGAGACCCGCAGCCTCGATGCGCACGCGCAGACCGCCGCCTTCCCCGGCCGCGGAGGCGGTGGCGACCGCCGTGCCGCCCGCGTTGCGGACATCGGCCCGCACGCCCGACGGGTAGGACGCCGGCTCCACGGCGCCCTCACCGGCGCATGCGGCGAGCGCGAGCAGCGAGAGGCCGATACCGGCCGCGGTGCCTCTGTTCATGCTATCACCTCCTCCTTTCAAACCTGAACGAGCCGGCAAGGGAAGGGTTTCGGGCGCGGATCAGGCCGGCTGCGGCATGGCCGGCTTGCCGATGCCCTGCCACCTGAAGCCGGCGGCGATCACATCCTCGGCCGGGTAGACGTTGCGCAGGTCGATCAGCACCGGATCGGCCATCGTCCCGGCCAGCCGCTTGAGGTCGAGCGCGCGCAGCACGTCCCATTCGGTCACCAGGACGACCGCGTCGGCGCCCTCCGCCGCCGCATAGGGGTCCGCCCGCAGCTCCACATTGGGCATTAGCGGCCGCGCCTGCTCCATCCCTTCCGGATCGAAGGCGCGCACCTTGACGCCGGCATCTTCGAGCGCCTGCACGATGCTGATCGACGGCGCATCGCGCATGTCGTCGGTGTTGGGCTTGAACGTGAGGCCGAACAAGGCGACGGTCTTGCCGCGCGGCTCGTCGCCGAGGGCCCGGATCACCTTGCGGCCCATCGCCCGCTTGCGGGCGTCGTTGACCTTGACGACGGCCTCGACGATCCGCAGCGGCGCCTGAGCGTCCTCGGCCGTCTTGAGCAAAGCGAGCGTGTCCTTCGGGAAGCAGGAGCCGCCATAGCCGGGACCGGCATGGAGGAACTTGGCGCCGATGCGTCCGTCCAGGCCAATGCCGCGCGAAACGTCCTGGACGTCGGCACCCACCGCCTCGCACAGGTCGGCGATCTCGTTGATGAAGGTGATCTTGGTCGCCAGGAAGGCGTTGGCGGCATATTTGATCAGCTCGGCGGTGCGCCGCGAAGTGAACAGCAAGGGCGCCTTGTTGAGGTAGAGCGGCCGGTAGATCTCGCGCATCACCTCCGCCGCCGGCTCCTCCTCGGCCCCGATGATGATCCGGTCGGGATGCTTGAAATCCTCGATCGCGGCGCCCTCGCGCAGGAATTCGGGGTTGGAAACGACCCAGGTCGGAATGTCCGGCGTGGCCTCACGCATGATCCGCTCGACCTCGTCGCCGGTGCCGACCGGGACGGTGGACTTGGTCACGATCACAGCCGGCCCGGTCAGCGCCGCGGCGATCTCACGCGCCGCGCTCTGGACATAGCTCAGGTCGGCATGGCCGTCGCCCCGGCGCGACGGTGTGCCCACCGCGATGAAGATCGCATCCGCGCCTTTGACGGCACGGGCGAGGTCGGTGGTGAAGCTCAGCCGCCCGCCTTCGACGTTGCGGGCGACGAGCTGGTCGAGCCCCGGCTCGTAGATCGGCATCACGCCCTGCTCGAGGGCGTCGATCTTGCTGGTGTCCTTGTCGACGCAGACCACCTCGTGGCCGAAGTCGGAAAAGCAGGCGCCGGAGACCAGCCCGACATAGCCGGTCCCGATGATTGCGATGTGCATCGTATCTCCTCGAAAGGCTGAATCGCGGCCGCTTCAACGAAGCCGCCGCCGCCGGATCAGCTGGAAGCTGTCCGCCGCGCCTAATCGGGTCACGGCGCCAAGGCAATAAAAAGGGAGCCGGCCCGATGGACCGGCTCCCAATTTTTCGCGTTGCCCGCCGCCGAGGCGACGGGACGCCTTCTTACCAGCCGGAGCCGGGACCGAAGGTGATTTCCACGCGCCGGTTCTGCGGCTCGCGAACACCGTCGGCGGTCTCGACCAGCGGACGGCTCTCGCCGAACGCTTCCGTGGTCATCACACCGTCCGGAACACCGCGGCCAGCCAGGTAGCCGCGGGCATTGTCAGCGCGCCGCTGCGACAGGCCGACGTTGTAGCTCGCCGAACCCGACCGGTCGGCGTGACCGGCGATGACGACGCGGGCCTGGCCGCACTGCTGATACTGCGCAGATGCGTTGTCCAGGATCGCCGCAGCCTGAGGCGTGATCTCGTCCCGATCCCAATCGAAGAACACGATGTACGGCCCAGGCGCACACACCGGCGGCGGAGGCGGCGGCGGAGGCGGCGGGGGCGGCGGTGGCGGAGGCGGCGGAGGCGGCGGAGGCGGCGGAGGCGGAGGCGCCCCGAAGTTGAAGGTGATGCCGCCGAGGATGCTGTGCGACCGGAACCGCGTCTCGGACTCGAGGCCGCGGAAATCCACGGTGTTGATGTCCGGAACGTTGAAGAAACGATAGCGCAGCGTCACGTCGATATTGTCGGTGATCGCCTGCCGAACGCCCGCAACGAGCTGCCAGGCGAAGCGCGTGTCGGAATCGTCGACGAACGCGCCTTGATTGGCGAACGCACGGATGTTGTTGTAGTCGACGCGAGCGACACCCGCACCGCCGCCGACGAAGCCGGAAATGCCCTCGTCGTCGCCGAAATCGAGCATGCCGTTGACCATGAAGCTCAACGCGCTGGTGCGGCCACCACCGGCATCGATGACCTGCTGCGGCACGGCGCCGCCTTCGCCGGCCATGCCGGGCAGGCCAATAACAGTCTCGATCTCGTCTACGCGAGCCCGCTTGTAGGCGACCTCGGCTTCGAGCCGGAACATGCCCAGATCGTAGCCCACGAAGAGGGCGCCGTCGAAGCCATATTCATGGTCGACCTCGACCTGAAAATCCCCTCCGGGAATGGTTGGAGCCAATCCGAAATCGAATCCGGGATCCTCAACGATCATCGCGCCGAAATCGCCGCCGACATACCAGGCGCCGTTGCGCGCAAGTGCCGGAGTGGCGAGCACGGTGGACGACAGCGCCACAACAATGGCGAGCTTCCGCATAGATATTCCCCTTTCTTCTGCGTCCCGAGCGGGAACGACGTGAACTCCTTACGGTAAGCGGAGTTTGCGTGCAAGCACGCTTAGCCCCTCACCTGTTGCTGAAAAGCCGCAGTTCAGCCAGAAGATGAACCGCGAATTAGCAGGCTGGCCCAGAAACGACTCCCCCCCTCTCGGGTTGCACCGTAGCATCGATAAATCGCATTCCGCCGCAAAGTGTGTCTTTAGTGCCGCAGCGGAGGAAGGGGGCAAAATTGCCCGGCCTCCCGTTTTCCTTTGTTTCAGAATGACTTGCGAGCGAGGGGCGTGAGAAGAGTGCCGACTGCGGCGTCGGGCGCCGATGCGGCCGCCGTGGCGCACGCGGCCGGCCAAGCGCCTCGCCGGACAATGTTTGCATAGCGAAAGCATATCGCGGGCCCCGTGTCAGAGCGGTTTTCGGCGCTCGATAGCCTTTGGCCGGCTGGGCCGGAGCGGTCGACCGACGACGAGGATAGTCGTCTCAGGTTGGTCGAAAAAGGCGCTTGGCTTTTCGCGGGCACTGTCCCATCCTCCCGTCATCTCAGGCAGATAGATGGGAATTCGCCATGATTTCATCTTTGCTTGCACTCGCCCTGGCGGCGACGACCGCGCAGGCTTCCGACACGACCCGGGCCGCTCGGGAGGCGTTCGCCGCGTGCCTGCGCGGCTATGTCGACAGCAGCCTCGAAAGTGGAGCCACGGCCGAGGCCTTCGCCGCGGCCTATCCGCAGCAATGCGCCGCCCAGGAGTCAGCGCTGCGGGAGGCGGTCATCCGGCGCGAAATCTCGGCGCGGATGAGCAGGTCCGACGCCGAGGAAGCCGCCAGCATGGAAGTGGAGGATTCGCGCCTCAACTTCAGTGAGTATTTCGCGATGTCGATGCCGCCGACCGAAGCGGCAGCGGCGCCGACCGAAACCGCGGAGGCGCCGACCGAAGCGGCTACGACGCCGCCCCCCGAATGACGGGCCGCCGGTAACGGGAAATCCGATCCGACCGGGTTCGAGGCGCCCGCGCACCGGCCAGCCTCCGGCCGAACCCGGAAACCCTGTCCGTCCTTGTCCGGGCCATGCCGCCGCCGGCTTCACAGGCCGACGCGCCGACCGCGCACCCGGCGCGCGACCGACTGTGTGACTCCCATACCACAGTCGATGATTCTCTATCATGTCGGTTCAGAAAGGCGGGTGACACGCGCGTGGCGCAGCGGCAGGAGCGGCGGCGCCACGATGGTGTGGCAATACAAGGAATGAAAATGAAGAAGTTTGTTAGCGTTCTTGTCGCCGGCACGGCGTTCGCGGCTCTCGCCACCCCGGCGTCCGCGGCGGTCAGCGGCGGCCGTGTCGAAGCCCTGGTCGGCTGGGATCACGGCTCGATCGATTTCTCCGATTTCGGTTTCGACGACAGCATCAGCAGCGACGGCGTCGTCTTCGGCATCGGCGCCGGCTATGACTTCGGCGTCAATGCCACGACCTCGGTCGGCATCGACATTGAGGCGACCGAATCCAGCGCCAGCCTCGATCTCACCGACGGCACCGACAGCGCCGAAATCGGGATCGGTCGCGATCTCTATGCCGGCGGGCGCCTCACTTTCGCGGTCTCGCCGACCGTGAACGTCTATGCGAAGGCCGGCTATACCAACGCCCGCATCAAGGCGGCGGTCACCGAAGGCACCGTCGTCACCCGCGACGCCGCCAATGCCGACGGCCTGCGCGGCGGTATCGGCGCGCAGTTCGCTGTCGGCGGCAACGCCTATGTCGGCGGCGAGTATCGCTATTCCAACTATGAAGCCGATTTCTCGCGTCACCAAGTCGTGGCGACGCTCGGCTTCCGCTTCTGAGCCCAGGCCAGACGCTGAAAACCGCTACCCCGGCCCGTCAGGACCGGGGTAGCTTCCTGCCCGGTCAGCCTTCGAGCTTTTGCACCGATATGGCCTGCGACCGCATCTCGGCGACGCCGAAGCTGGTCATGAAGGCGATGTCGGTGGCGTCGCGGCCGACGCAGATCCGGATCACCCCTTCCAGCGGCGCGAGCCGGCTCGGATCGACCAGCCGCCAGGCTCCGCCCAGCCAGACCTCGACCAGGGCGTGGAAGTCGGGCGGATCGACCCCCCAGCCATAAGCCGATACCAGCCGCGACGGCACCCCCGATGCCCGGCCGAAGGCGGCAAGCAGATGGGCATAATCCCGGCACACGCCCTGGCGGGCGACGAACGTATCGGCGGCGGTCGTGTTCGAATCGCTCGAGCCGGGACAATAATCGACGCTGCCGTGAATCCACTCGGCCATCGCCAGGATCCGGGCGCCGCCTTCGAGCCCGCCGAACTCGCGCGTGACGAACGCCTCGAAACGGTCGGCCTCGCAATAGCGGCTCGGCCAGAGGTAGGAGATCACCTCGGCCGGAAGCTTGCGCATCGGCGCGGCGTCGAGCGCGGCAAGGTCGACCGGGGTTCGCGCCACGTCGACAGTCGCCCGGTAAGTCGCCCGGAACGGCCCCTTGGCGCGCAGCCAGGTGCGACGGCCGATGTCGTCACCGCCGGCGATCGGACGAAGCGGTCCGCTGCCGTCGATGGTCAGCAAATCCTCGATCAGCCTCTGGTCGGGCAGCTGCGCGGCTTCGACCGCGAGCAGAACGTCGGTCGCGGCCGGGAAATAGTAATCGAGCTCCACCGCGACGCCCAGCCGGACGGCGGCTTCGGTCACAGCAGGGCCACGAGGGCGAAGCCGCCGACGAGCAGGAGGAGGAAGGACCAGCCGACCAGGGTCAGCCGCTTCTCGATGAACTCCTGCATCGGCGCGCCATAGCGCTTGAGCAGCCAGGCGATCGCGAAGAAGCGTGCGCCGCGCGTGATCAGGGCGGTGACGAGGAAGATCGGAAAGCTGAACGCGGCAAAGCCGCTGGCGATCGTCACCAGCTTGAACGGGATCGGAGTCAGCCCCTTCACCAGGATGATCGCTGCGCCATATTCGCCGTACCAGCGGCGGAAATCCTCGATACCGTCCGCCATGCCGTAGACGTTCATCAGCCACTGGCCGAGGCTGTCGTAGAGAAAATAGCCGATCGCGTAGCCGAGCATGCCCCCGGCCACCGAAGAGACGGTGCACACCGTCGCGATGAGATAGGCCTGATCGCGGCGGGCCAGCACCATCGGCACCACCATCACGTCCGGCGGAATCGGGAAGAAGCTGCTCTCGCAAAAGGAGATGACGGCCATCGATCGAATGGCGTGGCGATGGCTCGCCAGGCGAAGCGTCCAGTCGTAAAGCGCGCGGAACATGAAGAGCCCTGTCTGTCGGTCGCCGCGGGCATAGCGGGGAAGCCGGACCGCTTCCAGCCTCGCGGCGGCGGAGCACGGCGCCCCCCGGCGCGGCTCCGGCCTCCACCGTTTCAGCTTGCCAGCGGCCGCGACGGATCCAGATAATGCGGTCCCGGGCCTTCCGCCGACAAGGCGTCGTCCGGATTGCGCAGCGGGCAGGTCTCGACCGACAGGCAGCCACAGCCGATGCAGCCGTCGAGATTGTCGCGCAGCCGGGACAGCTGGACGATGCGGCGGTCGAGATCGATGCGCCAGCCTTCGGCAAGGCGCGCCCAGTCGGCCTTGCCCGGCGTGCGGTCGCCGGGAAGGGTCGCCAGCCGGTCGCCGATCTCGGCGAGCGAGATGCCAAGCTGCTGCGCGACCTTAATGATCGCGATCCGGCGCAGGACGGCGCGTTCGTAGCGGCGCTGGTTGCCGCGCGAGCGCCACCCGGCGACCAGGCCCTTTCGCTCGTAGAAGTGGATCGCGGAGACCGCGACGCCGCTGCGGCGCGCGACCTCGCCGACCGACAGGAGCTTCGGGGTACGATCGCTGTCAATCATCGCTTGACCTCAACTTTGATTGAGGTTGCATAAGCACGGCTCTCTCCGATTCGCAACCCTGGAGGAAGCCATGAACGAACCGATCTTCACGCTGGAAGAAGCACGGGAAGGCGCCCGCCGAACGTTCGCCGATCCACTGAAGGCGCCGCCAGGCATGACGCCGGCGACCCTGCCGTCCCGGCGGCCGTTGCGGACGCGGCCGCTTGCCGGCGTGTTCGAGGCCGGTGCCGCAGCCTCCCGGCGGCTGTTTCCGCTGCGCTCCTGAGCCCGCGCTCAGGCCTGCCGCGGCCGGACCGCGCGAAGCCGGCCGCGCCGGGACAGACCGCGAAGCAGCCGGCGCCGCGCCAGCGGCTCGAAATCCTGGCCGGCCGCTTCCGGATCGGCGACCTCGCTCCCGGCGACGGCCTCGGCGACATCGGTGAAGTCGGGCGGCTCGAATGGGACGAGGCTGCGCCCTTCTCCGCGCAGCCGCTCGACCATCGCGATCAGCGAGCCTGTCTCCTCGAGGACGGCGGCGACACGCTCCGGATCGACCCCGAGATGCTCGGCGACGAGCCCGCTTCGCAGATTCGCGATCGTCCGTTCGCAGCCGCGGTTGGTGTCGCGCGCCGCGTCGATTACGACGTCGCACTCGCTGTCGAGGCCCATCGAACGGTTGTTGAGGTTCGCCGACCCCACCCGCAGCATCCGATCGTCGACGATCATGATCTTGGCGTGGACATAGATGTCGGCGCGCTTGGCCGTGACCGGCGAGTAGATGCGAAACCGGCCATGACGGTCGGCCTTCTCGACCGCCTCGATCAGGGTCGCGCGCGCCGCGCCCATCACCGCTTCCTCCAGCCACCCTTCCGCGCTCCTCGGATTGACGATGACGAATTCGGGCCCGTCGGGCTCGGCCAGCCGGCGGGCGATCGCCTCGGCGACCAGGCGCGAGGCGAAATATTGCGACTCGATGTAGACGAAGCGACGCGCGGCACCGATCATGTCGGCGAACAGCGCCTCGATCTCTCGGACTTCGCTGACCTCCTCGGTTTCGCCGCAGGTCCGGGCGATGGCCAGCTCGAAGTCGCGGCACTGAACGCCAAGCTCGTCCGGCCAGGGATCGGAGGGCCCGGCGGGCGAAGATAGGCGCTCGCCGCATGCCAGCGCCCACCGCGCGCGCCCGAGATCGCCCAGCGCCCGCGCCGCCTCGCCGTCGAACGCCATCGCGGCGTCGTGCCACGGGCCGTAATGGCGGTGGGTGGTGGGCCTCCGCCGCCCCGGCTCGACGTCGCGATGGGCGCGCGTGTCCCAGCGCGATCCGGTCATGTCGATGCCTCCGCAACAGGCGAAGGCGTCGTCGATCACCAATATCTTGTGATGATGGCTGCCCTCGAGCGGATGCGCGCCGTCGAGCTTGAAGCTGATCCTCCGCTTGAGCAGCCGCCATTCCGCCAGCCGCAGCAGGGTCGTGCCGCGGCCGAGGAAGCTGTAGAGCTTGCCGTCCCAGGCGAGGATATGGATGCGCAGGTCCGGCTTGCGCCGGGCCAGCCAGGAAAGGAACCGGCCCAGATGGATCGGCGCCTCGTCGCCCTTCGCCATTTCGACCAGCTGGATGCGCGTGTCGAAGTCCCAGCCGACGAGCAGGATCTGCGAGCGGGCACGAAGCATCGCGGCGCGCGCAAGGCGGAAATAATCGGCGGCGTCGACGATCAGCGCGCCGCGCGCCGCGCGATCGATCCGCCAGCAATTGCGGCCGGCCTCCAGCAGGGATGCTCCAGCCCCGGCGGGCGAACGCGCACTCTCCGACATGCGGCGACAACCGCCCGGAGACGAGCAGGTTTCGTCGCCGAAAGGAAATCCGCGGAACGCGGCGATCCGCGCCTAGCGGCGGGGCGTCACGCGGCGCGGGCGAGGAAGGCGGTCTCCCGCTCGATCCACGGCTTGAAGCTCGGCCGGTCGAGGATCGCCTCGACATAACGGACGAGCCGAGGATAGCGGCCGGGATCGATGACGAGATCGAGATGCCGGAAATTGGCAAACGGGCTCGCCACCGAAATGTCGGCGAGAGTCATGCGATCCTCGACCAGGTAGCCGCTCTCCGGAATCACCCGCTCGAGATAGTCGAGCAATGGCGGCAATTCCTCGCATTCGGCCTTGGCGGCGACTTCCTCGTCGCCCGGCTGGCCGAGGAAGCGCGGCGCCACGACCCGATTGAAGAACATCTTGCCACCGCAGGCGAACAGGATCGTGTCGGAAAATTCGTCGAACCAGACGGTCCGCGCGCGCGCCTTCGCTTCGGTCGGGATCAGATTCGGTTCCGGCTTGATCGCTTCGAGGTAGAAGATGATCGCGCTCGAATCCGAAACGGTGAAATCGCCATCGCGGAAGCCGGGCATCTTGCCGAACGGGCTCGCCTCCCGGAATTCGGGATCCTGGTTGCCGAGACCGGTCGGCTTCAGCTCCAGCTCGATGCCTTTCTCGGCGCCGAAGGCGAGCACCTTGCGCACGAACGGCGACAGCGACGAACCATAGACGATCATGCCCGACTCTCCCACTCAGTTGCTATCTGCTACTGGTTATAACGCCGACGGCACTCTCCGTCACGCGCTTTGGTTTCCACCTTGACTTAATTAAGTGTGTGCTTAAGTTGGAGTGATGGATCGCTTCACCGCGTTGGCCGAACCTCATCGCCGCCGGATGCTGGAACTGCTTGGGCGGGGGCCTCTGGCGGCCGGCACGCTGGCCGGGGAATTCGCGCTCAGCGCGCCGGCGGTCTCGCAGCACCTCAAGGTTCTGCGCGAAGCAGGGCTGGTCCGCGTCAAGGTCGATGGCCAGCGCCGGATCTACAGCCTCGACCCGGACGGACTCGCCGAGGTGGATGCCTGGATCGGCAAGGTGCGCGGCCAATGGAAGGGCCGGCTCGATCGCCTCGAAGCGGCGCTTATGCAGGAACAAGGAGACGAAGAATGAGTGATTACGGCATCGTCACTGAAGCCGGAGCGGTCCGGTTCGAGCGACTGCTGCCCGCTCCGGTCGAGCGGGTCTGGGAGTATCTCACCGATCCGGTGCTCCGCGCCAAATGGTTCGCCGGCGGCGAGATGATTCTGCAGCCGGGCGGAGACATGGTCCTCGTCTTCCGCAATTCCGAGCTGGCTCCGCCGGACGAGGAAGTGCCGGAGAAATTCCGCCAATATGAAGGCATGGAATCGAAGGGCGAGGTGGTGCGTGCCGAGCCGCCGCACCTGCTCGTCTTCCAATGGTTCGAGGAAAAGGGTCCGCCCACCGAGGTGAAATGGGAGCTGGAGCCGCGCGGCGACCGGACGCTGATGACGCTTACGCACAGCCGCCTGCCGAGCCGGGCGATGGCGGTCGACGTCTCGGGCGGATGGCATCTCCACCTCGACGTGCTCACCGACGTGCTCGCCGGCCGGGAACGTCGTCCCTTCTGGTCGGCCAATTCCCGCTATGCCGAGGAATATGCGGCCCGCATTCCCGAGGACCCGGCGGCTTGATCCGACGCCTTGCCCGTGCCGGGGCTCATAGCGCCGGCACGGCCGCGCCGACCGGCACGGCCTCCGACCGGCGCAACGGCGGACGCTCGAGATAGGTGAGGGAACGCCACAGCCACTCGACCGGCCCGAAGCGGAAATGCCTCAGCCAGAGCGGGCTGACGACCAGCTGCACCGCCCAGATCGCGAAGACGACGAAATAGAGCTGGTGACGTTCGAGCTGGTTGAACCAGCCCAGACCGATGAACAGGATCGCGCAGATCACCGAATGGGTGAGATAATTGGTCACCGCCATGCGGCCGACCGCGGCGAGGGCGCTGCGCAGCCACGGCAGCCAGCCGGACCGGACGAAGAGCAGCAGGGCGCCGAGATGGCCGACGGTCATCGCCAGCCGGCCGAGATCGTAGCTGATATTGGTCTGGGCGAAGGCGACGGCGCTGAACTGATGATCGATGATCCAGCGCGTCTCGACGAAGTTGACGGCAAGGCCGACGCCGTAGCCGATCGCCACCATGGCGAAATAGAGGCGGGTCGGCCGCTCGAGCGTCAGCACGCCGAGACGGAACAGGGCCATGCCGATCAGCATCATGCCGAAAATGTCGAAAAAATAGCGGTAGAGGCCCCAGGTCTGCCAATAAGCGTTGATGTGGGCGACATTCTCGAACGCCCGCACGTAGCCGCCGGTCCGCGCTTCGGTCGCGTCCCGGATCCCCTCGGGCGACGCTTTGAACTCGCTGCGCGCCTCCTCCCATTCGCCGATCGCCTGCTCCTGCTCGGGAGATAGGGCGGCGCCACCGTCCCTCACCGCCGAGGCGGCGACGAAGGCCTCGTGCTTGTCGAGCAGCCCGTAGGTGTCGTGGGCGTTCCACAGCGCACCCAGGAGCAGCGCGCCGAGCCCAATCGCAAGCAGCCATTTCGCCGCCATCCTGCGGAAGGCGTAGACGAACAAGGCGATGATTCCATAGGCGTAGAGGATGTCCCCGTACCAAAGCAGGATGAAGGCGTTCACGAAGCCGAAGCCGATCAGCCACAGGTTGCGCCGGAAATAGATGTCGGCGGCATCGGCGCGGCCCGAGGCTTCGAGGCGCGAGGTGAGCAGGATCACGCTCGCGCCGAACAGCAGCGAGAAGAGGCCGCGCTGCGTGCCTTCGAACCCCATCTGGGTGATGATCCACGCCCACAGGTTCGCGCCGGTCGCGCCGCCGGCATTGACCGGGTTGAGATAGGCATCCGGCAGGCCGAAGCCGGTGATGTTCATCAGCAGGATGCCGAACAGCGCCACGCCGCGAACGACGTCGAGCGCCTCGATCCGCCGCGCGGCCGGTGCGGCCCGGTCCGGCA
>Ga0299914_10000794_pt1 | contig 19735 bp, 16 predicted proteins | sample RVTome_10_FD_201361 | JGI IMG/M metagenome (GOLD analysis project Ga0299914, IMG submission 201361) | Soil microbial communities from uranium-contaminated site in the Upper Colorado River Basin, Wyoming, United States - RVT153D57 (version 2) ...
GGCCAGCTTCTTTCTCGTGCCCGTACTACACTTCCTCCCCAATTTTGCCAAATCAACCGATCCTTCATTTGCCTCCGCCCAGCCACTAGAATATGTGCCACTCAATCTACTCATACGCGACCTTGACTTTATGGGAATGAATGTCCTGGGCAAGCAGCCCTTTCCCTATATGTACAATCTCTACATTGGTTGGATACCTGTTTTGCTGCTCGTTATCGGCATACGCTATGCGCGGCACCGCGATTATCCTCAGCTGCTTTGCCTTGGCAGCGGGATTGTACTGGTTTTTACCGTAGCCAGTGGCATTCCCTTACGCTGGTTGAGCCAATGGTTTCCAACCCTTACAGGCTTCAGATTTGTAGCCTTAATAGCGGGTCTGGCCGTACCAGCCGTTTTAGGTCTGGCTGCTTATGGCCTGGATCAATTATTAAGGCTGACTTGGTGGCCACAGTTAGCTCTCCGCTTACAGAGTTCTGAAAGTGATCGAGGTATCCTCCTTAATCTGCGCTGGCTTTTGGCCGTGCCTCTACTTTGGGCGCTGCAAACTGCCTACGACTTGAGCCAAAATTTTCTGCTCACGGAAGATTTCCGCGGAGTTTATAGAAATGTTAGAGCTTTACAAACAACTGACCTGCAATGGGTTGCTGCCCCATTTGGTGAACATTTTTGGGTAGAGCCGGCACTGGCCCAGGGGCTAAAATTGTCACCGGTGGTTTGGGCCTGGGACTGGAACAACCGGTTGAAGCCGGAGCCAAAGTTAATCGCCAATAGGGATGGTCCGCCACCCGATACGGCAGAGGTAAGCGTATTAGGCGATGTTCCAATTTATGAGAATAGCGGCCGTAACTATGCTTATGTCGTAACACCTGAAGAAGTGATTGCCTGCCAGGCTTCCGGTAGAGGGGGGGAATTAAGAGTCAGATGTGAGACCGATAGCGAAGGCGCACTTTTTGTGCAGGAAAACTTTTGGAATGGTTGGAGAGCATGGCGAGATGGAGAACCGATTGACCTGGCTGACGGACAGTGGTTGAGTACCAGAGCCTCAACCGGTAACCACGAATATCTCTTCCGCTACCAACCCTGGGATGTCGCAGTGGGCCTGGTTCTTACGCTTATTGGGGCAGTTTTGGTAGTGGTGCTCAGGCTTAAAAACGGACGTTTACCGCAAACGGTACCACAACCGGCTCTAGCAGATCAGGATAGCCCTCCGCCTGATACCCGATAATCATGCCAGAGAAAGCAGGGATAGCAAAGGGCCAGGGATCAATGATGATCTGGCCAGGCGATTGAACGTGATAGGCAACGGCCGTTTCCTCCTCATCCCCTACTCGCTGGCACACCTTCGCCGTCAACTCCTGCTCTATTTCAAACGAAAAATGAAAAGCCACATTGTCACATAGCCGCGTGATCTTGTCTGCCCACTCAAACTCAGCCCGGCTGTGCCCCGTTTCCGGCAAACGGGCCTTCACCACCTCATCAAACTCGGCCATCAGCGCCACCCGTTCAGCCGTGGGATTGTAGGAACAGAGACGGCGCAAATGCAGCTTGGCCACAACATCACTGATCGGATCAGCCAGACGCAGCGCCAACCCTCGCCGCGTCATGGCAATCCACTCCGCTTCCTCGGCTCCCACAATAGGCAGATTATCGCCAAAGCCATAATGCCAGTCGTGTAAAGCTACCCCTACGACAAAGGAAGCGAAGTTCAAGGCTGGCCGGTCAAAGTGGTCATTGCCCCAATGTTGGGCCAGCGTTCCGGCCAAACGGCCGTGTTCATACTGCGGAATCACAATCGGGCGCGCTTTTGAGCGAAACATCCTGTTATTATACCTAGGCACGAATACGCCAGGCAATACGGATAAGAGCAGCCACAGTAACAAGTATGACAAGGAAGGCAGTAATCACCAGGATAAGCCGCTCGGTGCTTGTAAGACCAGGAGTGATTTCAGCCTCAGTTGTAACCGACCCTTGTTCGAGGTCGGTATCAGGGGCAACTGTGGCCGTTTGCTCGGCCAACATATTTCCTTGATAACTAATTTCCGATAAAACGAGGTCCGGCTGGACAACTTGGGGCTGGGACAACCCGGCTTCTCGATAGATAACCACTGGTGCCTCTCCGGCACGGATAAAGGCTACCGAACCAGGTTCACCTACCAATCGGCCTTGCTGGTACAATGCCTCCGCCGCCGCCTGAAAGCCGACATCCGTCGCGCTAAAGATGGCCAACGCGGCCATCCCTTCATCCCACGGTGAAGCCAAAGCGTGGAAAAAGCCTGCTTGGGGGGCATTGAATAGCTGGTATATCTCATCCGATACGTTTGTTTGCATGTCCATTGCCGTTTCTTCCAGAGCAGAGTTGTTAGCAGTAGTGCCGATCAGAATAAGATGATGGCCTGTATACGCCTGAGATCTAACAGTCGTGCCGCGTATCACATCTAAATTTATATGAGTGAGCGCCTGGTTACCCATCAGAGCTGCAACAGAGAAAGCGGTTTGTAACTCTTCAGCAGAAGGGGAACCCGGCAGTACGAAGCGCACAGGAATATCGCTGTCGGGGGCAACAAACGGGTAGGGGAAGAAGTAAAGATCAGGTGAATCTACCGGTAGAAAGTCAAATTTGAAGTAGGAATCAGCGTAGACTGTGGCCCAACTGCTTTCTCCATTTACCTGCTCACAATTGTTGACAGGCAACATATTGGCAATTGAGAGTTGCACGTTAAGTTCACGCACAAATCCTTTTCGGGCCAACTCGTTCAGCGATTGCACAGGCAAATCCCAGGCTATCCATGAATTGCCGTCAACTGTAGCAGCATCCACAGCACCTACGTAAATATCATTGACAGAAACTTCAACATAGGAACCTTCGGCACGCAACGCCGGACTAAAAGCCAGGTGCAACACCAACTGCCCCGTTTCATCGAACATAACACCCGCCGGATATCGGAAAAAGTAATTGACATTAGTAATTCCAAATCCTGTTGCCTGACGATCAGACTCGCCGAGTTGAGCAAAACTGGTCTGGGCAGTCAGCCAGGGAAGCGTTTCAACTAACTCAAGCGGGTCAACCAGACTGCGGATGAAATGGAACGAACCTGTTAATGATTGAAAAGTTTCCCGGTCGGCAAATGCCTGACCAGCCATGACCAGACCGTCTGCTCCATTGCCGCTTACGAGCAAAATATGGCGGCGCGGATGCCAGGGAGAAGTAAATATTTGCACCACGCCATCCGTGGCGGGAATAAGAACTTCATCTTGCGAGACGAAGCCCTCATCCGTTGGCGGCACCGGCATCAGATCGCCTAACTCACCAATGAGGGGCTGATTATCGGGTAATCCGACCAGGACGAGATTGGCATTTTCTTTCTCTTCTACCATCAGGCTGTCGGCCGTTGTCACTCTGATAGGTAGGTGATCAGCAGTAATGCCTGTTCCCAGCCGCATTGCAACCCGGGCAGCAGCAGTCAGCGTCAGATCATCTGCTCCCTCTGGTAAAACAAAAATAATGGGTGCAGGTTCATCATTAGCTTGAATCGCCAGCGCCTGGGGTAAATCAGTTAACTCGGGCGGGGGCAGTGTCCGGGCAAGGTTAATTTCAACCTGGCTGCTGTTGCGGATAATGAGCCATTGTCCGATATTGAAGCTATCTTCACAAGGGTCATCAGTCAAGCGTAGGTGACCAGCAAAGGTGATGTTGGTACCTTCAGCAAGGCGCAGTGCCGGAGGGATGGCAATGGATACTGTGTGTTCAGATCCATCACCTGCCGGGCGAAAACTCGTTATTTCCTCGTTATTAGCCAAAACAGTGACAATAGCTGATCGGCTATGTAATAATGGCGAGCCAATATAAGTCAATTCAATTTCTACATCTCCCTCTACAGGCCAATCTGATTGAAATGGAATCCATAAGGTACGGGTGCTATACAATCCTTGCAGCCGCATATCATCATAGCCCAGCTTGGCGAATGTTGTCTCGGCCGTTTCAGACATCTCCTGAGCATGGATAGTAGAGGTGGCTATGCTCATGGCTAGCAGCAAGCAGCCAAGGCATAATATTAACAATCGGTACGGTCTAATTTGCATCTTAATTTTCTCTTCTCATAATAACCCTGATATCAGGCATCATCATGTATGGTTATAAATTTTGAAAGGTCAAACATTAAATATTATCAACAGCAAAGATACAATCTATATTACAAATACTAGAGGTTTTTCTAATGAGCTTTCAACCAGTGTATGTAACAAAAATTGAACTAAGTTCTCCCCTGCCATCTATTGAGGCTGTAGACACAGCCAAGGGGCTGCGATATGGTGCGGTCCAAATATTGGTGCGCCTACATAACTGCCCTTTGGGTCTGTTGGAACTGCCTTTGACAGAGGAAACGCTGCTCCCGGAGGTCTATGGTCCGGCCGTGTGGGAAGAGCTGGGGGAAACCATCAATGACCATTTAGAGCGGGACGAGCTACCCCGTCTGACCTCGCTGCCTTTAACAGGAATTTTTGATACACAAGTGCCTTTGTGCCGGCAAGAAGAGCAGCGCTTACTGGAGAACGCACCGTTGATCAGTGTAGTTATTTGCACTCACGAACGGCCGTCCATGTTGGCTAACTGTCTGGCATCAGTGCTAAACCTGAACTACCCCAATTATGAAGTGGTGGTAGTGGACAATGCGCCACGCACCGGGGCTACCCGGGCAGTTGTAGAAGAGACGTATGGAGATTTACCTCATATACGCTATGTGTTGGAGCCAAATCAGGGGCAATGTTGGGCGCGTAATGCGGGAGCGCAAGCAGCCCAAGGGGAAATTATTGCCTATACCGATGATGATGTCCTCGTGGATGCCCACTGGCTGATAGGGGTGCTGCGCGGTTTTGCTGCCGCCGATAATGTCGGTGGCGTCAATGGCCTGACTATCCCGGCAGAATTGGATACGGTCGAGCAAATGTGGTTTGAGCAATCAGGCGGCTTCAACAAGGGATATGAGCGGCAGGTTTTTGATATGGGGCAGTATAAGGTAGAGCGGCCATTTTACCCACTTTCGGCCGGCATATTTGGCACCGGGGCTAACCTGGCTATCAAAAAAAGCGCGTTGGAAAAGGTCGGTTACTTTGACCCAGCCCTGGGTGCTGGCACGATTACGACATGTGGTGATGACCTGGCTATGTACGTGCAACTGCTCTTTGCCGGGTATCAACTGGTTTATGAGCCAACTGCCTTCCTTCAGCATATCCACCGCCGGGAGTACACGGCCTTACAAAAGCAAATTTATAACTACGGTGTAGGGTTTACTGCCTTCATCACCAAAACAATGTGGGACAATCCCGGCCGAATCCCTGGTTTCCTGCTGCGGATCCCCTATGGTCTATATCTGCTCTTCAGCCCCAGTTCTTTTAAGAACACAAAAAAGCAAGCAGATTATCCGGACGATTTGAAAGGATTAGAAGTTCGTGGCATGCTTTATGGTGGCTATGCCTATTGGAAAAGCCGCCGGCAAACCCGCAGCATGCTTAGACAGTAGCTTTATGGGCCTTCTTACTACGTGGTAACATGCCAAATAAGAATGAGCAGAAAGGCAAAGAGTAGTGGCACAATGCCGACGAGCGATACCGACCGCCAGTGGGAATAAGGCGAGCCAACATAGGTCGTCAACTCTCGTCCGATGAGCAGCAGCAGCAGTGTAAACACGGCGACGAGTTGGAGATAAATGTAAATTTCTGCCTGGGCAGACACGGCCAAAGCGGTAGGGGGAAGCAAAACGTTCATCAAGACACCTAAAATTCTATTATGCGACCCATGTTCGCCATGCCGGGCAGAATAAGAAAAAACGTTAAATTGAGGGCTCCGTGTAATAGGAAGACGCTAAGCAAGCTATTGCTGACCCGCCGGAGCCAACTCAAAGCCAGGGTGAGAACGAAGATGAGCAGGATAAAAGGCCACGGTCCCTGGCCCAGGCTTAGGGCCGTATAGAAAAAGGCGACCACGAATCCAGTCAGCAAATTATCCCCCCACAGCCGCGTTAGGGCAGTTTGCATGATTTCCCGGAACAACCATTCTTCCAGAAAGGCCATTAATATTACGAGCACAAAGATATTGAAGAGCAGGATCAGAGGACTGCTCCATATTAGTGGTGTAGGCTGCTGGAACTGGAACAACAGCAGTCCTCCGCCTGCGCCCAAGGCAATTAGGAACAAATAGTAAGGAGTTCGCCGCCACGCGAAGTGCAAAGCAGGCCACTCTTGCCCTAAGAGCGAGACGAAAAAGACGGCCGTTAACCCCACAGGCACAGCGACCACCAGTTGAGCAAATAGAGGGGAAAGGCTGCCCAGCGGCAGAGTAAAGGCCATCAGCCGGCTGACAGCCGGAATAGTGAACACCAGCATTTGACGCTGCTGTCGAGGCCAGCGGAACGTGCTGTACAATAGCAGGAGAATCAACATCACGCTGTATAGGAGTAGACCCGGTAGAGTCCATGACTGCATTAGGAGCCATTCAGCCAAAAGAACGGCCGCACTCACCGTTACGACAATGCCCCAGATTTCCACAGTATCCGGCCTGGTACTTCTCAATGGATTTCCCCCCTAATCGCCGATGATACATCCTTTGCTTGAGCAGCCACACGATACACGAGCGGCATCATCCACATGCCTTCCAATATCACTGCTATGACCCAACCCACACTTAATCCAGTCAGACCACCGAACCTTGCTCCGACAATCGCCAGCAACAATTCCAAAACGGCCGCTACCGAAAATAGCTTGGCCGCATGTTTAAGCTCGCGCCTGATCTGGCAAATAGCTACATAATGCACCCGGATGGTAATAGGCACAGCAGCCACTACTAAAATACGCAGACTGTTGGTTGCGGTAGCTCCATAAGACGGATCAAAAAAGTTCAGCCCAAACTCAGCCACCATCTCTATGACTAGTCCAGCCACCAGCACACCCAGCAAAGAAGTACGCAACGTAAAGCGAATTTTCTGAGCCAGCATGGCAACATCGGCCGCACTGACTGCATACAGCGCCTGCGTCAACGCTGTGGGCACAATAAACAAACTACTGGCAATGAGCCAGGCCACATAAAAGCTGGCATTTACCTCCGGGGAAAGCATGACAGCGACAATAACGGGCATGGCAAATTGCACAGCCTGCAATGACAAATTAAGGGTGTGATGCACCAACGCCATGCTACGCATCTCTCCAAAAACATCCCAACGTGGCCGATAATCAGCCCGCAATAACCGTTTGCTTCCTACCAACCACACCATAAAAATAAGTGACAGCACATTGCCAATGAACCAGGCCGCATAAATCCCCATTTCACCCGTGGCATTAAAAAAATAACCAATAGGTAAAAGCAGGAGGAGCTTACTTAGAGCAAAAACAGCGTTGCGCCACAACTGCCAACTGCCACGCAGCAGCCCCAGTAATGCCTGATCTAGCACCAACACAATGCCCGTAATCCCCACACCTGCTGCAAACAACAAGAGATTACCCCACGTTTCCACAAGCAGGGCAAAGTCGGCCGAAAAATAAGCAGCGACTACAGCAAAGCCTACCCCCAACACGATAGAAGAAGCCCCAGCAATAATAAGTGCGGCGGTAATGAGCGAGGCCACGATTTGCGGGCGGCGAGCCAGCTCCCCAATCAACAGCGTACCCATGCCCATCATACCCACCGTGCCTAACCACAGCATGGCCGAGATAGCCGCCGCCGCCAACCCTGCTTCAGCCGGTTCAAACAGCCGGGCCACAACCCACCAATAAGCAAAACCCAGGCCAGATGTGACCACCAGTGTACCCACTAGAGATGTGGCATTAACCAGAATTATCCAGTTGCTTGCCACAAACTGCGCCCACCACGTTTTTGTTAGCATCAAATTCAATTGCATGTGACATCTCTGCCCGCTAATTACCGGGCCACGTGCCGCAAGTATACCTCGCGGTAACTGTCTTGGGGCGCATCCAACCGATAAATTGTCGCCCTCACAAAATCCGTTTCCGTTACGTTAGGTGGAGTGGGATATAAGGTTTCCCATGTTTCTCCGGCCGCCAGGGTGATAACCGGCCATTCCTGCACCTGACCCTGATATGTGCTCAGTTGGAGTTGATATTGTCTGGATACGCCTTCCCGATTTTGTATGCCTAATTTAACCTCTGTTTGTGCCTCATTCGCCCACAACAACCACGTCTGGGTATAAGGGGGCACTGGCCGGTTTTCTGCTCCAGCCCGGGCTGTCAAATACGCTCCTGCCAATACAACCACGGCCAAAACCATCAAGAGGAGTTGGTGGGGACGAAAGGAAATCTGGACAACACTTAAGTCCACTTCGGCTGTCGTTCCTATCCTTACCAGGGCGACACCATTACCAAGCAAGGTTATGCCACCTAGAAAAACGATCCAAGAGGCACTCTGTAAGCCCCAAGGTGTAAAATGTAACAATATCCCTCCTACCGCTGCCAGACCTAAACTAAAGCCGCAACTAAAGGCTATCTTTTCGGCAAAGCCCAGTGGGTAATTAACAAAGATAGCTGTAGTCATCCCATAGCCGGGCAATATAGTAACCAGAGCCACAGCAAATAAGGTTCGTACAACGGTAAGTTCCCATGGCAACAACGTTAACAGCATCAGCACGGCCGTTACCAAGATCACAATAAGGTGGTTCGTTTTTTTAGCGATCACAGTTTGATAAATCCACCTGATAAATTATTAAATTGCCACCATCATATATTAAGCTGAATGCCTCTTGACCCCTAAACTTTTCTAATACGGCCGGATCTAGCGGTTCTTGATAGGGCTGTTCATTTTCGGCTATCTCGTAATAAAAGCCCAGCATGGGCGTGTGCGTGGTAAAACGATTATCCACAACCAGATACTCTATCTGCCCCTCACACAAAGTATGATATGCCTCTTCGGTAAAAGGAACATCCAGAAAAATCCCGGGTACATTGATACTGTTCCACGAGCCAGTCACCTGGTATTGCTGACCGTAGGCTACCATCAGCAAACCATTGATGCGGTCGGCCGCCAACCGTTTCTCTTCCCCTACATAGTCACGCACCCATTGTGCTGTTGCCATACTTTGCGCCTCCACCGAGCGTGTATCGGCCGCTGACATGTAGGTGCCAGGCAGCAGCGCCCAACGAGGAAAGCTGACTAAAAAGTTACCCCAAAACATGAGCATCAAGAACAAGGCAATCCCCACCTGCTTAACCCATGCCCGGTGTGAAGAAGCATGATAATGTTCGGTCACACTAACGCCGATAACAAAAGCGATCCCTAAAAACATGAAGGGGCCAATGCGAGAAGCTATTTCCGGCCCCTTTTCTGAAAAGCGCAACAACTGGGTGGCGGGATATACAAGGCCCAAAATGCCCAAAAAAAGATAAGCTGGCCGGTTGCGATGCCCTCTCCAAATGATAATGGCCCCCACCATAAGCCCCAGCAAAATAGATAAAGCTGTACCATAGACGATCATCTGCTCCCACAAGCGCAGGGCATTCTCCCCTTGCGCGGAGAACAGTTGCCGGCCTGTTTCGTCCCGCACCAACACCTTAAACAAGTCAGACACAGCACCTGATAATACCGGCACCAGGTAATCAATTGTAATAGTGGCCACATACATCATCCACGACAAAATAGCCACTGCAGCCAATGCGGTGGTGCCGAATAAAACAGTGCGGTTTTGCCCCTTGGGTGTGAAGAAAAATGTGATCGTTGACCACAACGCCAGGCACATCAACAGAAAATAGCTGGTGACGTGGTGCGTCACCAGAGTAGTACATATCCCAAAAATGACGAGTAAAGAGGCTCCCAGCGGCTTAGCCTTGTGATGGTACATTCGGAGTTGGATGCCCAACAGAACCATTACCATAAACAGCAGAGCCAGCGATTCATACGAAAATTGGGCATCAAAGAAGATGAAATGAGGGTTGGCGGCATAAATAATAGTAGCAATACCTGCCAGCCGGGGTGATTGGCTTGTTTTTTCATAAAAGAGAAATAGTCCCAATACAAACACCGTCCGCGCTACCAAAATAGTTATGATACCCGCATGAAATATGTCCAGGCCACTGAGATTAACCAGAGCGACAGCGATATTTTCTAAACCAGGGTAAAGAGGGCTAACAGGTAATAGAGGATGTATTCTAAATTGGTGCCCGGTTTCGATAATGTTAACGGCCGTGCGGTAATGCAACAGTTCATCGTAAAAGGTGAAGTAAATCGGGCTGTGCATCACTTTAACCAGGTACAGGCCTATACCCGCCAGCAGAACCAGGGCTAGCCGCTCGCGGCGTGAGGGAGCTGGCGAGACCAGCCGCCAGGCAATTACTGTGTAAAAAGGCAGCATTCCCAGCCAAAAAATCAGCTCATGATAGGGGGTATCCCGCCGGGCTTCGTTAAAGCCCCAGGCCACTGCCAGCAAACAGACGGAGCCTATAAAGCTGATAGCAGGGAACCAGCCCCACTCCCGGCTCTGGCTCTGGCTAAGCGGTAAATCGCCATGTGCTGGAGTAGCCAGTGGCAGTGGAAAAAGCCAGGACCACAACTTATGAAAGTTTGGTGGCAGAAAAATGCCTTTTACGGTTGACATAGTTTTTGGTAAATGCCTTCGATACGAGCAACGACACTTTGGGATTGGAAAGCTGTTACGCGCTGGCGGGCAGCCACACTCATTTGCTGCCGCAGATCCGGATTGCTTAACAATTGATGCATAGCCTGGCCCAGCGCCTGGACATCTCCAGGAGGAACCAATAAACCACTCTGGCCATCAGCTACAATATCGGGAATGCCACCGACACGGGTGGCGATGACAGGAACGCCAGCCACCATGGCTTCCATGACGACGGTGGGGCTGGGTTCCGGCCAGTTGGAGGGGACGATGCCTAAACAACTGCGCCGCCATGCTTCCATGACGGCCGTATTAGGCCAATTCTTAAAGATATGCACATTCGCTGGAATATCTAATTGCGCCAGCGGGAAGTCACTGAGTTCATAGCCAATGAGGACGAGCGGAACGGCCGTTTCCAATCCCCGATACGCTTCCAGCAGCACATCCATGCCCTTTTGCTTGCCAAAGGAACCCACAAACAGGATAAACGGCTCAGCCGGTAATTGTGCCAACTGTTCTGCCCAGTTGGCTGGTGGCGGCATAACCGTATCAGGAATGAAGTTAGGCACTACTTCATAGGGCAGCCCGCTGCCCACCAACTGGCTGCCCTCAGCCACTGCCTGGCTGACGGGTAAATACATGTCCACGGCTCTATTTTGTGCCTGGCTCATGACTCGTTGTCCCGCCAGCGTTATCGCCCCTTTAACCGGACCATAATGATCCGTCAGACAGTGCCAGCACTTTCCCCATTGCGGGCCCGTACAAAACGCATCTTGGTGAATAAACGTCCACTTGCCGCAGCTCAGGCCAAACTCATGCAAAGTTATGACTAATTTGGCTCCGCTCCAGTGCTTGAGCGGCAGATAAGAAAAAGAGAGCCAGTTGTGAGCGTGGACAATTTGCGGCCGTTCCTGAGCCAATACCTGGCGAATAGCCAGCACCAATTCCGGGTCGGGAAAAGGTGGGGCATAACTACGCCGCTCATCTACGAACAGTACTTTTTCGGCCCGCGAGACTGTGCCCCGAATACGATACAGTCTCACACCCTGCACCTCTTCATAAGCAGGCATCTCCTCACCCCATCCTCCCTGGCGCAGCGTCACCACAGCTACCTCATGCCCACGAGCCACCAGCGCCTCACTTAGATCTTTGACGTGGCGCTCCAGCCCACCCAGAACAGGAGGATAAAATTGTGTAAGCATTACAAGTCGCATAGGTTCCACTCTGTTATATATCCTGGTTATTCGACTTTTTGGCCTATCAGGGACAGCCGCCCCATACCATAAGCAGAAGCAGTGATAAGCAGACCCGCAGTAATAGCCGCCGAACGGCTGAGGCCGGCCCAACTAAACTGGCGTACACTGTCAGTAATACCGCGCCATACGCCACTGGGCAGCACTTTTAGTGTATAGGTCCGTTCCGTTGAAAGCCCATCATTCGCCCCCACGAGGCGGGAAAGCAAAGCTTTGGAACGGCCTTCCAGGTAGCAGCGCCAGCGATAATAGCTCCAGTTGGCACGGCTGGCGGGTACTTTATGGGCAACTTGGGCCAGAGGCTGGTAGAGCAGAGTGACCTGGGGCATTGCCTGATGCAGACGGATACAAAACTCGGTCTCATCGTCGCCTTGAGGCCGTCCGCCGACATGACCGATGCCATTGCGGAAACCACCAAGCTGCTCAATAACAGTACGCCGGTAAGACATGTTACATCCAATCAGGTTGCGTACAGGAGCCGGGGCTTCAGGGAGGCCGCGATAAGTGCAGCCGACGACCCAGTAAAATTCTTCAGGGAACCAGCGAGGGCGGCCGCTAAGCCACAACGGGTTAATTTTGCCACCAACGCCGGCGATATGTTCGGCCGTATAGGCCGCCTGTAACTGTTCCAACCAATCAGGGTTGGCCACGGCATCATCATCCAGAAAGGCCACGATCTTACCAGTAGCAACCGCCACGCCGCTGTTCCGCGTCCCATTCAATCCCCGTTCTTGTTCGTTGGTCACCACTGTAACAGATGGGAATTGCGCCTGCACGCGGGCTAACAAGGCAGGGTTGTGGTCAATTGCTACTACAATTTGATGAGGCTGGACTGTCTGCCGGGCTACCGATTCCACAGCTTCTATCAAATCATGCCAGCGATCTTCCGTGTGGGCGCAAATAATAACTGAGATATTCATGGATCCTTGTCCTCAGGTAAGCTAAAGGTCAGGTCGTTTTTAATCCTTGCCATCGTGCCAAATCAAAGGTCAGGGTCGGGCTAAGATAATGCTGCTTTTTAGCGACACGCATGATGGCTGTATGCAGGTCGGTGATGGTGGCTGTGTTGGGAATGTATCCCAAAGCACCGTTTTCAAAAGCGGCCCGCACATATTCATCGTGGGTGGTAGTACTAATAACCAGCACGGCCGTTTCCGGGTACGCCGCCATAATCGTCTGCAAAAGCTCCGGCTGGCTTTTGTCCGCAGAGACCGGGTTAATAATGAGCAGGTGGGGCTGGTACTTTTCTAAAGCCTCTACAGTTTGGGCTAAGTCTTGCACCTCACCAACAACCTGAAATTGGGCCTTATCCGTTAACAGCCGGTACATGCCACGTAGCTGAAGGGGTTGTTCCATAGCCAGCAAAATCCTGACTGTCGTGTCACTGGAATTACCTTTTTCTGCCTGCCCAAAACGGCTGGATAGACGGAGGAAATCTCGAGAAACAGACGGGCGCAGAGCAGGGATAACTCTGGTTTGAGGTAAAAGGGCATAGATAACTGTACCCTCATTCAGCCCGGATGTAATATGCAGCTCCCCGTTCAACCAGGCTACCAGCCCGTACATATGTTGCAGGCCCATACTTTGAGTTGATTGCAGCGTTTGCTCCAAATCAAAGCCTATCCCATGGTCTTCCACCCGCACCTCCACAAACGGCGCTGCATATTTCAGCGTAATTTTGGCTTTACTTGTGTGAGCGTGCCGGGCAATATTATCCAAAGATTCCTGAACCAGGCGGAAAATACAAACACCGAGTTCAGGCTCAAACTTATAATCCAGGTTCTCCGTCTCCAACTCAATGGCCAATTCATATTGCTCAGTAAGCCAGCGAACGGCCGGAACCAACCCCAGGCGCCCCAACATCGTAGGATGCATCTCCTGGGCCAACTCCTCCACACGCTGAATCAAATTACCTAACATCTCTTTAGTTTCATCATACAAAGAGACATCCTGAACGTTGGGAGCATCCAACAAATTAAAGATAAACTGTAGGCTACGTAACGACTGGTTTACTTCATTGTCAAGCACATGAGCCATTTGTTGTCGCTGATACTCCTGCGATAACACTAGCCGTTGGGCAAAGACCGCCAGTCTATCCGCTTGTAATGCTTGATGTCGTTTGAGCCGGCTGTTGATGGCACTCAACAGTACGTTGGTCTGTACAGGTTTGGTTAGATAATCATCTGCCCCTAACTCCATGCCAGCACGCACATCTTCGGGCCTGGAACGGGCTGTGAGGAAAATAAAGGGAATCGTTGCCGTATCGGATTGATTCTGCAAAGCCCGCAGCACATCCAAACCACTCATTTCGGGCATCATAATATCGCATAAAATCAGGTCGGGCAGTTCCTGGCGAGCCAAAGTGATTCCCTGTTCTCCTGTTTTGGCGATAACCGCTTCATAACCACCTCGCTCTAATACAACCGGAATTAAACGAGTCAAGCCATCATCATCCTCTATGAATAGGATTTTTTGAGGGTGGGAAATATTGTGTGCATTCATCATTTACATCTATCTATAGGAGGCGAGTTATAAGACACTCTCTAACTCCTGATATCTTTGTTTGTGATCTGTTACAAGGGGATTCAAAAAGCCTAACTGCTTTGCTCAACCTGAGAGAGGAACTGTCTGCAAATCGGTCTTGGGTGAAGCCTGAGGCTCAATTGTCTTTTGCCGGAGATATTTGGATAAATAATTGGCATAGATATCCCGGTAATGCGTAGCATACCGTCTCTGTAGGTCATGGCAAACGGCACAATCCATGTCGGTCGCCATTAGCGTATCGAAACGGGCGAGTAATTTAGCCACAATATGTTCTAACCCATTGGCCGGCAATTGGCGATTCATATTCACGAATTGACTTGTATCTTCCAATAGGGAATGAAATGCCTTCTTAAATGTTTCTGCCGCGACTGACTTTTCCTGGTTTCGTACGGCCCGTAGAGCAGGTCGCTTAAGCCACTCCTTAATAATTGTGCCCAATACCCGAAATCCATCCCGAAAAGCGTTCAGGTTAGATAGTCCCATAAAGCGCCGATTTTCAAAGCTTGGTACCTCTGCTACTTGCAATCCTGCCTGCAAGGCACGGACGTTCATCATTGTTTCGATCTCGAATCCATCCCCATCCAAATTCAATAAGGGGAGTGTCCGCGACCAGAAGGCATTATAGCCATAGCATAAATCGGTGTATTTGCCGCCGAAAAAGAGACGCACTGCCCACACAAAAAATTGATTGCCTAAATAGCGGTGTACCTCCATGTCGGACGTGCCACCTCCCTGCATAAAGCGAGAACCTTTAGCAAAATCGGCTCCAGCCAACAATGTCCCTACAAAACTTGGAATTTCGGCAGGATTGGTTGAGCCGTCAGCATCTATCATCACGATGATGTCACCATTGGCCGCCTCAAAACCCTGGCTTAAAGCATTGCCTTTTCCTTTGCCACTCTGGTGTACGACAACAACATCGGGGCGCAGTTCCTTGGCAAGCGCGATAGTACGGTCAGTTGAGCGGCCGTCTACCAACACTACCTCATCTACAACGTCAGGAATAGACGCAAATAGTTGAGGAAGATTACGCTCTTCATTTAATGTGGGCACAACAACGGTAACCAGTGGCTTTTGATTGACCCTTGTTTTGGTGCCAGGCAAGGTTGATGGGGGCGATGCTAGGGACATTCTTTTTATCCTTAAATACAATGGGACTTTGTTCCTCATCATTTAGTTGATAAAAACAATGAGTGAACTTCAGCAGATTGTATTGCTCTAACCTTACGAATTGTGTTAATAGCTTTTGGCGGGTATAAACTGGGGCTGCCAGCCTGGAAAAGCAAGATTTTTCTTATTCAAAGGGAAGGGGAAGAACGCGACCGGTGCAGCCTACATCAGCGAGATGTTCGAGTACTACAGCCTGCTGTGAATCCTGCGGCAGAACAGCTTTCGTTGTTGTCTTGTTATCAGACAAACAATGGTTCAGCATCCAATTCCGCAACCTCTTCATCTACTTCTAACTGCGTGGCTGGTTCAAAACGGCTGGCTGCATCCAGGACCAGTGGCAGCAAATGAATGTCACCGGCCGTATTCAGGAAAAAATACGGCCGGTTCATCGCCCAATGCACCGCCCGGTTAATATCTTCCTGTCCCTCAAACGGCTCATACCAGGTGGCTCGATTTTGCGCCTTATCTCCCCAGGGTCCACGCGCAATGGATTTAATTGTCTGGACAGCAACATCGCGTTTCTGGCAGAGAGCCACAAGCTCCTCAAAATCGGCCGTATATTGCGGATTTTGCATCATCCAATAATTGTAAGGCAGCAAGACGGAATCAAAGTCAAAATGCTCCAGGCTCTTCTTGTGCATGGCAGCTATCGTCGTACCATGACCTGTCACCCCAATAAAGCGTACAACGCCCTCGGCCCGCGCTTCAATCGCCGCTTGTAATGCTCCATTTTCACCCATAGCCACTTCCCACTCCTGGGGATCAACCAGATTATGGAGTTGAATCATGTCAACGGAATCCACCCGCAGCCGTTCCAGCGAGCGATAAATCTCCTCTCTGGCCTTCTCATACGTTCGTTCGCCGGTCTTTGTTGCCAGAAAGAAATCCTGCCGGTGCTGGGACATCCAGGGGCCAATCCGCAGTTCAGCCTCGCCATAAGAAGCGGCCGTATCAATGTGATTCACCCCATATTCCAACAAAACTTCCAACGTTTGATCCGCTTCCGCCTGGCTCACCTGGCTCAATGCGGCTGCCCCGAATAATGTACGTGTGCTGTTGTGGCCAGTACGGCCGAATGGAATCTTCTCAATCATGTCACTCTCTCCTGAAAAAGGTTCGTAGTAGGCGATTTATCGCCATCTCACGGCCTTAAAGTGCCTACTACGAACAAACCTTTATACATGTCTTGGGTGAGCTTTTTGCTTATCCTCAACTCCTACTTTACCGGTACCGGTGCGGTCCAAAATCCGCTTCGTAGAAAGGTGTAATCATGCGACCAGGTGGGGCTAACTCATCAATTCTAGCCCGATCCTCATCCGTCACCTCAACCGCCAGTGCGCCCAAATTATCTTCCAACTGGGCCATGGTGCGTGGGCCAATAATAGGACTGGTGACACCCGGTTGCTGTATACACCAGGCCAAGGCCAATTGGGCCATTGCACACTCTTTCTCCTGGGCCATCGGCTCCAGCCCTTCGACCACATCATAAAAATTAGTGGCAAAACGTCGCTGCCAGAGTTCGTTATCTTCAATATTGGCAAAACGACTGCCACCTGGCGCTTCTTCATCGCGGCGATATTTGCCTGTGAGCAGCCCCATCGCCAGCGGACTCCAGGGGATGTTGGCAATGCCATAAGTCTGCATCATGGGGATCAATTCACGTTCGATGCGCCGGTCTAAGATGTTATAGGGTGGCTGCTCACTGATGAAGCGATTAAGTCCCAATTCTTTAGCCACCCACAACGACTCGACGATTTGCCAGGCACCAAACGTGCTTGTGCCAATGTAACGCACTTTGCCTGCCCGCACCAGATCATCTAAAGCGCGTAGGGTTTCGTCTATGGGAATATCACTTTGGGGGCGGTGAAGCTGGTAAAGGTCTATATAGTCCGTTTGCAGACGGCGCAGACTCGCTTCGCACTGGGCGATAATGTGGCGGCGCGAATTGCCGTAGGCGTTGGGATCATCGTCGGCCATACGGCCGTGTACCTTCGTCGCCAGCACAATCTGCTGCCGCTTACCATTGCGGCGCAAAGCTTCACCCGTGACTTCCTCACTACGACCGCGACTGTATACATTGGCCGTATCAAGAAAGTTGATCCCGGCATCTAGTGCCCGATCAATAATCGCGTATGAATCTTCTGCTTCAGTTCGGCCGCCAAACATCATGCAGCCCAAACATAAGGCACTAACCTGAGTGCCGGTGCGTCCTAATGCGCGATACTCCATGGAAACCTCCTTGCATGGAAATGATTTAAGGAATACCGCTATTTTACCTCACTAATTGGCAACGCGCAGGGTGAACCCGGCAGCTTCGCCCTATGAACTGTCTACCTAAGCTCATTCGCCTATAGGTTGCGTTAAGTGCCATTATCATAACCTATAGGCCAGGATATTAACATGAAACTATTCACTCCGTCAAGTAATTGAGTGACGTATCTCAAAGTTATTGAGACCCATCTCATAATTCGTGAGACTCTGTCCCAAAGTTATTGAGACCCGCCATCCAGTTTTTCCCAAAAGACAATCTCCCATGTTGGCCCCCTAAGTTCACCTAAGTCCCGGGTCTTGTCAAGTTGTTAAATATGCCTCGTAGACGCGGGCTACAGTCTGAATCCGTCTTCCACGGGAAGACGAAAATGACACAAGGGCAACGACACCGTAACCTTATCTGTTATCGGTCAACAGGACAGGTAAGGTTAGTCCAAAAATTTGGCGTTCTCGGAGGAACGCCAAACTAACAACTGAATAAGCAGGAGCAGATCTAATTATCTAGCCCAACTGTTGACCATTCATTTGGGATGCGCCTGCTATGTGTAAACTTCTTTGAGGTACATTCCACTGATTACCGGGATGTACCTTTTTGTTTTTAGTATCACATCCCCACGAATAAAGATGGTTACTAACAAATCTGGAAATTGGGCTTCCACCTTAGGAGGTGATTCGGCAATGGCTTTAGAGAAACTGGCTGCACTCATTGGATCAGTTGCTGGTTTGATAAGTGCAATAGTTCAAGCCAAACTCTTAAACCCCCACAGCTTACCCCTACATGCCCTTTTTAGGGGCGTGAACCATTATAAAAACCCAGTCACCGTGAAAATATATTTAATACCCTTCCTATAAATTGCTTAACTGTATAGCTGGCCGACCTTTGTTAAGGTGACTATGAACCCGGCAATTTGGCCGGATTGATGAATCACCACTTTGTGCGGGCAGCAAGCATATCCTCCCATCGCACTGCCAGCTTCCCGCGAGGAGTAAATAATCCCATGAAACGGCAACGACTATTCAAACTATCCATTGTCTCCCTAATTCCCCTCACCCTTCTGATCGTCCTGATGGCCGCGGCTGCCCTGGCCAGCCCCGCAGTCACCACAGACCACAATCCCGCAGAATTCCTCCCCAGTGCTGCCACCGATAGCCCCTCAATTATCGCCAGGCGAGCCATTTCGATTCCCTTCATCATTGATAATTCCGCACTGCCCTCCTCAGCCGACGTCCAAATTGTCGCCATGCGAGCCATTTCGATTCCCTTCATTCTTGGTAATTCCGCCCCACTCCCCACAGCCGACGTCCAAATTGTCGCCAGGCGAGCCATTTCGATTCCCTTCATCATTGATAATTCCCTCATTATAGGATAGGCAGCTAACCGCCTGAACGGCCGAATTCCGCCAATTCCCTCCCTTCCCACTAATGCAAACTTTCATGTGATCAGGCACTCGCCAAAAATAGACGGCCGATTCTTGCCATCCCGCCCCAACAATGGATAATGGTTAATGGAGGAAAGTCAACCAATAGCCACTGGGCAAGGTAGTGCACCCGACCGTCTAACCCCTGCGCTTTGCTTCAGGCTTTCGGTAGCATCGGCCTGGCTACTGGCTGGTTATTCGGCCGTGATATTCCCCAAGTTGGCCAGACTGCCATTGCCGCCACTGCGTTAGCCATCGCCAACGGCCTGATACTGTTTCCTGAGCCAATATGCGCAGCACCCTCTTTTCCGATAAACTACCCTTACATCGCAATACACAAAATGAGGGAGCTTATGATTTTGGCTTTTGATTTCGGTGGGACGAAATTAAGCGCGGCCTGTGTGCCGGCGGCCGCCCCAGACCACACCACCTGGCACGACCACCAACGCCTCTTCTCACCTGAAGGGGCTGA
>Ga0299914_10000795_pt1 | contig 19733 bp, 17 predicted proteins | sample RVTome_10_FD_201361 | JGI IMG/M metagenome (GOLD analysis project Ga0299914, IMG submission 201361) | Soil microbial communities from uranium-contaminated site in the Upper Colorado River Basin, Wyoming, United States - RVT153D57 (version 2) ...
TGGCGTCTCGGTCAGCGACATCGCCAAGCGGTCGGGCGTTCCGCGGGCGGTGATCGAAGGGCCCTATCGGCTGCTGCTTCCCAGGTACGCCAATCTGACCGGCCGTGCGGTGAACGCGTAGGCGCCCCGGAAGGTCTTCTACGAGGAGATCGCCTCGCACCCGGCGCGCGCCGGCAGGCGCCACAACGGGGTGGGCACAGACAAGGACCCGGCCGGCCGCAACCGGCTGCATCTGCTCGGCCACAGCCTCGGGACGAGCAACTGCCATTGCCCCGTCAACAGCCTGGCGCTGACGATGGGCACGCGCTGGGACCGTTCGAGCCCGAGGTTCGGCCAGGACCTTCCCAGGTGGACCAGGCACTACGGGGGGCGACTGCCCAACACCTTCGCGCGACATCTCGAGGCGCTGCTTCGCTTCGACTCCGACATCCGCCGCTCCTACATCGAGGCCCTGCTCGAGGGCCGTGGGGACTTCGACGACAACCTCACCCCGGACCGCCTGCGGGCCGCCTTCTCCGCGGACGTCGTCGTTCCGCCGATCCCGTACGGCCGGCCGGAGGCGCCCTACCGCGACCACCTCGATGTCTTCCCGCCCGGACGCGACGCCGCGACGATCGCCGTTGCCGAAGCGTCCCGCCGCCACGTCGTGCTCGCCTGCGGGGAGCCTGACGTGGAGACTCGGATCGGCTTCGAAGAGGACGCCGAACGCTTCCCGGTCGGCGAGCTGCCCTCGATGTACGCGCTGGACATCCACAAGCGCCACGACGTCGAGTACCGCTGGTCGGCCAGCCGACAGGAGCTCGGCCGCTACCAGGCGGGGAGGGGCGCCGGGGTCGAGATCTGGCGCTTCGTCAACTACGAGACCGAGATGGACTTCTGGAGGATGATCTCGCTGGTCGAGCGCCAGGTGCAGGTCGCCTGGCCCAGGGCCTGCACGGAGCGCTGGGAGGCCGACTGCAGGCCCGGCATGCTCGGCCCTCACCTACCTGAGAGCTGCGCCGCCGTCCGGGCCTTGCTGGCGATCGCCAACTTCGGCATCGTCGACGCGCTGCGCCGCCAGGCGCTGCAGCCTGGGTGTCGCTGAGCATAATCTGCACGGGTTGAGTGGCAGCAATCCAACTGGGTGGCGGATGCGGTCGAGATGCTGGCCGAAGCGCTCGGGGGAATCGACTGCGAGGCGAGGGTCTCCGATGACACGCCATCAGGCGCTGACTCACGCATCAGCGCCGTTGTGACGCGCCCGACCCTCTTACCGTCGGCGTTGGCGCCAGGCCCCTATCTGTTCCTCAACGAGTTGCGAGAGGCCGCAGTTACAGGGACGGGCGTTGTCGGCTGGAGCGGGTGGCGCCGCAGCGCGCATCTCGTCCGCCGTCATGAAGACATCCTCCAGCCAAGCGCCTTGAATGAAGGACGGTGGCACCCACCATGCTTTGACCTGGCCGGGCAAGGCGGGGGAGAGGATCTCGAGTACGCATCGCCCCTGGTGGACGTGAACGTCCTCCAAGCCGGCATGACCGCACACGGCGCAGCAGTCGCCGCCGCGCCAGCAGGAGGGCGCGAGGCCTTGCTGCACGGCAATGAATCCGGCCTCGACGTCCGTCGCGTGGAACCAGCGCACAGATGCGCCGCGGGGTCCGGCGAGCGTTTCACGGGCTTCAGCTTCGTCATCAAGGAGGTACGGCACAGGCCCGGCTCTGGGAAAGCTGCCGTCAGGCCGCGAGTCGGACATCCTCGGCGGCGAGGCCCTGCTTCTTCTCGGTCGGCACAAATGTCACCTCGGCGCCTTTTCGGAGCTTTTCCTCACGCAGCCGGAAGTGACGCTTGAGCCCGCCCTTGTCCACCAGGAAGCCGAAACGGCGTTTGCGATTCAGGTACACCACTTCGCCGGTCTGCTTCGTCTGAGGGTGCGCGGCATCCTCGTTACTGCCCGATGAAGGCTGCGGCGCCTGAAGGGAGCCGAGGAGCTCTTTAACACGAGCGTCTCCTCGGGCTGGACCCCGGCGATCGGCTCTCTCCAAGAGGTTCCGAGCCAGCTCCGGGTCGTCGAGCCGGAGGGCAAGACGGCCACCGTTGTACGCGTCCCAACCGCGGCAGTATCGGGCGACGCGGCGAAGCCGCCCCAGGGCGTCCTGCTCGGCGCTCGTCTCCGCCAGTGCCCGGATCAGCTCCAGCTCGATGAACGCCTTGCGCGGCTCCATCTGATTTGCCCGGCGGAGCGGCTCCAACGCGTCGTGTGCGCGACCCGCCCGGGTGAGCGCCTTGCCGAGCAGGTAGCGGTGATAGACGTCGCGCGGCTCCTGTTCGACGGCCTGCTCCAGCAGTTCAACGGCGCCACCGGGATCGCGGCGCAGCTGTAGCTTGGCGAGCAGATGGCAGGCGCGAGCGAGCTTCACTGCCTCGCGCTTCCTGAACTCCTCGTCACCGGCGCGCCATAGGCGCACCACCTTGGCGGCGGCGATCTGTGCCGGAGTCTCGTGGCTGGCGCGGTAGTTGGCCTGTGCCAGGCGGTAGCTCGCCTTCAGATAGTCCGGTGCGAGCTCCAGCGCGCGGCGATACCAGCCGATCGCCCGGGACCATTCCTCCCGTTGGGCGTGCTGGAAGCCGATCGCGTACGGAACGCGAGCCGAGCGCGGTTCGCGCTCGTGTAGCTGTTCCAGCAGCGCGATCGCCTCGTCGTAACGCTCGGCCCGCGAGAGATAGAACGCGCGCTTCTCCCAGATCTCGTTCGAGTCGCCGGCTTCGGCAAGCAGATCCGCTGCCTCGCTCCAATCGTTGCGCTCCGCGGCCGGTCCGCCCGCGAGGCCGAGTTCGCCGCCGCTGTCACGCCAGCACCTTCTGAGTCGTCCTGAAGGAGAGCTTGGCGTACTTGCGCAGCGCCTCCTCACCGTGTATTGCGACCAGCTCGCGGCCGGCCTCGATCACCTGGGGGCCGGCGCCCTTCGGCAACTTCAGGCCGAGCTCGCCCGACGTCTTGTCGAGCCAGCTCAAGAACGCCTCCCGAGCGAGGATCGACGCCGCCGCAACCGCGATATCTGCCTCCGCCTTTGGGAATTCAAGGATTTCCAGTTTAGAACGGCGTGCCTCTGAGAGCAGGGCGTTCCTGATAAAGCGCCCGTCGGCGAACTGGTCGATGATCGCGTAGCCGGGCTCGAACCCCTTTTGCAGCAAGCTGTCGATCGAGCGCGTGTGGCCCCAGGCGAGCATCGCGTTCAGGCGCTTCCCCTCGCTGCGCATTTCCGCGTCCAGCGAGTTGAAGCGCTCCGGGTAGATGGGCGTCACGTAGAACGCGTTGCCGAGCGCCTCGCGCAGCTGCGGCGCCAAGGCGAAGACCCGCTTGTCGCTCAGCTTCTTCGAGTCGGCGACGCCAAGCTCCGCGAGGGTCTCCGCTTGCCGGGCGTCCGCGTAGACGGCGGCACTGACAAGCGGGCCGAAGAAGTCGCCCTTGCCCGACTCGTCGGTGCCGATCCAGGGCTCGTCGCTCTGCTCGCGTCGTTCGCGCACCTTGACCAGATCGGGGACGGCATCGAGCTCCTCGGCGCCCCCGAGATCCTCGAGCTCGCTTTTCAGTGCCTCCCGTGCCTCGTCCCATGCCGGCGCGTTCCCCTGCAGGACGAGCTTCCCGCTCGAGTACTGGACGACCGTCGCCTTGCTGGCGCTGCGCTCGAGCCGGAACCGCCAGCTCTCGTGCCGGCCAGGCTCGAGCTCCGCGGCGTCGATGGAGAGCAGCGTCTTCCGCACCCGCTCCTGCCGCTCCGCCGGCTTCACCCTAAGGGTGAGCCGTGAGCGCGGCTCGGGCGTGACCGCGGGAAGCAAGCGGTCGACGAAAGCCTGCGCTCGTTCCTTGGACCCCCCGTTCCCGCCGACGACCGTCGCGCCGCTGTCGTACAGGGTCAGCGTCGCCGTTCCCTCCAGGTCGGCGAGCTTGAACTGGAAGCCGTGGGCGATCTGCTTTTCATCCTCGACCTCGAAGCGCGCCTCCTTCGCCGCCCCGCGCACCACGCGCCGCCGGGCGGCCGCGCCGAGCTGCGTGCCGCCAGCCGTCCGCGTGAGGGCTCGCTTGACCATCGGGACCTCCGAGACGAAGAGCAGCTCAAGGGTCGAGGCGGCAGGGCTGGCGTCGGCTTCGCCGCGGTTCTCCTCGGGTAGCAGGACCCGCCGGATGCCGGCCTCGGCGGCCGCCTCGAGCTTTGGGCCGATTCCCTCCACGCCGAGCACTGCGCCGTTCACGTCGACGGCGCCGGTCGCCGCGGTGAGCGGATCGACCGGTAGCTCGCGCCGCGCGACGTGGCCGGCGAGCACGACCGCGAGCCCTATAGAGCGGCCTTCCACCGGCAGCGCCCACTCCAGTTCGATGACGCCCCCGGTCGATTCCCCGAACGCCGCGTGCAGGGCGCGCGCGGCCTGCGTTCGCAGCGCCTCTCCGAGCCTGTCGTCGCTGCTGATTTCGCCGTCCTCGCGCAGCTTCAGCTGCATTCCGAACGCGAATCCCTCTCCCGCCGGTCCGACCAGCAGCGCCTGGGCCTTGAACCGTTCCTGCGCTTTCAGGTCATCGAGCGCCGTGCGCAGCCCCGGCCTGGCGGTCTCCGGCAGGCGATCCCAGTCGAGGGCGTCGAGGAATCCCTCCGCCGCGCTTGCCCTGCTTCCCGCCGCGCGGCGCTGGGAGCGCATCAGGTCGGCGTCGAACGCGCCCCAATCCATCCCCTCCGCCTCCTCGCCGAGGATCTCGGCGATCGCGGCCGGCTCCGTTTCCGGGTTGGCGATCTGGTCGACCTGGGCCAGCCCACGTCGCAGCTCGGCGACGTGGGGCTCGAGCTCCTGCTCAACCAGGTGTCGAGGCGCCCCCGCGAGCTGGCCGCGGCGGACGACTTGGAGCACCCGCGCGGCGACCTTCGCGCAGCCCGGAGGCGTTTCCAGTGCCTCGCGCGCGATGTCCGAAGCCAGCGCGGCATCCTCGCCCGCGCCTCGCCAGTAGGCCTCCAGGTTCGAATCCAGCATCCCTACCCCCCGATCACCCGTACCCTGATCCGCTCCGGGTCGATTGCCTTCAGCAGCACGACCTCACCCTCGGCCACGTCGACCCTGCGGCCCCTCTCCGGCACGAACGGCGGCGAAGTGAGCGAACGCCCGTCGTCCAGCCCGACGAGCAGCTCAACCGACTTCCACCACCCTTCTGCGACGCGCTCGACATGGAACTCGAGCGTCACTCGCTGCAGGTTCGGCCACAGGTAGCCACGCATCTCCGGTTGGTCCAGGCATACCTCGAACACCTCTTTCTGGCCGCGGTCGCTCGCGGCGAGGGGGAACTCGTGATCCTCGACGGCGCGCGCCGCTCGGCGCGCCGACAGCGGGAGCACGTCCGCAAGCTCTTCGTGAGGATCCTCGCCGGCATCGCGAACCGCGTCCTCGACTTCCTGCAGCGCCGCGAAGTAGGGGCCCTGCAGCTCGGCCACCAGCTCCGCCGCCCAGCGGTCCGCGGCGATCCGCCAATCGTGCTCGCTCTCGTACGCGATGCCGAAGGAGTCGAGGTCGGCGTCGCGCTCCTGGGCGGCTTCGATCAGCTCCATGCCCTTGGCCGCGACCTCGCCCATCTTCGCCTCGAGCTGCTCCCAGGCGAGAGTGATCCGCCGGCGAAGCTGCAGCCGCGCGGGCAGACCTAGCGTCGTCATGCCCGGCTTGAGGATCAGGTCGAGCTCGTTGGCGAGGTCGGTGTCCGGCCAGACAGGAGCCACGCCGAACCAAGTTCGGTCGAGCGAATCGCTTTCGTCGAGCACGACGAACATCATCCGGTCGAGCTGCTCGTACCCGGCCGGCCCCGGGTACGAGGGAGCCGACCACCAGATCTCGCCGCGGCCCGGCCGCTTCGCTTGAAAGTTGGCGCTATCCATCGTTGCTCCTTACGAACAACGATTCGAGCACTTTGCGCATGACTTCCTCCGCCTGCTCGGGGCTCTCGGCGTGCTCGGCGACTAGGCTCGCCAATCGTCGGGCGGCCGAGCGGAGCGTCGTCTCACTCTCCCCGCGCCGCGCGGCTGCGGCGACGAGGTCCCAGTCCGTCTCGGCGATCGCCCGCAACCGCACTTTCTGCACGTCGTCGAGCTGGACCAGCGCCGATTCCGCCAGCGCCGCGGTCTCCACGGTCAGGTCGACCGGATCCTCGTCCGCCATTTGCTCCTCGAGCGCCACGTCGCGGTCGCGGACCAGCGAGAACCGATGCTGCATGACCTCGGCGATGCGCGCCGGCGTCAGCGCACCCTCCGCGCCTCCCAGCAGGTGTGCCAGGAACCGCTCCAGGGCAGGTTCGCGAAGGATCGGGGAGCTCTTCAGCGAGTGGGGGCCGTAGCGGACCACCTCGAGCTCCTCGTCGCTCAGCTCGAAGGCCAGTCGCACCAGCGCCCGTAGGCGCAGCGAGCTGGGTTGCGTGGCCGGCCGCGCGGCGACGGTCCAGAGCGCCCGCTGCGGCGCCCCGGGCGAGGCCAGCTCGAAGGTCGGGTTGCTCTTCAGCATCGCCAGCGTGCGCTTGTAGAGGTTGCCGGCGCTGTCGCGTCGCCGCCCGTTGACGATCAGCTGCGTCAGCGAGGTGGCGAGCTGGTTGCGCAGCGACTCGGTCGAGGCGGCTGAGGCGATCATCAGCCCGAGGTCGCCGCGCAGCAGGCGCTCGCTCAGCCACTCCTGGAGAAGCTCTTCCAGCGCCCCTTCGTCCCAGGCGCCCGCTGCGGAGTAGATCTGCGGTGGGTACCGCACCGCCACGGTGCGCACCACCTGCCGCAGCAGCCCGTAGATCGTCTCGCCGACCCGCTCGCGCTCGTGCTCGGCGCGTATCTCTGCGATCTCGGGAAGGGTCACCGTGGCAGGCTCCTGAATGGCAGGTCGCTCGCCGCGAGCAGCGGCTCGAGCTCCTCGAGCTTCTCCGCGTCAAGCGTCCCGATCCTCTCGCATTTCTCCGCCAGCTCTGCGGCGGGCAGCTCGAGCCAGGGGCCGAGGTCGAAGGTCGTGTCCCTTCGCAGCTCGGCTTCTCCGGACGTGACGGGGAGGGCCCGCTTCGCGGGTACGTCGCCCGTGGTCCCGTAGACGAGGTAGGCGACGGCCGGGTCGCCGGCCGCCGAGCGCTGTACCCGCAGCACGAGCGCCGGGCGCGCTTTCTTCGACTGCCAGTACCTGGCCAGCGACTCCGGGACGAGGTAGACGTCGCCTGTGGCGATCGTCTTGGCCTCGAGTGAGACCAGCTGGGCAAGTGCTTCGGCAGGGAGCGGCGGCACGGTTTCGGAGAACAACGATTCCGGCGCGCCCCGCGTCCAGCACCGGGGACAGGCATTGGCTGTTCGGCCAGAGGGACGTGCCTACATAATCGCCACCAAGTACGGGCCCTACATCTTTATCGTCGCCCACCCGATCGCGACCGCGGTAGGGCTGTGCACCTTGGGGTCCCGCCCTCGCCTCACAGAGACTGTCGTCAAACCCCCGAAGCCGGAACCCCGGTGCGGGATTCCGGCTTCGGGCGGGGGTTAGCCCGTCACAGCCCAGGTGCCGACTGCAACACCTTCCCCTTCGACGAAATCGGGAGCGAGCAAGGCTCCGGTCCTCCCCGCACCCTGACCTGCAGTCGGTTTGAAAATCGAGGGGGTGAACTCGGTGGCGGCGATATTATCCGTCGAATAGAGACAGAGGTGACCCGATGCCGCTTCGGGATCTGCCGCGCTTCCCGGGCACGCGGCCGGCCCAGTCCCTTCTTCGGCTTCTTCCTCGGTAACCACGTGTACGTTTGAGTTCGCAAGCTCCGTGGCCAGCGGGATTGAGAACGAAATCGACCCGACACCGGCCCCTGCCGGAGAGACGACAAATCCGTATGCACCGGTCTCGGTCTCGCCGACCGGGAGAGTGCCGCCAGCGGTCCAGGGATCGCCCCGTTCGCCGTTGCAGACTTCGACTTCTTCTCCTTCCTTTTCTTCTACCAGCAAGGCACCGCCGAGTTCATTGCATTCGGCTTCGCCTTCTTCGATTTCGAAGACTTCGACGGATTTGCCGTCATCCCCAGCCGGCCCCTGCGGGCCTCGGTCTCCATCGTCCCCATCGTCACCCTGCGGGCCCTGGGGACCCGGCAGGCCTTGGGGGCCGGAAATGGCAAATTTTTTCGAAAATTGAAACGAGAACTGCCTCGAGAATCTCTTCGAGAACTTCTTGGCCAAGGCGGCACCTCCACCGCCCTTGCGATTCTTCTTCTTGGCCGAGTCGGTGGCGCCGTCGCCGCCCCCGTTTGCCGCATAAGCCCCACCGCCCATCGCGAAGACGAGCGCGATCACCGAGATCAAGCCCGGGACGCCCATGCGGTTCCTCAGTAATGAGAACATTCGTTCCCTCCCTGTCGTATTGCCTTTAACCGGTCCCAACCGGATAAGGGAAAGCTAGCATACTGTTTTGGGAACCCGCCCGTTCTTCAGGGCGGATTTTCTTACCTGGCTCAGCCGTATGGACAGGAGCGAAGGCCGTAGCTATCCGCGAGCTGGCTCGGCTTGTCGAACGTGCTGCTGCCGCGCTGGATGACCGCCTTCGGGTTCTGTTCGGCTTCTTCGGCCACCTCGAGGATCGCTGCAAGGATTGCGTCGACCTTAGCCTGGTCGCCGCGAGGAGTGCCGATATCTCGGATCAGCCTGACCTCGCGCCGCAGCTCCGGAGCCATGGAGACCTGGGCGAATTCGACTTCGACCTCCTCTTGGCTCCTTCCCGATTCATTGGTTTTCTGCTGAATGGCGGGCAGGGCTAGGCTGGCCACCCTTTCGACCGTTTTGTCGCAAATTGCGTTGGCCTTTTTGACGAACGCCGCCTTCGCGACGGGTTTATCCGGCGCTGAGCTATTCGACTCCTGCTTGTTTGAAGTCTCTCCCGAGGCGGCCGTGTTCGTCGTGGTGTCGCCGCCGGAGGCCGTGTCGTCACCGTCTCTGCCGCCACATCCCGCAATGGCGAGCGCCATCACGAGAAGGCTGGCCGCCAGGTATGCAGTTGCTCGAAGCACCGATCTCTCCTTTGCTCTAATTCCCGCGATCATATTAGAGGTTGTCGATGGATCGTGCAGCAAGGCTGACCTCGTCGCGGACGCCGAGCAGGACGTCGAGCACCCGTCCACCTTGCGTCGCCGGGAATTCAAAACAGTGGACCCCGATGGGACCGAATGGACGAGGACCGAATACACACACGACGGGGCGACAAACATCGCAGTCGAATAGCCACGAACTGAAGCGCTCGCGCCGAGCTCCGCGGGGCAATGGCCGAAGGCAAGGTGCGGGGCCGGGGTGACCGGTCCGGCGCCCGTCCCCCTGGTTCGGTCAAGCTGCTTCGCATAGCCCGATGCACGGGCGGCCGCGCGCGCAAATCGGCGCGCGCGGCTATCGCTCATACGCTGTATGCAGGGCCGGTTGCCGGTATCGTGCAGGCGAGCGGCTATTTGATTGAAATTATTTGACTAACCATGCCAAAGGTTGTATGGGTCTCTCGTCCAAACGAGTGCGCCCACCACTATGGGCACGCTCGACATCATGAAAGGATCGAGAGATGAAGCGCAATTTCAAGACCCTCGGGCTGGCCTTCGTGGCGGCCCTGGCAATGAGCGCGGTGGCTGCGGGTTCGGCACAGGCCGAAGCCCAGGGCTTCTTCACGGCTGATGCCTACCCGGCGGTGGCGACAGGGTTTGAGACCAAAGAAACAGGAGCTGACTACTTCCAGGTGACAGGCGCAGCAGGTCCTAAAACGCACTGCGACAGCGTTAGCTACGAAGCGACATTGGGCGGGCAATCGACCTCGCTCACAGTCACACCTCATTACACAAATTGTGAAGCGACAGACACCCCGATCGGCGACGTCGCCGCCTCAGTTGACTTGAACGGCTGCGACTATCTGTTCGAGGCTGGCACAACAACAACGAATGGCATCACGCACGGTTCGGTTGCAATCCAATGCCCGATGGGCCAGCCGGGTATCCAGGTGACAGTCGGCGGCGTCTGCGAGGTCAACGTCCCGCCGCAGACAATCAACGGTGGCGTCACATTCGAAAATGTGGCTAACGGCGACGTGACAGTCAACGTAAACATCGTTGAAAAAATCACATACCAAGAGACAGACCTGTCGTTCTTCTGCCCGAACGGCAACGTCCATAGGTCCGACGGCACCTTTATCAGCACAGTAACCGTGAAAGGGTTCAAAGACGCTAAAAAAGACCATTCGGTGATCACAAAAGATTCCGACGGGGTAGAATGGCCGAAGAACGAATACACACACGAAGGGGACACAAACATCGCAGTCGAATAGTCGTCGCCTAAGGCTCTTCATGTTGCTGCCTGAAAGCGCCAGGCAAGCAAACGCGAAGGCATAAGCGGGGCCGGGAGAGATCCCGGCCCCGCGTCGTTAAGCAGGCGCCGACGGGCGTGTCTTGACAGATATGTGAGCGTTCCGATATAGTGCGGTGCCAGTTCAACGTCAGACGTGGCGAGGGGGCGTGGGAGCCACTTCGCGACGTTTCAGGGAGCGAGACGAGATGTGCTCAGGGAGCGGGGATAGAGAGCTAAGCCGAGGGTGTGCACGTCCCGGTGGGCTGCGGCCCTTCGCCTTGAGCGCCGTCACAAGCTTTGTCACTGTGCTGGCCTTGATCATGGTGCTCGCGCCTTCCGCCTCGGCTGACGTCGTCTTCTGCGGAGCCGAAACCGCCCCGGAGGACTGCGACAGCCCGACCGCGGTTGCCGTCGACCGCGCAGAAGGACGCCTGTACGTGGCTGACAATGGCAACCAAGAGGTCGATACCTTCGACGCGGACACTGGCGCCTACCTACCCGCCAACTCCTTTTCGGTAGGCGCTCCGATCAGGGACATTGCGGTCGACAACGACCCGGTGAGCACAGCGCATGGCGATGTCTACGTCTTCGGTGCGACGTGCAACTGCGTGCGCCGGTTCCATCCTGATGGCGAAGAGGTGCTGCCGCCGATCGGCGAAGGGGAGTTCTCCTCAAACATATTAGCTTTCCAGACCAAGCTCGACATCGGCCCCGAAGGGGTCATCTACGTTGCCGATAGTGTTATGGCAACTGAACGCCGCGTGCAACAGTTCGACCACGAAGGCAACGAGTTGCTCGAATGCTTCCCATTGGTGCCTGACGAGGGTCAGAACCTGGAAGGTTTCGCAGTGGATTCAAGTGGCGACTTCTACCTCGCCAAGGGGTTCGGCGTGGTGGTGCGCAAGTACGACTCCGAATGCAACGTGATCGAAGCCCCACCCTTCGACGACTTCCACCGCTCCTTCAACGTGCGCGAAATGGCGACGGGCGCCGCCGACGAGCTCCTGGTCGGCGACATCGGCCCCTCGGTCGAAGGCCAAGCCACCCCGCAGATGTTCCGCTACGACTCGGCCGGCACCATGGACCTCGCCTTCTACGGCAACGGCACCCTGCAGAGCCGCCCGGTCTCCTTCGCCCCATACAGCTCGCCCAGCGGCGACGTCTTCGCGGCCGAACCGACCTCCGCGGGCCTCGGCCGGGTGGTGCACTTCGACTACCCCCCGCCGGGCCCGGTCGTCCACCCCGACCCAGGGCTGACCGTTGCCGACCCGGTGCGCAGCACCAGGGCGACCCTCACCTCCCAGATCAACCCGGAGGGCAAAGCGACCGAATACGGCTTCCAGTACGTCGACGACGCCACCTTCGACGCAAGCGAATGGGCAGAAGCCGAGGCGATCCCCCTCGCCCCGCTCCCCACCGCGAGCCAGCCGGAGTTCGCCCCGCCGCTCTTCCGCCTCGCGCAGGCGAGCGCCGAGATCGGCTGCACCGACCCCGAGGCTGAACCCGAAGCCTGCCTCGAGCCGGAGACCACCTACCACTTCCGGGCGATCGCCGACAACGCCGACTCCCCCGAACCCAGGGAGGGGCCCGAGGGCGAATTCGAAACCGGCCCGCCCTTCGAGCTGATCGCGGTGTGGGCGAGCCAGGTGGGCGCAGACGCGGCGCGGATCCACGCCCAGGTCAACCCGCTGGGCTCTCCGACCACGGGGCGCCTGGAGTACCTCACCCAGGCCGAGTTCGAAGCACAGGGCGAAAGCTTCGAAGGCCCGGCCACCGAGATCGCCGCCGAAGTCGACTTCGGCTCCTCCGAATCCCCCCAGTCCCGCGCCGCCCAGCTGCGCGGCCTGCAGCCCGACACGACCTACCGCTACCGGGTCGTGGTCGAGAACCTCTTCGAAGACGAAGACGAACTGCAGGGCTCCTTCTCGACCTTCCCGCTGCCTGAGCCGCTCGCCCCCTGCCCCAACGACGCCTTCCGCACCGGCTCTGGCGCCCGCCTGCCCGACTGCCGCGCCTATGAGATGGTCACCCCGATCGACAAAGAAGGCGGCGATGCCTTCCCGCTGGGCCCGGGCCTCAACCAAAGCGCCGCCACGGTCCCCGCCCAGGGCCGCGGCCTCACCTACTCCTCCTACCGCGCCTTCTCAGACCCCGACGCCTCGCCGATCCTCTCCCAGTACCTGGCCCACCGCCGCCCCGACACCGACGGCGAGTGGGACCCCTCCGACGGCTGGTCGAGCGAGCCGATCTCCCCGCCGCGCGAAGGGGCGGCCTTCGAGATCCTCGCCACCGGCAACCAATACAAGGCCTTCAGCGAGGACCTCTCGACCGGCTGGCTGCGGACCGAGTCAGAACCGCCGCTGACCGAAGACGCGATCGAGGGCTTCCAGAACCTTTACCGGCGCGAGAGCGACACCGGCGCCCTTGAGGCGCTCTGCCCGACCGAGCCGCCGAGCGTCGAAGGCAGCGCATACACCATCGAGCTGGCGGCGCTCTCGGGAGACGGGCAGACGGCGGCGATCAACGGCTATGACCGCCTCACCCCCGAGGCCAGCGGCGAAGCCCGTGCCGCCTACGCCTGCCGGGCGGGGCAGCTGGAGCTGGTGAGCGTGCTGCCGAGCGGGGGGGCCACCCCCGGGGTGGCGAAGATCGGCACTTACTCACAGGGTTCGCAGACGCGCCAGGACAGCACCCACAACGTCGTCTCCGAGGACGGGGAGCGGATCTACTGGACCGACAGCGGCGCGTTCCCAGACGGCCCCGGGCGGATCTACCTGCGCGAGCGCCCCTTCGCCTCCGGCGCGGAGTGCGGCGGCCCCACCGCCCCCTGCACGCTCGCGGTTTCGAAAGCGGTCGGCGGCGCGGGGTCGGAAGCCGACGCCACCTACTGGACCGCCTCCCCAGACGGGGAGCGGGCGATCTTCAGCTTCGCCTCCGGCGCGCTTGAGGGCAACCTCTACGCCTTCGACGCCTCCGCGGGGACGACCGAGCTGCTCGCCGGCGGCGTCAGCGGCCTGGCGGGCTGGAGCGAGGACACGAGGCGCCTCTATCTCGTCAGCGACGATGACCTCGACGCAGGCGGCCCGGGGCAGGCGGGCACCGAGACCCTCTACCTGCACGGCTCCGGGGCGGGGACCTTCGAGCTGGTGGCGGCGCTGCCGGGGGGCGCGGCGGTGCCCAATTTCTGCAACATCGCCACCCGCCTGGCCGAGAGCCGCTGCACGCGGACGACCGCCGACGGCCTGGCGCTGGCCTTCATGTCATCGGACTCCCTGACCGGCTATGACAACACCGACGTGAGCAGCCCCGCCCCCTGCGGGGCGCCCGAAGGGGCCTGCGACTCGGAGGTCTACCTGTTCGACGCCAGCGCGGCGGGGGAGAAGCTGCGCTGCGTGTCGTGCAACCCGAGCGGGGCGCGGCCGAGCGGGGAGAACGTCGGCACCTCGATCAGTCCCGCCTGGATCGCCTCCCGCCTGGCCACCCGCGAGGGCTCCTTCCGCGCCCAGCGCGAGCTCTCGGCCGACGGGCGGCGCCTGTTCTTCGAGAGCTTCGACGCGCTCGTGCCCCAGGACACCAACGGCGCCCAGGACGTCTACCAGTGGGAGGCGCCCGGCAAGGGCACCTGCACCACCGCCCGGCCGGAGTTCGTGGAGAGCGCCGGCGGCTGCGTGGAGCTGATCTCAAGCGGCCGCGACCGCGACGACTCGAGCTTCCTCGACGCCTCCGCCGATGGCTCCGACGTCTTCTTGCGGACCTCCGAGGGCCTGCTGCCACAGGACCCCGGCTCGGTCGACATCTACGACGCCCGCTCGCTCGGCGGCCTGCCGGTGCCCCCGCCGCCCCGCGCCCCCTGCGAAGGGGAGGCCTGCCAGTCACCGCCGCCCGCCCCCGTCCCGCCGTCCCCCGCCTCGGGCGCCTACGCCGGCCCCGGCAACCTGGCGCCCCAGCCCCGCAAGCGCAACTGCCGGCGGGCGGCGCGGGCGGCCAAGCGCGCCGCCCGCCGCGCCAAGGGTGCCCGCCGCGCCATGCGCCGCGCCGCTGCGCCGCCGCGCCGCCGCGCCATGCGGCGCGCCGCCAAGCGCAACGCCAAGCGCGCCAAGCGCCTCTCGCGCGGCGCCAAGCGCTGCCGGGCGCGCCGGGGCGCGAAGGGGAAGAGAGGGAGGGCCCGGTGAAGCGCGTGGTCGTCGTGCCCGTATTCGTGAAGGTGACGGTCCTGATCGGCCCCGCCTTCACCTTGGCCGCCCTCGCCTGCTTGGGCTTTCTCAACGGCGAGCTGGGGGGGCGGGGCTCGCGCGGCGGCTACCCCCCGCCCGCGATCAAGCCCTCGCCCTCCTCCCGTGAAGGCGAAGGCCGGCGCGATCAGGTCTGCCGGCCCGACGTGCGATGGAGGGAGGACTCGATATGAGGCGCACGACCTTCCCCGCGGCCCTGGCCCTCCTCTGCGCCGCCGCCCTGTGGGCGCCCGCGGGCGCCGGTGCCTTCGGCCTGGCCGAGGTGGGCGTCGACTTCAAAGACGAGGACGGGGTCCAGGTGCGCCAGGCGGGCTCCCACCCCTTCGTGATGGAGACCGCGGTGGCGCTCGAGACGATCGTCAAAGAAGGCCTGGAGGAGCCCGACGGGCAGGTCGAGGACCTCGAGATCACCCTGCCGGAGGGATTCGTCGGCGCCCCCCGGGCGACGCCCCGCTGCAGCGCCGCGGACTTCACCGAGTTCAAAGACGAGTACCACGCCTCCTGCGCGGACTCCACCGTGCTGGGCTACCAGGCGCTCAAGTTCGTCTTCGAGCCGATCCCCGTCGGCGCCGACGAATTCCTCCACGTCCCGATCTACAACCTCCTCCCGCCCCCCGGGGTCGCCGCGCGGATCGGCTTCGTCGCCCTGCAGGTGCCGGTGACGGTCGACCTCACCCTCGCCCCCGACCCCCCCTACAACGTCACCGCCCACGCCGACAACATCAGCCAGGTCGCCCTCTTCTACAGCTCGGTGACGAACGTCTGGTCAGACCCCGGCTCCCCCGACCACGACACGCTGCGCGGCGAGTGCCTGGGCGGCGGCGCCTCGCCCCTGGCCGAGCCGATCTCGCTCGGCTCCTGCCCGGTGGAGGGGGGAGAGCGCACCGCCTTCCTCACCACCCCACGCGCCTGCACGGGGCCGCTCGAGAGCGACTTCTGGGTAAAGCAATGGGACCGCTTCGAAGTCCCCGTCTGGGTTCCCGGCGAGGTCGACGAAGCCGCCGCCACCACCGAGCCGGGGATGGTCGGCTGCGAGAAACTGAGCTTCGGCCAGCGCATCGAGGCCCGCCCGACCTCCCAGCGCGCCTCCTCGCCCTCGGGACTTGACTTCGACCTGCGCATCGATGACCCGGGGATCTCCAGCCCCGCCGGGCAGGCGACGTCTGACATCAAGAAGGCGGTGGTCACCCTGCCCGAGGGGGTGACGGTCAACCCCGCCCAGGCCGAAGGGCTCAAGACCTGCTCGGAGGGCCAGCTGCGCCGCGAGACCGCCACCTCTGAGTTCGGGGACGGCTGCCCGGCGGCCTCCAAGATCGGCTCGGTGGAGGTCGAGAGCCCGCTGCTGCCCGGCGAGCTCTTCCGCGGCTCGCTGTTCGTCGCCGAGCCCTTCGAGAACCGCTTCGGCTCCCTGCTTGCCCTCTACATGACCGTCAAGCACCCCGGCCTGGGGGTGGGCGTGCGCCTGGCGGGCCGCGTCGACCCCGACCCGCGCACCGGGCAGCTCATCACCACCTTCGGCAGCGCCGGCCAGGAGCTGCCCCAGCTGCCCTTCTCCGACTTCCGCCTGCACTTCCGCGAGGGCGCCCGCAGCCCCCTGGTCACCCCCCGCCGCTGCGGGGACTATGAGGTCAAGGCCCGCTTTACCCCCTGGTCGGGCGGCCCGGCGCGCACCGCCACCTCGGAGTTCGAGATCGAGGACGGAGTGGGCGGCGGGCCCTGCCCCGCCGGCTCCACGCCACTCTTTGAGCCGGGCCTCGCCGCCGGCACCCTCGCCAACGCCGCCGGCTCCCACAGCCCCTTCCTGCTTCGCCTCACCCGCCGCGACGGCGACCAGGACCTGACCCGCTTCGACGCGGCCCTGCCCAAGGGCCTGGTGGCCCGCCTCGCCGGGATCCCCTGGTGCCCGGAGCCCGCGATCGCCCGGGCCGAGGGCAGGGACGGCAGGGACGAGCTCGCCCGCCCCTCCTGCCCGGCCGCCTCGCAGATCGGCACGGTGCTGGGCGGCGCCGGGGTGGGCTCCCAGCTCACCTACGTGCCCGGCAAGGTCTACCTCGCCGGGCCGGTGGGCGGCGCGCCGCTCTCGGTCGTCGGCATCGTCCCCGCCGTGGCCGGGCCCTTCGACGTGGGCACGGTCGTCGTCCGCCAGGCGCTCGACGTCGACCCCCGCAGCGCCGAGGTGAGGGTCGACGGCGCCCTCTCTGACCCGATCCCCCACATCCTCGCCGGCATCCCGCTGGCGGTGCGCGACATCCAGGTCTCGATCGACCGCCCTGCCTTCACCCTCAACCCCACCAACTGCAGCCCGATGGCGACCCTGGCTGGCATCTGGGGCGGGGGCTCGGCGCTCTTCTCGAGGGCCGACGACTTCCCCGTCCTGCGCTCCGCGCGCTTCCAGGCGGCCGACTGCCAGGCGCTCGGCTTCGAGCCCCGCCTCGGCGTGCGCCTGCGCGGCAAGACCAAGCGCGGCGGCCACCCGGCGCTGCGGGCCGTCTACGTCCCCAAGCCAGGCGATGCCAACGTCAGGCGCCTGGCGCTCACCTTCCCGCGCTCGGCCTTCGTCGAGAATGCCAACTTCCGCACGATCTGCACCCGCGTGCAGTTCGCCGCGAACGCCTGCCCGCCGGGCTCGGTCTACGGCACCGCCAAGGCCTGGACCCCGCTGCTGGACGCCCCCCTGCAGGGCCCCGTCTACCTGCGCTCCTCCGACAACCAGCTGCCCGACGCCGTCTTCGACCTGCGGGGCATCGTCGACGCCGAGGTCACGGTGCGCATCGACTCGATCGGGGGCCGCCTCAGGGCCACCGTCACCGAGGCCCCCGACGTACCCGTCTCGCGCGTGGTCGTGCAGATGCAGGGCGCCGACAAGGGCCTGTTCGTCAACAGCCGCGACATCTGCAGGGGCGCCAACCGCGCCCGCGCCAAGCTCATCGCCCAGAGCGGGCGGCGCGCCACCCTGCGCCCGCGCTTCCGGCCCCGGGGCTGTGGCAAGGGCAAGGGCCGGCGGGCACGGCTCAGCAGCGCCCGCCCGGCGGAGCGACGCCCTTAACACAAGAAACCTAGAGCATAAAGGCAGGCCGCGCTAAACCGGTCCTCAACGCAAACGGCGCCCTCGCGGGCGCCCGAGGAAAGGACAAGAGATGAAGCGCAAGATCGAGATGCTCGGACTGGGCCTCCTGGCCGCGCTGGCGATGAGCTCGGTTGCGGCGGGATCGGCGGGGGCGGAAGGCGAAGCGGTCTTTGTAGCCGACGACTACCCGGCGGTGTTCACAGTGGAAGAGGAGGGAGAAAGCAACTTCACCCAGATCACAGGCCCCGAAGGGCCGGAGCTCAGATGCGAGACTGCTGTGGGGGAAGGCACATTGAGTGGCGTGGCGACCGAAATCACAGTCACACCTCACTTCGAAGGCTGCGAAGCGACCAACACGCCGATGGGCGACGTCGCCGCCACGATTGAATGAACGGCTGCCATTCAGTGGTCCGGCCGGGGACAGCGACATCGGGGGAAGTTGTCGACGGATCGGGAGAACTCGTCTGCCCGGAAGGAAAACAGGTTGAAGTGCTATTCGGCGGCGTCTGCAAGGTTGACATCCCGCCGCAGCAGATATCCGGTGGGGCTTCGGTCGTCAACATAGGAAACGGCGACATCACAATCAGCGGCGGCATAGAAGAAGGAGTCAAATACACCGAGACAGATCTCTCCTTCTTCTGCCCCAACACCAACAATCACACCACAGAAGATGGGAGCGCGTTCGGTATCGGCATCGTCAAAGGATTTAAAGATCTCGGGAACAGCGAAGACCCGAGCACACCGGGGACGACGCTCTACGAACATGGCGGAGGGACAGACATCGCCGTGGAAGTGAAATAGAGGATCGCGTAGGCAAGAAAGCAGGTGGATGACGCCCGGGGCCGATCAGTCGGCCTCGGGCCGACCCTTACCGGCTTTTGCCCGGTCGCCCGAGCGCGACGCCGGCAAGGTCGCCTCCGGCCCCCATCTGGGTTCCCGCGCTCCTCCGACAACCAGCTGCCCGACGCGGTCTTCGACCTGCGCGGCATCGTCCACGCCGAGGTTTCGGTCCGCAGGCTCCGTGCCGAGAGGGGCAAGCAGACCACCCTGCGTCCGCGCTTCCGGCCGCGGGGCTGCGGGAAGCCAAGGGCAGGCGGGTGCGGTTCAGCTTCGCCCGCCCGGCGGAGCAGCGCCCTTAACGCAAGAAACCTAGAGCAAAGCGCCCGGTCGCGCTAAACCCTGGTCCAAAGCACAAGGCGCCCCATGAGAGCGCCCGACGAAAGGACCAGGACAATGAAGCGCAAGATCAAGGTACTCGGGCCGGCCTTGGTGGCCGCCCTGGCGATGAGCGTGGTGGCCGCGGGCACGGCGGGGGCGGAAGGCCAGGCCTCCTTCACGGCCGACGCCTTCCCGGCGGTAGTCACAGGCCACGAGGAGGGGCCAACAGGAAGCAACTACTTCCAAGTCACAGGCCCCGCAGGTCCCGTGATTCACTGCGAAGACGTCACGTATGAAGGGACACTAAACGAAAAATCGACCTCGCTCACAGTCACACCCCACTACACAAACTGCGAAAAACAAATACTCCGATTGGCGATGTCGCCGCCGCGATCGACCTGAACGGCTGTCACTTCAGGTTTGAGGCGGGGACAACAACGGAACCGGGCGTCGCGCAGGGCTTCGCCGAAGTCGCCTGCCCGACAGCAGGAGAGCCCGGGATCGAGATAACAGATAGCGTCTGCGGCACACTGATCACACCACAGACATTCGGCGGCGTCACTTTCCGGAACGTGGCCAATGGGGACGTCACAGTCGAAGTAAGAGCCAAAGAGGAACTGGCATACGAAGAGACAGACCTCTCGTTCTTTTGCCCTAATACCGACAGCCACCACACAGACGACGGCTCATTCATAAGTGACATACTGATGGAAGGGTTCACGGACGAGGAAAACAAAACTGTTATTACAGAGGATCCTGATGGCGCTCAGCACGAAAAGATCGAATACATACACGGAGCTGCGACAAACATCTCCATCGAATAGCTCCGCCTGAACCCGAATCATTCACCAAGCGCCCGCGAGTAACGCCAGCACGCAGGAGCGGGTGTGTATGTCTGAGCGCGGCCGGGTGCTGCCGCGGGAGTCGCGACGGAAGCCGCAGAGGATCGGGTGACGCCCT